>Ga0194132_10004268_pt1 | contig 24478 bp, 19 predicted proteins | sample TA2KigOf80mmetaG_FD_148612 | JGI IMG/M metagenome (GOLD analysis project Ga0194132, IMG submission 148612) | Freshwater microbial communities from Lake Tanganyika, Tanzania - TA2015054 Kigoma Offshore 80m | ecosystem: Environmental > Aquatic > Freshwater > Lake | place: Tanzania: Lake... | reverse complement strand
TCGCGAATCTCGGGGCGCTCCAGACGCTGGAGCGACGGCGGCGCCAAGACCGCGTGCGTCGCGCACACGTACATCTCCCGACGGGCCCCGGCTTCGACGAGCATTTCGATCGCCGTTTCCACGGTGCCCGCCGTCGCGATGATGCGGTCGATGAGGATCGGCGTGCGCCCGGCGACCTCGCCGACGAGCTGCACGGGCGCCTTGGCGCCGTCGGTGCGCCGCTGGAAGACGACGGCCAGCGGCAAGCTGAGCCGATCGGCGAGGCGCTTCGCCTGCTTGACCGCGCCGTCGTCCGGAGCGACGACGACCGCATTCTCGATGCGGCGCACCGACAGCGCCTCCGCGAACAACGGCAGCGCCCGCAAGTGGTCGACGGGAATCGTGAAGAAGCCCTCGATTTGGTCGGCGTCGAGATCCATCGTCAGGACGCGATTGATGCCGGCCGCCATCAGCAGGTCGGCGATCAGCCGCGCCGTGATCGGCTCGCGCGGCGCCGATTTCCTATCTTGCCGAGCATATGCGTAGTACGGGATCACGGCCGTGATGCGGTCGGCGGACGCGCGGCGCAAGGCGTCGATCATGATCAGCAGCTCGAGCAGGTTCTCGTTGACGGGGTGGCACAACGGCTGGACGACGAACGCATCGACGCCGCGGGCGTTCTCGTCGTAGCGGACGTAGATCTCGCCGTCGGCGAACCGCTCGATGTGCACCTTTCCGAGCGGGATACGGAGGTAGTCGGCGATCTCCTGTGACAGCGGCCGATTCGCCGTTCCCGAGAAGACCTTGAATTCTCCGTGCTGCAAGTCAGCGGGCCTCGACGACGATCCGGATGGCGGTGCGCTCCTCACCGTCGATTTCGACCTTCGCGAACGCGGGAACAGCGACGATTTCCAACCCGTTCGGCGCCACGTACCCGCGGGCGATGGCGAGGGCCTTGACGGCTTGATTTACGGCACCGGCACCGATGGCTTGCACTTCGATCGACCCCTTCTGGCGAAGCAATGCCGCGACGGCGCCGGCGACGGCTTTGGGCTTCGAGTCCGCCGAGACTTTCAGGACCTCCGTCATGTCGGCGCAGCTCCCATCGGACGCCAAAACCCGCGCCCACGATCGCACATCGATGTTCCATGGCGCGAACGCCATCTCCTTCATGGAAACCGATCGCGGCACGCACGAAGTGCAACTGTGCTCGACCTCGTGCGCTTCACGGATTCGCCTTCCCTCGTCGTCGCAGGACGAGGGTGACGAAGCGCAGCAGCGCCAACTGACGGCGCCAGCGCGACGGCTGCCGCAGCAGCCGGTACAGCCATTCGGCATGCAGGCGGTGAATCCATCGAGGTGCCCGCGGGACGCGGCCCGATAACACGTCTAAGCTTCCGCCCACGCCCATCGCGACGGCAACACCCGATGACGCCAGATGTCGATGCAGCCACTTCTCTTGCAGGGGCATGCCGAGACCCGCGAAGAGGTAAACGGAACGCGCGGCGCGGATGCGGGCCACGACGGCCGCCTCATCGCCCGAATCGTGGCGGAAGAAGCCGTGATGCGTGCCGGCGACCACGAGCCCCGGATGTCGCGCGGCGGAAGCGATCGCGGCCGCTTCGGCGACGCCGGGCGCGCCGCCCAGGAAGAAGACCGGCGCCGCTTCGCGGGCCGCCTCGGCGAGAAGTCGATCCAACAACTCGATACCCGGCACGCGCGCCGGCAAGGGGCGTCCGGACCGCCGTGATGCCCAGACGACGCCGATGCCGTCGGCGACGACGAGCGACGCGCCCGCCATCGCACGCGCCAGCGCCGGATCGTGCTGGGCCGCGATGACCGCTTCCGGATTCGCCGTGACCACCAAATGGGGCTGCGGCGTCGCCGCGAGTCGCTGCACCGCCGCCGTGGCGCCATCGAGATCGACGACGTCGAACGAAACGCCAAGGACAACGACCCGCGGTCGCGCCGGCGCGCACGTCGCTTCCGAAGGCGTCGTCACGCCGCCCCCCATGCCGCCGCGATCTCCGCCGGCCGTCGCGCCAATTGGCGCAGCGCCGGCATCTCGGCGCGGACCGAAGCGGCCCGCGCGACGCGATCGTCCCAGTCGCTCGCGAAGTCGATCATGCGCCCATCCAGCGGGAGGTCGCGGACGCGCGCGCCCGATAGCCAGGTTTCGATGGCCCGCACCTTCGGATCATACGCCAGCCCGACGACGGGCACGCCAGCGACGGCGGCGAGGACCAGCGCGTGCAACCGCATCCCGACGAATAGCCCAAGACCGGTCATGGCGCTCAGCGCCTCTTGTGGCGTGCGCGGCGCGACCACCTCGGCCTCTCCAAGGTGGTCGGCGAGGCGGCGCGAGGGGTCCCAGTCTTGGGCCGCATGAAAGCTCACGATGCGTATGCGCGTGCCACGATCGGCAGCGAGCCGCTTGATCACATCCGCGAACGGCCTGAACCACTCACCCGGCCACGTGCGCACGGACACGCCGACGGTCGCGACGGAACCGTAGGCGCCGTCCTGCAGCGCATCGAGGCCCAGCGCCGGATCACAGACGACCTCGATCGGAGACCGCACGCCCAAGGCGCGCACGACTGCCATCGAAACCGGATCCCGCACGGTGATGTGAGACGCCGAGCGGAACACGCGGCGGGCGACCCAGCGGCTCGCGGGGCGGCGCAACGGTCCGACGCCCTGCGCGTAGACGAGCATCCGCGGACGACTCCGAAATGCCAGCTCGTGGAGCCACCCATAGTACAACGGACTTCGCCAGGAAGTGGCGTCCTGGAACAAGCTGCCGCCGCCGCTGCAGATCCAATGCGCATCCCGGCACGCGCGCGCGACGGCGCGAAAGTCGCCACGGTAGACGGCGTCGACGCCGTGCATCGCCCGCGTCTGTTCCGGATCCGCCGACAGCACGCAGAGGGAGATATTGGGGATGCGCTCGCGGAGGTGGGCGCGGATCGCGCACAGCACGGCCTCATCGCCGAGGTTGCCGAAACCGTAGTATCCGATCACGACGACGCGCGTCATCGCGCAAGCCCGCTCGTCACGCCCGAACGCGCCGCCGCGCCGATGATCCACGCGCCCCACCGGTGCCAGAGGGCGGCGAGGACGACCACGGCGCCGACGCCGATCGCCGTGCCGAGCGCGAGCGCGTTGCCCGTGCGCCAGAGCGCGTAGAGGACCGGCGTGTGGATGTGGCAGAACGAATTCAGCAATCCGGTCTGACCGACGGAGCCGACAAGCGCGAGCGGAAACGCCAAATTCGGAAGCCGCAACGCCGCCGCCGCGAGCGCCAAAAGCAGGAGCGGGTGCCCGAAGAGATACTCCTTCGTGCGCGGCCGCGCGACGAACGCATCCTCGACGAAGCCGCGCAGCCGCTCCTCGATGCCGACGAGCGGCAGGCTCGTGTTCCCGGAGCGCACGAGCAACAGGAGCACGACGCCGGCGATCGACAACGCGAGCACCGCGTGCCGCCACAACAGCGGACGCCCCAGCGACGCCCACGCGCGCGCGATCAGCCCGCGGCGCTCGGTCGCGGGCAAGGCGCGCTCCCACCGCAGGATCCACATCGCCGCGAAGACGAGCACGGGAAGGACCGCGGCCAATTTGACGCCGGGGAACTGATCGAACGCGAGCATGAATCGCCAATCGGCCAACACGGCACCGACGACGAGGCCGCCCAGCAGCGACACGGCGGAAATCTGCGACAGGCGCCCGACGGCGAACAGCGTCGCCCACCCCGTCGAGACGCGGCGCGAGGAAACACGCTTCCCGGCGGCGCCGCCGGGTGCGGGTACGCCGAAGTACAAAGCCAATGTCGGAAACGCGATCGCAGCCGCCAGCGCCAGTCCCTTGCGCACCCAGCCATCGAATCCGATCGACGATGCCGCGAGGCCGAGCAACGCAACACCGACCGCCGCCGCCGGCCAGGTCGCCGGGTGCGGGCGCCAGCCCGCGAGATCGGCGATCAACGCGGCGACGAGGCAAAACGACGCGGCCGCGCCGAGGAGAACCGCGGCGTGGATTGGGCGTGGCACGGAGATTGGCGGCAGGGGCGCCGCCGGACCGATCATAAAACCCGCGTCGCGGACGCGCGTCGTGATTGATCGAACGTACGCGACGTTCGATGCGACGGGGTCGATCCCGGCCGTCAGATTGAGGAACGGACGCACGTACAAGATGCGCAGATTCCGCTCGCGCGCGGCTCGCACGAAACGGTCGACCGCGTCCGGCGGCTGGAATCGATCGAGCGCCTCGGGCGCGAAACCGAAGACGCGGACGACGGACGGGCGCATGAGGAGCGTCATGGATTCCTCGCCGCGAATCCGCCGTTGCTGCGCGAGGACCTCGATCCGGCCGTAACGTCCGTCGATCTCCCGAAACGCGCCTGCTGCTTCTTTCAGGAGGCGCTCGAATCCCAGGAAGTCCGTCAACTCGGGGATGAACGTGCGGCCGGGGCCGAGCTCCCGGTAGGACGCGATGCGCGCGCGCAGGCGCGCCGCATCCGCGCCGCGCAGGTTACGCGGGCGAAGGACGACGTGAAAGCCGCGCGCTTCCCAAGCGCGCACGTCCGCCGCCAGGAAGCCGAGCCCTGTTTCCTCCAGATCGCTGAGGCGTCCCGTGACCTCCAACGCGCGCTGCCCGGCGGGCAACCGGCGTGCTCGCCCCTCTCCGAGCGCGGTGTCGAAGCCGCCGCGGAGCAGCCGGCCAACGTCTTCCTCCTGGTAGAGGATGTAGACGGCGCGGCGATCGACCCGCGACGGCGGCACGCCCGCCAGCTCCGGCGGTACGGCGCGGGCCCGCAGCAATTCGGCGAGCGTCGCGCCGTCGAAGACGCGCACCCGATTCTCGTCCGCGAGCCGCCGCAGCGTCTGATCGTAGAGGGCGACGCCGTTGGCCCCCTGTTCGCGAAGCCTGCGCCAGAAACCGTCGTTCGCTTGCCCTTCGCGCTCAGCGAGGAGGCCCCAACTCTCGGCGTCGAGGGTGACCGTCACGGTCCGGGAGCTCGACTCCAGGCGGTGGCGCATGAATAAGACGGCGACGGACGCGACGACCCCGATCAGGACACAGGCGGCGAGCAGGCGATGCCTGCGGAGAACGCTCAAGCCTCCGCCTTTGCCGGCAGCTTCAGGTACGCGTAGATGAATGGATCGAGGTCGCCGTCGAGCACGGCGTTGACGTTGCCGCTCTCGGCGCCGGTGCGATGGTCCTTGACCATCGTGTACGGCTGCAATACGTAGGAGCGGATCTGATTGCCCCAGGCGGCGTCCCGATGCTCGCCCCGAAGCTCCGTCATCTTCTGCAGATGCTCCGCTTGCTGGCGCTCGTACAGGCGGGCGGCGAGGATCCGCATCGCGTTCTCCCGATTGGCGTGCTGAGACCGCTCGTTCTGGCACTGCACGACGATGCCGGTCGGCAAGTGGGTGATCCGAACCGCCGTCTCCACCTTGTTGACGTTCTGCCCGCCGGCGCCACCGGCGCGATACGTGTCCACACGGAGCTCGTCAGACCGGATGCTGACGTCCTGCGCTTCGATCTCCGGCAAGACCTCGACGAGCGCAAACGAAGTGTGCCGACGCTTCGCCGCGTCGAACGGCGAGATGCGCACGAGACGATGAACGCCGCGCTCGCTGCGCAGATAGCCGTATGCGTAGGGGCCGCGGACGAGGGACGTGACGCTCTTGATACCGGCTTCCTCGCCGTGCGAGAGATCGGCGATCTCGGTCGCGAACGCGCGCCGGTCGGCCCACCGCGTGAACATGCGCAGCAGCATCTCGGCCCAATCCTGGGACTCGGTGCCGCCGGCGCCGGCGTGGATGGAGACGATGGCGTTCGCGCGGTCATGCTCTTCGCCGAGGAGCGTCTGCAATTCCAAGCCGTCGAGGTCAGCGTGAAGCGCGATCGCCTCCTGCTCGAGCAGGAGGATCTCGTTGGGATCGTCGACACCGAGCGCGAGCAGCTCGGCGACGTCATGAAGACCGCGGCCCATGCGGTCGAGGCGATCGAGCTGCTCCCGCAGGATCGTGAGCTCTTGTCCGACGGATTTGGCGCGGGATGGATCGGACCAGAACGCCGGCGACGCCGACGCCGCTTCTAGCTCCGCGATCTGGGCGCGTTTGCGGTCCGGGTCAAAGATGCCTCCCGATGTCTCGCAGGCGGTCGAGGTCCGCGTCGACTTGGTTTCGCAGTTCCTCGATGGTCACAGCGCCGACACGCTCCCTTTCATAGATCGCGATGATCGATATGGAACGCTTTCGCGTCTTCGTCGCTCATGGTACCACCCGGCGCCGCCCCAGCCGCCTGCCGCGGCGCGTGGCCTCATGGCCGCTGCGCCAACCCCAAGAGCGAGACAAGCGTCACGTCGATTCCGCCGCGCGCGATCACCGGTCCCCACACGCTGCCCGTGCGGACGCGGATGAACGCGTTCGCGGCGGCGGCGACGAGCCGCCAAGCCGCCAGTTCGGCCGGTGCCGCCAGATGAAGGAGCCAGGTGCCGGCAACGGAGATCGCGACAATCAGCCACGGGCGCTCGATGAGGGCTCCGCCGACGGCGCCGCGCAGCCACACCTCCTCGCCGAACGAGACGACCGCCGCGACGATCCAAGGAAAGGCGGCGGCCGTCACGGCCAGCATCGCCTTGGGGAATCCCTGGGCCGCGAACCCTGCCATGACGACGAGCAGCACGACCCCGCCCAGCACCGACGACGAAGCGACGCTGGCGACGGCATTGCCGCCGCGCAACCCGGCGGCGCTGGCACCAGCCAGTCGCAGCGTCGCGACGGCGAGCGCCGCGCTCGCGAGCGCGCGCACCAGATCCGACGGCCACAACGACGCCGCGACCGCGCCCGCGAACGCGATGACGCCCGGCCAGGCCAAACGGCGAAGCAGCTCGGCGGTACGCTCGTCGGCGACCGCGCGCCGGGTCCACGGCCACGCCAACGCAGCGACGACCGCCCACGGCAAGACGAGCCAGGTATGCCCGAATCGGGCGTAAGGCGTCGCCTCGTCGCGCAGCGTCGCCGTTGCCGCCAGGACGCCCTCGCCTCCCCACGGCAGGATCGATCGCACGCGGCCGTCCGCCGTGACGTGCGCCGACGGACCGGTGCTGGCGGCGCGAACGACGTCGCGCCCTGACTCCGCCGCGCGGAAGACTGAGAACATGAGGTGCTGCCGCGGCCCGGCGGCGTCGGCGAACCAGGCGTCGTTGGTGACGAAGTAGAGAATCCGCGCGCCATCCCGCGCGAGCGCGCGCGCAACTTGAGGATCGATGGATTCGTAGCAGATCGCGATGCCCGCGGCGCCGAACGGTGTCGGCACCGCGCGATGCGCGCTGCCCGGCACCAAACCCGCTTCTCCGAACGGCACGAGTCGAACCTTGTCCTGGCGTCCTTGTATCACCGGGCCGGCGACGACGGCCGCGGTTTGCGCCCCGTCGGCGGAGAATCCCGTGGCGATCAACGCACCCTCTGTCGGCGAGAGCGATGCGACGGTGGAGGCCGCGCGCTCGCCGTCGACGACCACACCAGGCCATGCGCCCTCCGGCCACACGACGACATCGGCGCCCTGGTCGATCGCCTGTCGCGTCAACCGCTCCAGCTGCTCGCGGCGCGCCTCGTCGTGGCCGGGGTCGAATTGCGCGTGCTGCGGCACGTTCGTCTGCGTGATGCCGACCGTGATGCGATGCGCGGGTACTGGGCCGTCGGCATTCCCCGCGACTGCACCCGCGGCGTTACTCGCCAATTCGTCCGCCACCGCACCGGCTGGCGCTTGCTCGAACCAACCGACGCAAACCAACAGCGCGACCACGGCCGCGTACTGCGCGACCCGCGCCGCCGCCTTCATTCGACCGGGCGACGTCAGGCCCCAGGCAACGACCCCGTTGACCATTGCTACGGTGGCGGAGACCAAGAAGACGCCACCAACCGACGAGAGGGACACCAGCTCCGCACGCTGCCACTGCGTGTAGCCCAAAAGACCCCACGGCGCGGCCAGGGTGCCGAGCGTGCGGAGCCACTCCACGCCGATCCACGCGGCGGGACAGGCAAGCAGCATCCACGCGCGCGGCCGGCGCCATAGCGCCGCGCTGGCGAGGAACGCGAACAGCGCGGTGAACGTGGAGAGCGCGAGGATAAGGAGAACGTAGGCCGCGATCCCGAATCCGACGAGCCAGCGCATGAGGACGAGGTGGAACGCGATGCCGAAGACCAGTCCGAGAACGGCGGCGCGGCGCGGTGACGTGACGGCGACGTAAGCGAACAACGGCGCCAGCGCGACCCAGGCCAACCCCGACCAACTCGGATCCGGATAGGCCAGCGCCAGCACGGCGCCGGCGGCAAAACAAGCCGCCGGCGCTACGCCGTCGAAGGTGGAACGCGGTCGACCAGCGCGCGCCGAAGTCGCGGGGTCAAGCGAGGTCTTTACCGTGGCACTTCTTGTACTTTTTCCCGCTTCCGCACGGACAGGGGTCGTTGCGCCCTACCTTGGGGCCGGCGACGACGGGTTGGGCACGAGGGGCGACGGCGCTCATCGGGGATGCTTCGACCCCCACGGGAGAAGCGTCGGCCGACCGCGGAACGGGGGCCGGCCCGGCGTCGGGACCGGACTCGTGCGTTACGCGGGCGATGGGTCGCGGCGCGCGCGGGATCTCCCCGTCGCGCTCGATCTGAACGCGGAACAGGTCGCGCACGGTGTCCTGCTGGATCGATGCCATCATCCCCTGGAACAGCGTGAAGCCTTCCTTCTGATACTCGAGCAGCGGATTCACTTGCCCGTACGCTCGCAAGCCGATGCCCTCGCGCAGCTCGTCCATGGCGTAGAGGTGGTCGATCCACTTGCGATCGACATTGGACAGCAACAGGAAGCGGCCGACCTCGTGCACGACTTCGGCGCCGATCTGCGCTTCCTTCGCCTCGAAGGCGCCGACGAACGAATCCTGCAGGACCTCGCGGATCTCGTCGTCGCGCTTGCCGGCCAGCGACTCCGGAGAGATCGCGAGCACTTCCGGCACCGGGGCCAGCTGGGCTGCCTCATCGAGCAGCGCCTCGCGGTCCCACTCGTCCGGATGAACTCCCTTGGGGCAATGCGCGTCGACGAGGTCGGACGCGACGCGCTCGAGGATCGCGACGACGTCGTCAACGACGCTTTCGCTCGTCAGCACCTTGCGCCGCTCGCCGTAGATCGTCTTGCGCTGCAAGTTCATCACGTCGTCGTACTCGAGCACGTGCTTGCGGATGTCGAAGTGGTATTGCTCGACGCGCTTCTGCGCGCCCTCGATCTGCTTCGTGACGAGCCCGCTCTCGATCGGCGTGTCCTCGTCGATGCCGAATCGGTCCATGATGTTGCCGATTCGGTCGCCGGCGAAGATCCGCATCAACTCGTCTTCGACGGAGATGTAGAACCGCGACGAGCCGGGGTCACCCTGGCGGCCGGCACGGCCGCGCAGCTGGTTGTCGATGCGCCGCGCCTCGTGCCGCTCCGTGCCGATGATGTGCAGACCGCCGAGCTCTCGGACGCGGGCCGCGTCGGCAGGCTCGGGCGGATTGCCGCCGAGGAGGATGTCGACGCCGCGGCCGGCCATGTTCGTCGCGATCGTCACCTGCCCCGCCTTGCCGGCCTGGGCGATGATCGACGCTTCCTTCTCGTGATACTTGGCGTTGAGGACGGCATGGGCGACGCCTTCGCGCTTCAACATGCCCGCCAGCAGCTCGCTCTTCTCGATCGATCGCGTGCCGACGAGCACCGGGCGGCCTTTTTCGTACCACTCCTTGATCTCGTTGACGACGGCGCGCCACTTCCCGCGCTCGGTGCGATAGATCACGTCGGCATGGTCCTGGCGCAGCATGGGCTTGTGCGTCGGGATCTGGACGACTTCCAAGCCGTAGATCTTGCTCAGCTCTTCTTCTTCGGTCTTGGCCGTCCCCGTCATGCCGGCCAGCTTCTTGAACATGCGGAAGTAGTTCTGGAACGTGATCGTCGCCAGCGTCTGCGACTCGCGCTCGATCTTCACGTTCTCCTTCGCTTCGATCGCCTGGTGCAAGCCGTCGGAGTACCGCCGCCCGAACATCAGGCGCCCCGTGAACTCGTCGACGATGATGACCTGTCCGTCTTTGACGACGTAGTCGACGTCGCGCTTGTAGCAGGCGTGCGCTTTCAACGTCACTTGCGCGAGGTGCATCGCGTCGATGTTGACGGGATCGGCCAGGTTGTCGATGCCGAGCGCGTTCTCGATCTTCTGGATGCCCGCCTCGCTAAGGATCGCGTTCTTCGTCTTCTCGTCGACGGTGTAGTCGGCGTCGGCATCGAGGCGGCGGATGACCCGCGAGAAGTCGAAGTACTTCTTCGTCGACTCGTCGACTTGGCCGGAGATGATCAAAGGCGTCCGCGCCTCGTCGATGAGGATGAAGTCGACCTCGTCGACAATCGCGTAGTTCAGCTCCCGCTGGACGAGGTCGTCGACCCGCAGCGCCATGTTGTCGCGCAGGTAGTCGAAGCCGAACTCGTTGTTCGTGCCGTAGGTGATGTCGGCGGCGTAGGCGTCGCGCCGGTGCACCGGCCGGAAGTGGTCGAGGCGGTCGTCTCCGTGCGGCTTCGGATCTTCGTACGCAGGATCGTACAGGCCGCCGAAATCGTGGGTGATGACGCCGACGGACATTCCCAACGCGTGATAGATCGGTCCCATCCATCCGGCGCCGACGCGAGACAGGTAGTCGTTCGGCGTCACTAGGTGACAGCCGAGTCCCTCGAGGGCGTTGAGGTAGAGCGGCAGCGTCGCCACCAGCGTCTTGCCTTCGCCCGTCTTCATCTCGGCGATCTTGCCTTCATGGAGGACGGCGCCGCCGATGAGCTGCACGTCGTGATGGCGCAGTCCGATCGTCCGCTTGCTCGCTTCGCGAACGGCCGCGAATGCTTCCGGCATCAGGTCGTCCAACGTCTCGCCGGCGGCCAGCCGACCGCGGAACGCCGCCGTCTTGCCGCGCAGCTCGTCGTCGGACAGCGCCGCGACCTCGTTCTCGAGACCGTTCACCGCGTCGACGACGCCATTGAGGCGGCGAATCGCGCGATCGCCGCCTCCGATCAACTTATGCAACGCCTTCAACATAGGTCGAGTATAACCCCTACTTCCATTGAACCTTGGTCTCCGACCGCGCCAGAACGACCCATATCGGACCGCTGGAAAGTCGCAGCGGTGCGCCCGTCGCCGTGGTGAATCGCGTCGGCGCGCGATCGCGCGCTTTCTCCCATTGCGCTTCGACGACGCGCCGGCCGGTGAAGATGAGCGCCGCCCCTTTTCCGATGACAGACACGGCGGAGACGTCGGTCTTCCCGCGACGCCACCCTCGCCAGCGCACGGACTGCACGATCACCGTCGAGGCTCGGACCTCGCCGCCGGCGGCGTCGGTCGTCTCGGCGTCCTGCACAAATCGCCGATAGGCGCCATCGGCGAACGTGAACGTCGTTCCGTATCCCGGCGGGTGCTCGATGCGAATGATCGACGCTGGTTCGCCCTGCGGCGCCTCCGTTACCGCCGGCGCGGGCTGCCGCGTCGCGGCATCGACGTGGTGATCGGCCATCCACCGGGCTACCTTCAACGGCGCAACGTACAGGTTATGCGGCATCTTCCGCTCGCGCGTCCGATGAAACGGCAAGGGCGTCCAGAATTCGTTGACGACCGGGTATCGGCGATCGCGGATGAAGTTCAGAGCCTCGAGGCTTTGACCGGCGTGGGCGAGGACGCCATCGAATTCGGCCGCCAGCTCGAGGAACGCCGGGCGCACGCTGCGCACCGGGCCGACGAGAGCCGGCAACGCGTCGCCGTAGACGGCCATCAGCCGCGGCAGCGCCGCCTCGATCGGCACCTCGTAGATGAGGCAGGCGGCGCTCAAGCCGCTGGCCGGCCTCGCTGCGGGGTCATTGCTGACCATCACGGCGATCGGCCGGCGGCGCGGGCTCGCGCAGGCCGACAACAGGTCGTCGGAAGTAACCTCGCGGTAGGAGACGGACGACAGGGCCTTGCCCGGGGCGGGGAGGTGCAGCGTCGGCAGACCGGAGACGTCCGGTCCGAACAGTCGTCGCGCCGCTTGCGGCAGCAAGAGGGCGACGAGCAAAAGCGCGGCGGCGACGCCGGCCGCGATCCATGCCCGGCGCGCGGCGCCCGACCCCAGCCAAGCGGCCCCGGGCATTGGTCTCCGCTATTCCGTCTCGATCAGCCCGAAGGCGCCATCGCGCCGTCGGTAGAGATCGTGGATGCGCTCCGTTTCGGAGTCGCGGAAGACGAAGAAGCTCTGGCCGACCAAGTCCATCTGCAGTGCCGCTTCCTCCGCCGTCATCGGCTTCATCGCGAACCGCTTGCGCCGCACGATCGCGGACCCTTCGACGTCGTCGGCCGCGGCCCGCGCGTGCCCGGCGCGTTCGGCGGTGCCTTGCTTTCGACGCGCTTCATCGGCACGCCGCTTCTCGATCAACCAGCTGCGATATTTCTCGATCTGCTTTTCGAGCTTCTCGGAGACCACGTCGATCGACGCGTACATGTCCGGGGACGCTTCCTCGCCGCGCAAGACGATGCCGTCGCCCCACATGGTCACCTCGACGATCTGTCACGTTCGCGTCGTGACAGTGACGTTCGATGCGCAGCACGACGTCCGCTTCCTGGAAGTGATCGAAGAACCGCGTCAGCTTGCCTACCTTCTCACGCACGTAAGTCCTGAGCGCGTCGGTCACCTCGACGTGCTTGCCGGTCACGACGATATTCATCTATGACACCCCTGAAGTCGTTACGATGCACGAGGAGTCGTCTTGCTATGGCATTGAACCACTTCATCCGCGTTCTTGTCAGGAGGCTTCCTTGACCACCCTGCCTCGGTTCACGGAGATCAAACGGCGCCTCGACGGACGGCTCGCGAGATTCGACTGCGAGCTCGTCGAGCGGCGACCGGACGTCATTCGTCTCCGCTACCGCCTGCCGCAACCTTGGCGCGTGCACGGCGTGGAATTGCCCTCCGGGACCGTGACCCTGGCACACTACTGGATCGGCCGGCCCTTCAATCTATACCAGTGGGTCGACGGGCACGGGCGATCCGTCGGCTACTACTTCAACATTGGCAGTCCACCCGCGGTCGAGGACGACCGACTCGAGTGGATGGACTGGTTTCTCGACGTCTTGGTCCTGCCCGGCTCAGCCCCGGAAGTCCTCGACCGAGACGATCTCCCCGCAGGTTTGGCGCCATCCGTCGCGAAGCGCATCGAAGCGGCGCTGGTCGCCCTCCTCGTGGAGATCGACAATCGCGTTTCCGAAGCCGAGGACGCGCGGGCGCGCCTGCTGCCGATGCTGCTCGCGTCCCCGGCCGAAGAGCGTTCGCCCTAGGCCCCCTCGCGGAGACCTAGGCGCGTCACGACACCAGGGTTGATCGGGTTCGCCGGAGCGCGCCCCGCGAGCACCGCGAGGCAGTTCGCCGCCGCCATCTCCGCCATCCGCGACCGCGTCTCGAAGCTGGCGCTGGCAACGTGCGGCAGCGCGATGAGATTGGGCAACGTCAGCAGAGGCGAGTCCGTGGCGAGCGGCTCCCGCTCGAAGACGTCCAGCCCGGCCGCCCAGATGGTGCCGTTCTTCAGCGCTTCGTAGAGCGCCGCTTCGTCGATCACGGGGCCGCGCGACGTGTTCACGAGAACCGCCGTGGGCTTCATCGACCGCAGGCGGTCGGCATTGATCAAGTGGCGGGTCTGCGGCGTCAATGGCGTGTGCAAGCTCACGAAATCCGATTCCACCAGAACGGACTCCAGCGGCCGAAACTGGATGCCCAACTTGCCTTCGAGGTCCTCTCGCCGAACCACGTCGTGGTACAGAACACGCATACCGAAGCCCTGGGCACGGCGCGCGACCGCGGCACCGATCCGGCCCAAGCCGACCAAACCCAACGTTCGCCCGTGGACGTCCTGCCCGAGGAGCAGCTCAGGCTGCCAGGATCGCCACTTTCCCGATCTCGTGAACGCGTCCGCTTCGACGACTCGTCGCGCCGCTGCCATGAGCAGCGCCCACGCCAGGTCGGCTGTCGTCTCCGTCAGGACGTCCGGTGTGTTCGTAGCCACGACCCCGCGCCTGGTTGCGGCGTCGACGTCGATGTTGTCGTAGCCGACGGCATAGTTCGCGACCACGCGGAGTTTCGGCGCCTGCGACAACAGCTCGTCGTCGATCCGATCCGTGAGCAAGGAGACGAGGCCGAACGCCTGACTCGCCTCCCTTAGCAGGACGTCCCGCGGCGGCGGCACTTCATTCTGGTCCCAGACCCGGACGTCGGCGCCGCCGCGCAAGAGGTCCATGCCACGATCCGGCAATCGACGGCACACGTAGACACGAGGCAAGGTCAAGTTCCGAACACCTCCCGGAAACGATCGTGCCCGTTCGGTTTCACCGCCGCTCCTCGAGCTCCTCGTTCACTTCACATCTTGCGGGGCTGAAATCGGACGTGCGATCCGCATTGCGAGTCATCCGTCGTTCGTGCTATGATTTGAGCTGTCGACCGTAAGCGGTTCCCGAGAGGCTGACGAAGAGGAAACTCTTCGAGGTCACTCGGAAAAGCGCGACCGTCGACGTATTTTTGCAACGCGTCCGCTATCCTCGGCGCTGCCGCCGAACCCAGGTCCGCATCGTTTCCCGTGTCTTGTCCCGCGCGTGCCAAGCAGCGTTTCGCGCGATGCTGAAAGCCTCTTCTTCCAAAGCCGGCGACATCTTCCGGGCCCGCAAGGCACCGCGGATGTCCAACGGCAGCGCGGGCAATACTTCCGATTCGAAGTCCATTTGATCGAGGTAGCGGACGATTTCGTCCGGAGGCAGGCAGCCGCTGATCTCCGCTGGGAGGTGCTCGAGCCGGTGCAACAGCTCGAGGTGCCGTTGCTGGATCCCCCTCTCTACGCGGTCCACCGCCGTTGCAGGGTCGATGTCTCGCAACGACTCCGGCAATGTATCATAATTCTCCAAAAAGAAAGCAGGCGGCCGCGCGCGCCTCATGCACCCGGAACCCAAGGGTCTTTCGCGCCCGCTCGAACCGGTCGGTCACAGGTTCGAGTATGGGTCAGTTTAAACGTTTCGCGCCATGCCAACTGATGACGCATCAGTCACCGATACTGACCTTCCGTACGCCGGTTACGAGCTCGATGGCCTACGCATATTCGCTTTATTGGCAGAACGACCGCGCCGGACCGCCGACGATGGCTCAGGGAGACGCAGACACAAGGAAAATACGCCGGTCGCCTAGTGACGGCGCCGATGGTCGGAGATCGCAGGATTGAAAGGCGCTAGTTCAGGTGCCACAGGTCCGGGCGAAGCGGACCCACCATCGGCGCGGCGCTCTTTCGGGTGGCGGGCGCGCGGCGCGGCGGTACGGGCTGATTCGCGAGGAAGCGCAAGCGAATCACACCCGTCTCCAGGTCGATCACGCTCTGGGCGAGGGGCCCGACGGATTGGTCGAGCGATACGGCGGCCCGGATCTGGCCGCCGAAGTCGCTGATGAGCTGACGCACGAGCCGCAAGGGCAGGAGCGACGCGGGATGGTCCCAGGACAGGCCCCCCGGGAGCGCGTTTTCGATGATGACCTCGGCGTAGCGCCCCCGCGTTCGAAACGACACGCGGCCATTGCGCATGCCCATCTCCGAGTGCTCGATGTCTTCGAGGAGCTGCGTGACGAGCACGTGGGACGCGGAGGTTTCGACTGCCATCTTCTACCCTCACCAAGAATGTCTACTGCCCATGGGAAAAGCAACTCGCGTGCCAAGACCCGGTTCGCCGCGCGCGACGGTCAGGCGTTTTCGGATTTGTTGCAGCCGCTGTGCCAGCGCCAACTCCGCCGCGCCGGCCGTTCCAAGATAGACTAGGCGCCGCTCGAGGGAGCGCAGCGCCCGATCGACGAGGGCCGACGCCAGCGCACGATCGCCGAGGACGCGCTCGGCGACCGACGCTGCGCGCCGTAATGCCTCCGGCGCTGGCAACAGCCCGCGTTCCGCCTCATGGAGCCAAATCGCCAGCGTTTCGTCGGAACGGCCCGCCCGTCGAAGCAACGAGCACAGGCGAGTTACGAGCCGGTGGCGCACGGCGGCGTCCGGCGTACCCGCTAACGCCCGGCGGTAGACGGAAACGGCTGCCTCGCCGCGCCCAAGCAGCTCCAAATGCCGCCCGTATCCGGCGTCGTCGACGGTTACCGGCGATCCGCCAGCGGATGCGATCGTGGCGTCGACGGCGTGCACAGCGAGCAGCGTGAGCAGGTCGGCGCGATTGTGATCGAGGATCGGGTTCAACAGCGTCTCGTTCTTGGTTCGCAGATAGGCAGCGTACCGACCAGGGATTTCCGCGCCGGGGATGTCGTGATCGCGGAAGACGCCGAAGATCTCCGCCTCGATCGCCGAGAGTCGCGCCGTCCCGAGCAGCCCTCGCCAGAGCCTGCGCCCGATCGGCAGCAAGTCGAGGTGCGGGGGCTCTTCCCATGGCTCGGGGACGCGCTGGAGCCGAAAGCGGGTCTCCAGCAGCGGCCAGTCGAACCGCTGGCCGTTGTACGTCACCAGACGGGTCGCCGCCCGGAGCCGCTCGCCGAGCGCGACGAGCATCGCGCGCTCAGCGCCGAGTCGACGCAATACGAACTGTTCGAGCAAGAAGCCCTGCTCCGACCGCGCTACGACCCCGATCAGGAAGACCTGCGTCCCGGTTCCGCCGGCGAGCCCGGTCGTCTCGGTATCGAGCCACACAGCCCCGGAAGGCAGCAGGTCGCGATCGATCTCCACCGCACCGCGGCGCAGCAACGCCGACAGGGTCGCCCGGTGCACGTGGAACCCACCGTCGCTGTCTTGGACCTGCGGCGGCGGCGCCTTCGCCGCGGCGCCGTGCAGCGCGCGGAGTCGATCTGAGAGCGCGCGCGCCGGAGGCGTCATCGCGCGGACCGCGGCGGCAATGCAGCGACGGCGGTTCGCGGCCGTCTCACGCCGCCGTCGGCCGATCTGGCTCGGCCGCCCGACAGCTCGGTGCGCAGCACGTCGAGAACGAGTCGCTTCGCCTCCGCACCGACCTCGAGGATCGGTCCCACGCAGGACGGGCAACCGGACTCGCAAGGGCACCCCTCGATCAATTCGCGGGCGGTGTCCCAGAGAGTGTCGTGATACGTGAACAAGCGGGGCGCCAACCCGACGCCGCCGGGCACCGCGTCGTACAAGAACACCGTCGGCATCCCGGTGTGCGGCGCGCGGATCTGACACGTCCGCCCGAGGTCCCGCGAATCGCACATCAAGTACAGCGGCGCCGTGTTGTGCAGCGCGTAAGAGAGACCGAGCAGCAGGCTCTGCGTCTGCTCGTTCGTCGATCCGACGAGAACGTCCGGCGGCAGCGCGACCCAGTACGCTGAGGTGTGAAGCGTGCTCTCCGGCAGGTGGATCTTGCCCCAGCCGACGTTTTCATGCGTGTGCAGCTTGAGCTTCTTGAAGATCGTCGGCTTGTACGTCACCGATACTTCGCCGTGGCGCCGATCGACAGCCTTGCGGATTTCCTCGAACGACTCGAGCACGCGCACGTCGGTCGCGATCTGCGCGTCCGTATAGTAGTCGACCGCCACCTGATGGACGTATGCCTTTCGTTCGTCCCAATCGAGCCGGTCCACGTGGTACTGGCGCCCCAAGTGAAGGTAGATCGCATCCTCGTGCACGAAGGGGGGCGCGGCCGGGAGATCGACCTCGCCGATGACGCGCGGCTTGCCGGTCTCCGTTGTGTCGATGATGACGACGTTCTCCGTCGAAGCGGAGCGCAGGGAGACTTCCTCGCCCGGATAGGACTGGTCGATGTAGTGCCACCGCCCGTCCTCGTTGTGAACCGTTCCATTCTCGGCCAGGTAGGCCAGGATCTCGTCGGCCGGCTCCTCGCCGAACGACTCCCCCACGTCGATCGGCAGCTCGAAGGCGGCGCACTTGAGGTGGCTGGTCAGGATGAGCAGATTGTCGGGATGCGCGAGCGCGTTCTCGGCCGGCCGACCGAAGAAGAAGTCCGGATGCCGGGCGAGGTATTGATCGAGCGGGTCGCTCGTAGCCAGGAGGATCGCGGCGCTGAGCTGCTCGGTCCGACCGGCGCGTCCCGCCTGCTGCCACGTCGACGCCACGGTGCCCGGATAGCCGACGAGCAGCGCCGCTTGCAGCCGCCCGATGTCGATCCCGAGCTCGAGCGCGTTCGTGCTCGCGACCGCGACGACGGAACCATCGCGCAGGCCGCGCTCGATCGCGCGTCGCTCGGAGGGCAGATACCCGGCCCGATACCCGCGCACCGCGCCCTCGCGGAGCCCGTAGCGGTGGGCGATGTCGGTCAGATAGGTCGTCAACAGCTCGGCGCGCAGCCGCGAGCGCGCGAACGCGATCGTTTGCACGCGGTTGCGCACGAACTCCGAAGCCATATCGCGCGCCTCGAGCAACGCGTCGCGGCGGATACCCAACGGCGCGTTTACGACGGGCGGATTGTAGATCGCGAACACCTTGCGCCCCGATGGCGCGCCGTTGCGATCGACGAGGACGCAATCCTCGCCCGTGAGGCGGTCGGCGTGTTCCTTGGGGTTGGCGATCGTCGCCGAGCAGGCGATGAACTGCGGATCGGCGCCATAGAACCGGCAAATGCGCCGCAATCGACGGAGGACGTTCGCGACGTGGCTTCCGAAGACCCCCCGGTACGTGTGCAGCTCGTCGGCGACGACGAAACGCAGGTTCTCGAACAACCGTAGCCACTTCGTGTGCTGCGGCAGGATCGCCGCGTGCAGCATGTCGGGGTTCGTGACGACGATGTGCCCGGCGGCGCGGATGACGCGCCGGGCGGCGTCAGGCGTGTCGCCATCGTAGGTGAAGCACTTGATCCCCGCGTCCAGCGCTCCGCTCAACCCCGTGAGCTCGTCCACTTGATCGGCGGAGAGCGCCTTGGTCGGGAACAAGTAGAGCGCCCGCGCATCGGGATCCTTGAGGATGGCATCGAGCACCGGAACATGGAAGCACAAGGATTTCCCGCTGGCGGTCGGCGTCGCGACGACGATGCTGCGGCCGGCGGCGACGGCCTCGATCGCGTCCGCCTGGTGGGCGTACAGCCGGCGAATGCCCCGGCTCCGTAGCGCTTCCCGCAGCTTCGGATGGACGTGCGCGGGAAAATCGGCGAGCACGGGCGCCCTCGCAGGGGCCTCCCGCCACGCGGTGAACCCGCCGGCGAATCGTGGATTCGTCCGTAGGCCGTCCAGAATCTGGTCGAGGGTCATGGAGTCCCCAATATGCGAACTTCTATTCGGGATTATATGTTCGCATATGGGGGTGCGGATTCCTCCATCGGGGACACCGGGCGGAGGCGATCCTCGCGCTGGGCGAAGCGATGAAAACCGAAGAACCGCGACGCGAGGAAACGCAAGGAGAGGAGCATTCGACGTCGACCGGAGAAGCGTTTGCCGTCGGATCGTTTCACATCGAGAGGGAGATGGACCTGGGGGCGCCCCCGAGGGGCGTCTTCGCAGCGCTGACGACGCACGTGGCCGCGTGGTGGGGCCCGTCGCACGTCTCCTCGGATGGGAAGCGCTGCTCGAGCGCCGGTTGCGGGCGTTCGTGGAGTTGGGGGAGCGGCTCGGTCTGGATCGACGCGGCGGTTAGGGCCGGCTCAGGCGCCCCGGTGCACCCAAAGCAGGGACGCCGCGACCGCCAGGATCAGCAGCACCGCCGCCGTGGCCGAGGCGAAGCCGGTCACCTCGGTCGGCTTGCTCTCCCAGCCGATGACGCGGCCGAGGTTGCGGTAGACGCGTCGCAGCTCCTGCGCGGAGTTGGCGTTGTAGTAGGTTCCGTCGGTGATCGTCGCCATCTCCTTGAGCGTGTCCTCGTCCAGGCGCACCCAGATCATGCGGCCGCCGAGATTGAGGAACGTGCCTTCCGTGGTTCCGACGCCGACGGTGTAGACCTTCACCTGCTGATCGCGCGCGATGCGCGCGGCGTCGGCCGGCAGGATCCCGCGGTTGCTCTGGCCGTCGGACATCAAGACGATCGTCGCCGGCGGCAGCTTCTCGCGAGGCGACGGCGGCGGCGCCGCCGCCTCCCCCGCCGTCGGTCGCTTGCGGCCCGGCAACGCCCACACCGCTTCGACGAGCCCCTCGCCGATCGCTGTCGCGAATTCGGTCTGCAACGCCTCGATCGTCCGGATCACGCGCTCGTGATCATTGCTCGGCGGTTGCAGCAACGTGCCGTAGGAGCTGAACGTGACGATGCCGACGCGCGCGTCCCTGGGCATCGCTTTGACGAAGTCGACCGCCGCCCCCTTCGTCGCTTCCATGCGATTCGGCTGGATGTCCTGCGCCAGCATGCTGCGGCTCACGTCGATCGACAAGACGACGTAGACGTTCGAGGCCGGAACCGGCAACGGGGCGACCGGGCGCGCCAGCGCCGCGATCACGGAGGTGAGCGCGAGGGCGAACAACGCGCTCGGGGCGTGCGGACGCCAGCGTTGCCCGGCGCGGGACGCTTCGGCCAGCGCCGCGAGATGGGAGTGGTAGACGACACGCCGGCTGCGGCGTCGAAGCCCGGCGACGTAGGCCCACACCAACAGAGGCAGCAGCACGAGCGCGAACAACGCGACGGGCCACAGGAAACTGATCGAGGACATCATCAGATTCTCCGTCGATGGATCCGCTACGGCACGCGACGATACCAACTCAGCGACAGCAATGCGCCCAACAACATCAGGGCGCCGGCGCCGCCCGCGAAGTGAGCGGAGATCTCCATGCGCTTCCGTTCCCAGCCGAACGCGTTGCCGAGCTCGCGGTAGACGCGCTTGAGGTCATCGGAGGACGGCGGATAGAAGTACTTGCCGCCGCTGAGCTGGGCGATCTGCTGCAGCCCCGTGGGATCGAACGGGATGAACACGAGCTGGTTGTCGACCGTTTGCACGGAGCCGTTGGGGGTACCGACGCCGATCGCGTAGATCTTCACGTCGTGCTGGCGCGCGGCTTGCGCGGCCTGCATCGGATTCACGCCGAGATTCGTCACGCCGTCGGAGATGACGATGATCGCCCCCGGCGCCGGCGGCTCGTTCGACGGGGAAGGCGCAGGCTGCGGCACGGGCGCGCCCGGGAACGGCGTCCCGCCCGGTCCGCCCAGCTGCGGCTGCATCTGTTGTAGTAGATCCTGGCCGGCGTTCTGCCGCCCGGGCAGTGCGCGCAGCGCGCTGAGGATCGCCGACCCAACGGCCGTTCCTTGCGTCGGCTTCAGGCGCTCGAGCGCTTCCAAGAAGTCTCCGTGCTCGTTCGTCGGTCGCATGAGGATCTGCGCGTAGTCGCTGAACGCGACGAGCCCGACCTTCGCGGAGCCCGGAACGTTCTGCAGGAACTCCTTGACCGCGTTCTTCGCGGCGTCCATGCGGCTCGGGGCGAGGTCGGTGCCGGCCATGCTCTTGCTCGTGTCGACCGCGATCATGACCGCGGCGCGGTTCGTCCAGATGGGAACGGCGGCCAGGGGGCGCGCCGACGAGAAGATCAACAACGCGATCGCCGCCAGGTACAGGAAGAGCGGCAAGTTGCGCGCCCGGAACTTCGGGCCATGGACGACGTACGGAAGCAGGTGCGTGTCCGCGAGCGTCTGCGCCGCGGCCGCCTGACGCCGGCGCAACGCGAAGAAACCGGCGACGAGCACCGGCAGCGATGCGAGTCCGAACAGCATCACCGGCCAGGTGAATTCCACGTCCGCCTCCTCTTGCGGTACGCCAGGAACCTCAGCAGCGGCTCGACGAGCGGCTGGTGCGTCGACAACGTCAGCACGTCCGTGGCCGACCGCCGAAACGCCGCTTGCATCCGCTCCTCGTGCGTCCGCGCCTGCGTGCGATAGGCGGCGCGGACGCGGGCATCGGACGTATCGAGGCGCACCTGCTCTCCCGTCTCGGGATCCTCGAACGTCAACATGCCGACGTCCGGCAGCTCGCCCTCGATCGGATCGGTGACGCGCACGGCGATGACATCATGCCGTTGGCCGAGGCGGCGCAACGCGATGTCCCAACCGTCCGGCGACAGGAAGTCCGAGATCAGAAAGAACAAGGAGCGGCGGCGTACTGTCCGGTCGACGTTGAGAATCGCCTCCGCGAGGTTCGTCCGCGTGCGCCCGTGCGCCGCCGGCATCCGCTCGATCGCGTGCAGCATGTGCAAGGCTTGGATCTTGCCGGCGCGCGGCGGGATTAGGACGGGATCGGGGAAGAACATGGCGCCGACCTTGTCGCCGTGCCGCGTGATGATGTACGCGGCCGCAGCCGCGAACTCCGCGGCGAGCTGACGCTTCAGCAGACGACGCGTGCCGAACGCCATCGACGGCGAAAGATCGAGCACGAGCCAGGCCGTCAGCTCTTTCTCCTCGCGGTACTGGCGGACGTGGATCTTGTTCGTGCGCGCCGTGACGTTCCAGTCGATGCGGCGGATCTCGTCCCCGGGCGTATACTCGCGGACTTCCGCGAGGTCGAGGCTCGGCCCGTAGAACACGCCTGTGTAGTCCCCGAACAGAAAGCCGTCGAGCTTCCGGACGACCTTAAGCTCGAGCCGCTTGAGTATCTGCTCGGGCGTCTCCATGCGGGTCTCCGATATGGACCTTCGGCAGGCTCACGCGCTCCAGCACCTTCTGCAGCAGCGCGTCCGTGGTCATATTCTCAGCCAGCGCCTCGTACGACAGGACGAAGCGATGCCGCAGCACTTCGAACGACAGATCCCGCACGTCCTCGGGCAGCGCGTATTCGCGCCCGCGCAGCACCGCCAGCGCCTTCGCGCCGAGCACGAGATTGAGCGGCGCCCGCGGGCTCGCCCCGAACGAGATGTACTTCCGCAGATCGGGCAGCCCGACGGTTCCCGGGTCGCGCGTCGCGACCGCGAGGTTCACGGCATATTCCATGACGCGCGGGTGCACGTAGACCGAATCGCCGATGCGCTGCAGCTCCGCCAACGCGTCGGCGTCGATGACCTGCTGGATGTCCACAGCCTCCTGGGACGTTCCGCGCTCGACGACGACGATTTCCTCGTGGATCGACGGATACCCGATGAGGACCTTGAACATGAACCGGTCGAGTTGGGCCTCCGGCAGCGGATAAGTGCCTTCGCTCTCGATCGGGTTCTGCGTCGCCAGGACGAGGAACGGCTCCGGCAGCTTGAACGTCTCGCGGCCGATCGTGACCTGGCGCTCCTGCATGGCCTCCAATAGTGCGGACTGCACCTTGGCCGGCGCGCGGTTGATCTCGTCCGCGAGGACGAGGTTCGCGAAGATCGGCCCCAGCTCGATCTCGAAGACGCTGCGTTGCTGGTTGTAGATCCGCGTGCCGACGAGGTCGGCCGGCACGAGGTCGGGCGTGAACTGCACGCGCTTGAACTGGCCGCAGACGACGCGGGACACCGTCTTGATCGTCATGGTCTTCGCGAGGCCAGGGACGCCTTCGATGAGCACGTGGCCGCGCGCGAGCAAAGCGACCAGGATACGCTCGAGCATCAGGTCCTGCCCGACGATGGCCTTCTTGATCTCGAACAGCACGTTGCGCAACGTCGCCGCACTCTGCGTGTACGTCTCGGTGCTGTAGCTCATGAGAGTTTTTCCTCTCCTCTGGGGATGCGACCGGCGTGAACGGAGCGCGCGAGGGACGCGACCAGTTATTAAATCGTACCCGCGGCGCTGAAGGCGGGTCAAACGCGGCCGAAGGTTCGTACCCCCTCGATACATACCACGGGCGGGCGCGGATCGGGCCCGCCGCGGATCACCCATTCACCGCGCCAGCGGTGAGCCCGGCCAGGAAGCGATCGATGAACGCGTTGTAGACGATCGCGATCGGGATGATCGTGATCAGGGCCGCCGCCATCAACGACCCCCAGTAGAAGACGTCGCCGCGCACGAGGGCGACCGGCACGCCGAGGCTGACGGTCATGCGGCCGACGGCGCTGATGAACGTGAGCCCGTAGACGAACTCCTGCAGGACGAGCGGGAACGCGAACATCGCCGCCGCGAACTCTTGCTCGAACTCGGACACCTTGTGCTGCGGCCGCGGCCCGTAGTGGCGGAACAAGCTCTGGCTGTCGAGGACCTTCAGGACCTCCGCATTCTCTTCTTCGCCGATCAGCAAACCGCCGGGCCACCCCGGCAGGATCGGGGTCTCGCGAACGGGTGCGCCTCCAGCGACCGCGAGCCTCGCGCCGCAAACGAAGATGACCGCCTCCTCCCCTCAGGCCGGCGCGCGCGTCAGCCGCCGGCCATCGCAGCTTTCCCGCACAACGAGGTCGCCCGGCACGAAGATCACCGTCGGGCGCGGTCTTCGGCCGTTCACGAGCGCAAGCAGGCGCTCGGCGGCGAGCCCGCCGTTCGCTCCTTGGGAATCCGCACGGACGTCAGGCGCTGGATCGCGTGCGCGCTCCACTCGACGTCGTCTATCCCGACGACCGCCACGTCCTCTGGCACGCGCAGGCCGCGCTCTCGCGCGGCCTGCAGGACACCGATCGCCATCGCGTCA
>Ga0194132_10004264_pt1 | contig 24489 bp, 24 predicted proteins | sample TA2KigOf80mmetaG_FD_148612 | JGI IMG/M metagenome (GOLD analysis project Ga0194132, IMG submission 148612) | Freshwater microbial communities from Lake Tanganyika, Tanzania - TA2015054 Kigoma Offshore 80m | ecosystem: Environmental > Aquatic > Freshwater > Lake | place: Tanzania: Lake... | reverse complement strand
CTTCGGGTTGCGCCGAATTTTGCCTGGGGCTGCGTTGCTCCTCGGTCACAGCCCCACTGGCGGGGGATGCTCGCTCGTCGCGCCTTGCCCCAGGCCAAATTGGGCGCAACGAACGTGAGCGTATTTATGAAATGGACCACTAAGGCTTGATTTGGGACGGAGTGGAATCCGTCCTTACCACTCCGAATGCGTGCGGAAACGGATGGCAGCTTTCCCGGTTGCACTCGGTTGACACATCAGACATGTCCGGCCATCGTTCCCACACAAAGCCAAAGAACCGTATGAAAATGAAAACTCAGGCGATCCTGTTTTTTTCCTTCGTGGTGTGGTCGAGCCTTGCGCTTTGCCCGGTGGCGGGCCGTGCGGACACAAATCAATTCGCAGCGCAGTGGCAAGGCGTGTCGAGCCGCGAGGAAATCCGGCCGGAGTTCATGATCAATCCAACTGGCGGACCTTCCCGTCGCGGGAGCCTAATCCTTCGCACCGACGGTCGGGAAGGCCTGGATGGCCATTGGGTAAGGACGTTTCCGGTTCAAGGCGGCGAGCATTACCATTTCCAGGCGCTGCGACGCGTCGAGAATGTGCCGGCGCCGACACAACGCTGCGTGCTGGCGCGCATTCTGTGGCGCGATGGCAAAGGCCAGCCCGTCCGCCACGATGAAACCGGCGCGAACAGCTATGCCCGAGGCGAACGCCCTGTGGCCGAACCGGAGTATCCGTCAGACCACGCCACGGACGCCAACGGCTGGACGGAGGTTGCCGATACGTACCGCGCCCCATCGAAAGCGACGCGCGCGATTGTGGAACTGCACCTGCGCTGGGCTTCAAGAGCGCAGGTAGAATGGAGCGACGTCAGTTTGACCAAGACCAGTCCGCCTCCCGAACGCAAAGTCCGGCTGGCCACCGTGCATTTCCGTCCCTCTGGCAAAAAGACAGCGCAAGAAAACTGCCGGTTGTTCGCGCCGCTGATCGAAGAGGCCGCGCGCCAAAAGGCCGACCTTGTGGTGTTGCCGGAGACGTTGACCGTTTGCGGTTCCGGCCTTTCTTACGCCGATGCCGCCGAACCGATCCCGGGTCCATCCACGGATTACTTCGCTCAGCTTGCCCGGCAGCATGGCCTTTATCTCGTCGTCGGACTGGTGGAGCGGGATCGACACTTGATTTACAACGTCGCCGTATTGATCGGTCCTGACGGCAAGGTCGCGGGCAAATACCGCAAGGTCGCCTTGCCGAGAACGGAGATCGAAGGCGGCATTACCCCGGGGCATGAATATCCAGTCTTCGAAACGCGCTTTGGCAAGGTCGGCATGATGGTGTGCTACGACGGTTTCTTCCCGGAGCCTGCGCGGCAGTTGAGCCTGCGCGGCGCGGAGATCATCGCGTTCCCCGTGTGGGGTTGCAATCCGCTCCTGGCTGCGGCTCGCGCGTGTGAGAATCACGTCTTTCTCATCAGCAGCACCTACACGGACGCGTCGAGCAACTGGATGATTTCCGCCGTTTACGATCGCGAAGGCAAGGTGCTCGCGCAGGCGAAGGAGTGGGGCACGGTCGCCGTCACGGAAGTCGATTTGAACAAGCGCTTGCGGTGGTCGAGTCTGGGGGACTTCCGCGCGGAGATCCCGCGGCATCGGCCAGCGTGGCCAGGGGAGAAGGACTGATCGGCAGCCAGATTTGGAGCGCGGCGATCACCGCTCAATCGGGCTGCTGACGCCAACGAAGCCTCTGTGAACAATCCTTTCCACCCGTGCGCGTCCGTAGTCAAAAATCTTCGTGTGCTACGTGAGCCACGTGCGGCAAGCTTGCCAAGCCCCGGCCTTCTCGCGATACTTGCGGTATGAAAACGGTCACGTTCGATGAGGCTCGCAATGATTTCGAAAGAGTATTTAAGTGGGCCGCGGGTGGCGAAACCGTGGTCATCCAGCGACAAGACCAGAGCGTGGCCCTCCAGGCTTTCCGAACCGCCAGCGATCCGGAAACCGCGCCGGCTGGATACTTTGCGAAAGATTATACACCCGAAGAAGCCGCTGAACTGAACTTGCTGGCCTCTCAGTCCCTCCACTTCCGGCTACCCTAAACCAATTCCCCATGCGGCAATGGGATGTCTATCTCTACGCATTCCAGCAGGAACAACCGCATCCTGTCGTCGTGCTATCGAACGACGAGATCTGCGCAAATCCGGACATCCAGTTTGTGAACGGCCTCCTGTGCTCATCACTGCGTCAAGATCGAGTCCTCAAGCGTCGCGAAGCATTTCTCGATCAGGGGGACGGATTGGATTGGAGAACCGCAGTGAGATGCGATTTTATCTACACGTTACACAAGCCGCTATTCGGCGAGCAGCGCGGGCGAGTGAGCGACGTGCGACAGATTGAACTGCTACGGAAGCTCCGATTCTGTTTTCGCTGGCCACTTGCTTGAAACAGGCGCCCTCCAATGGAAATCTGGGACTTGCATTGCCACCTCTCCGGTCTTCCGGGTCGCACGCCGGAAGAGCGGTTGGCCAAACTCCTGGAATACGCCGACCGCATGGGCATTGCCCGCCTGTGCGTGTACATGGGCATGGAATGGGCTTACGATCCCTCGCCGGAGAAACTTCGCCAGGACAACGACGCCGTGCTCCGGGCGATCAACCGATATCCGGATCGAGCGTTCGGCTTCGTCTATCTCAATCCAAAACACACCCAGGCCAGCCTCGATGAACTCAACCGTTGCGTGCGCGACGGGCCAATGGTCGGAGTGAAGCTCTGGGTCGCGATGCGATGCAACGCTCCGGAACTCGATCCGCTCATCGCACGCGCGGCCGAATTGAAGGCGGTAATTTTCCAACACACCTGGCTCAAGATCACGGGGAATCTTCCGGGTGAATCCACGCCCTTCGATCTGGTGGAACTGGCGAAACGCCACCCAAACGCCACCCTCATTTGCGGTCATTCCGGCGGCGATTGGGAACGGGGCTTGCGTGTCATTCGCCCACACAAGAATCTCTTTGCCGATCTTGCCGGAGGCGATCCGACCGCCGGCGTCACGGAAATGGCCGTGCGAGAACTCGGCGCGGACCGGGTGATCTACGGCTCGGATGTGGCCGGGCGGAGCTTCGCGTCGCAACTGGCCAAAGTGTACGGCGCGAACATTGCGGACTCCGCCAGGCGGCTTATCTTCGGCCAGAATCTGAAGCGCCTGTTGCAACCCATCTTGCGACAAAAAGGAATCCGGGTGTGAATTACCAATCGCCACGCCGACGCCAAGCGGCGCGAATAGGAGCGCGGACAGCCGTGTCCGCGCAACCGACTTTTGGAAAGCGAGACACGATGACGTGCGAACAAGGCTGTTCGCGCTCCGGTGCGGCGCTCAGCCGGCGCACCTTTCTGGCCAGTGCCGTGGCCGGGACCGCATTGGGAATGCTCGATCCCATGGCACACGCCGTGGGCTTCTCCAGGCAAGGAAAGGCCGGGGCGATTGATGTCAATGTTTCTCTCAGCCGTTGGCCGATGCGCCGCGTGCCTTGCGATGTCACGCCCGAACTGGTTGCGAAACTAAGACGTCAGGGCGTGACTGAAGCCTGGGCCGGCAGCTTCGATGGTCTGGTGCACAAGGATCTTGCCGGCGTGAATGCACGGCTTGCCGAGGGATGCCGCCGGCAAGGACGCGGGTTGCTGAAGGCGTTCGGGTCTGTTAATCCAACACTGCCTGACTGGGAGGAGGAATTGCGCCGCTGCGCCGAGGTGCATCGCATGCCCGGCATACGGCTTCATCCGAATTACCACGGCTACAAATTGGACGACCCGGCATTCGCGCGATTGCTGACGCGGGCGTCGGAGCGCCGGATGATCCTGCAAATCGCGGTGATCATGGAGGACGAGCGGATGATGCATCCGTTGTTGCGCGTGCCTCCGGTGGACGTTCGACCGCTGACGCGCCTGGTCAAAGAGATCCCTTCCCTTCGCCTCGTCTTGCTGAACGCGCTCGGCGTGGTTCGCGGTCCGGCGCTGGCGGAGTTGCTCGCGGCCGGGAACATCTGCGTCGAGATTTCGATGCTCGAAGGCGTCGCGGGAATCGAGAAACTTCTGCAACAGGTGCCGCTTGAACGGGTGCTCTTTGGATCCCACGCGCCGCTTTTCTATTTTGAGTCGGCTCTGCTCAAATTGAGAGAGTCCCCGTTAAGCCAGGCCCAGCTTGATGCGATTCGGTTCGGCAATGCCAGGCTTTTGCTGAGAGCCTGACACTGCCGCCGACAAGAAAGGTAGGGCAGACATGCCAGTCTGCTGATCTTTGTCGCCGTCTGAGAGCGTGTCCGAAAATTCCGCGGGGTCTTGTTTTCACGCCAAAGGCCGGATGGCGAGGCGCGACGAAGGAGAATATCCTCCCTGGATCTTCGACTGAGGAGCAACGAAGCCAGGCGGCCTTTGGCGCGAAAACCCTCCGGGCGGCGGGTCTTTTGTCCGTGGCCTGCGTTGGCTCGGTCCTTACAGCCCGCGTTGGGGATGCTCGGACCTCGCCGCCTTGGCCACAGCCAAAATCCCTCGCCGCAGGACCCCGCGCAATTTTCGGACACGCTCTGATGGCGGAGCGGCAGCTCCGCCCTACCGGCGACAGATGTGCGCGGGAAGAAAGCTTTCCAAGTTTTAGACTTGTGTCCCGTGTCCGGGAGCGCCTGAATGCTTTTATGAGCTCAAACAGTTTCGATCTTATTTCGCGACGCGGATTCTTGGCGGCTTCCTCCGGCGTGGTTTTGGCTGCTGCGCTCCCAAGCGTCCAGGAGGCCGCCAAACCTCCTTCGCTCCCGAAGCTCGCATTGCATGGCGGAGAGAAAGCGGTCAAGAAATCGATCCGCTTGCCGATCCGCTGGGGCGAATCGGAACGGGAACGGCTCAACGCGATGCTCGGCCAGGAGTCGCTGCTTTATTGGAAGGGGCCTCAGACCACGCTCCTGCTTGAGCGCTTTCGCAAAATCTGTCCGCTCAAATACACCATGAATTGTTCCTCTGGAACGGCGGCGCTGCACATCGCCGTGGCGGCGGCTGGCATCGGGCCGGGCGATGAAGTCATCACGGCGCCGATTACGGACATCGGAACGGTCATCGGCGTGATTTACCAGCAAGGCGTGCCGGTGTTCGCGGATTTGGGCGCGAACACCTATAACCTGGACGCGCGGGATGTCGAACGCCGCATCACCGCGAGAACCAAAGTTATCACCGCCGTGCACCTGGCCGGCAACCCGTGCGACATGACCGCGTTGAAGGCGATCGCAGACCGGCACAACTTGATTCTGATCGAAGACTGTGCCCAGGCCTGGGGAACGAAATATCAAGGACAGCCCGTCGGCACGGTGGGCCATATCGCTTGTTTCTCGTTACAGAACTCCAAACACGTCACGTGCGGCGACGGCGGAATCGTCGGCTCAAACGACGAGCGCTTTGGCCCGCTTCTGCAACGATACGGCGACAAGGGTTTCGACCGGGAGAAGGGCGGCTTGTTTGAGTGCTTTGCCACGAACTATCGCATGAGCGAACCGCAAGCCGCCGTGGCCGCCGCTCAACTCGGACGCCTGGAAGGTATCGTCGCCCAACGCGCGCGTCTGGGCGACCTGCTGACGGCGCAGATCACCGGGTTGGCCGGCATCCGGCCGCATCATGTCGCTTCCGGCGACCGCTGTTCGTATTGGTTTTACATGTTCCGACTTTCACCCTCGGCATTCCGCTGCGACCGCGCCGAGTTCGTCAAAGCGCTGTCGGCTGAAGGCGTGCCGGCGTCGGCCGGTTACATTCCCGTGCCGCTGCATCGCAATCCCGTGTTTCTCAAGCACGGATTCTTCAACGGGCGTTGGCCGCTTCGGGAAACGGGCCTGACTTCGATGGATTACACGAAGGTTGAATGCCCGGAGGCCGAAGCGATCTTGCAGACGGGCATCCGTGTCACAATTCATGAGGCCATGACGGAGGAATTCATTCTGGGGGTGGCCGAGGGGATTCGCAAAGTAGCCCGCCACTATGCGGCCTGAGCACTGCGGACAGCGAAGCAGCACCCGGCTCAGCCGTGCTACTCGGGTCTAACTCAGCTTTACGGCGGTGCCGCTGGCCGTGACCATGAGCATGCCGTTTTGCGCGCCGAGCACTTCGTAATCGAGATCGACGCCGACGACCGCATCGGCGCTCAGCGATCTGGCCTCCTCTTCCATTTCGCCAAGAGCGACCTTTCGGGCGCTGGCCAAAACCTTCTCGTAAGAGCCCGAGCGTCCACCGACCAGGTCGCGGATGCTGGCGAAGATATCTCGGAACATGTTCGCGCCGATGATGGCCTCGCCAGTGACGATGCCGAGGTATTGAGCGACCGGGCGCCCTTCGATATTGGGAGTGGTAGTCGTTGTCATAAGTCGAGCGTTCTCACCGGTGAAGACACGGAAGCTCGAACGAAAGTTGCAGATCCTTACTTGTGCGGCTGCTCCTGGTAGTGCCGCTTCAACACGTCGTCGCCGAAGTCGTTCTGCAAATCACGCCAGACGGCGTGGATATGGTTCGCGTTGTTTTGCGTGTTGTCGTATTCCACGAGGAAGGTCGGCCCCTGGATGCGGTAGTAGTGGCCCTTGCCAGGCTCAGTCGGGCCGGCCCAGGCAAAATAGACTTTTTCCAGGCCGGCGTTTTGGATGCGTTCGAGTTCCTTGTCCGCCAGTTCGGGACGATAGTTGCGGACGTACTCCTGAAGGAGATCCCAAAGCGTCTCCGCCTGCGCTTTGGTCAATTTGTTCATCGCCAAGCCTTCGGGCTTGAGCACATTCAAGGTCCGGTTGGTGAAGGTGATGATGTCCCGGGGAGCCACGTTGGTGTAGAGCGCGACCTTCCTTTGTTCCTCGCTCAATGACACGACCAGCTTTCGGGCCAGGTCTTCTTCCCGGGCGAGCGTTCGCAAACCTTTGCGCGGGCCGCTGCGAATTTCGGCGGGGTTTGCGCCGTAGAAAGAGGGCGTCACGGCGACCGGTTTTCCCGGCGCAAGGGTGAAGTTGAGCGAGAGGTGATGGCCCTCGACGCGATAGCCCCAAACCTCTTTCTCACTGGGATTGCCGAAGACACTGAAATAATAAAGCTCGGCGTCACGAACCATCGTGCCGCTGCCGGCTTCCAACTCCTTGAGCACTTGCTCCAGGCTCATGACGGTGGTCGCCTTCATGTAGCCGCGCTGGCTGAGGGCGCTGCTGAGCAGAGCATGGGCGAGGTGTTGTTGCTCGGGCTTCATCTCCTTCCAGGTCAGTCCTTTTCTGGCTCTTGGGATGAAGTGCCAATTCTCGCGCTCGCCGGATTTGAAGTCGAACGTGGCCTTAACACGCTGCTCCGCGGTGAGCGCGGCGAGGAAATTGTTCGCTGCTCCCGCCAGGTCCTCGGCGGGCGAAAGCGCGAGCAGTCGAACTACAAAGATGGAAGCCAGCGCGAAAATGAGTGAGGTGCGAAGGAACGGGAGTGTTGTCATGGCCGAAAGTCAAAACCAACGGAGCAGAAAGGCAACAGGAAAATGCCGCTGAAACGCTGAAACATTACACCTCGCCGTAAACGACGGTGGAGCGAGGCTGAGCCCTTCCTCGATGGCAGCGGCTCGGCTGGAGCCTCGCCGCACCAGCTTGAAGCATTACCCATCACCCATAGCCAATAGCCAACCGATTGCCAATCGCCTGTAACTTATCGCGGTCCGACCAACCTCCACGGATCGACGGTCAATTGATAGGGGCCGACGGCGGCTTTGAATCGGGTTTTTTCCATCAACCAGAAGGCAAAGAGCTGATTGCTGGTCTGAATGACCAAATCCGTATTGCGGTCGCCATTGAAATCGCCTGCGCCGATCAATTGCCATCCCGCCGGCATGCGGAAAGGAATCACGCTGTCGGCGAACTTGATCCCATCCATCAACCAGACTGCCACCAATCCTTCCGTGCTCACAAACACCAGATCGCTCTGGGCGTCTCCATTGAAATCGCCGATGGCGGCGATCTGCCAGCCGCCAGGCACCTTGAATGGAACGACGCCGGTGCGAAGGGTCGTTTCGTCCATGAGCCAAAACGCCACGGAAGAATCGGTGTGCGTCAACAGGATGTCCGGCTGGCCATCCGCATTGAAATCTCCCGTTCCTGCGATTCGCCAGCCTGCCGGCACTTTGTAAGGAACAATCCCGCGCGTAATCTCAGTGCCGTCCATCAACCAGAACGCAACGGAACCATCGGTCTTCATCAACACGATATCCGCCTTGCCGTCGCGATTGAAATCCGCCGTCCCGCCAATTTCCCATCCGGACTCGATCTTGTAGGGCGTGAGACCGAAGCGAGTCGCTGGGCCGTTCATAATGTAGAAAGCCAGAAAGCCGTTCGCGCCTTGCCAGACGAGGTCGTTCATGCCGTCCCCGTTGAAATCGCTCCACGCGCCGGCGGTCGTGGTTCGAACGGCCACCGTCGCTGGGCCGATTCCGGATTTCTCGGCCACGCCGCCCAAGGAGGCATTCGGGACCAGCAAACAGGCCCCGGCTAATGCACAGGAAATGAATCTCGTGAAGTTCATATGGAAAGCTGCTTTCGTCTGATTACCCTGCTCACGGCCCATGAACTTGGTAGGGCGAGTCCGTCCCGGCGAGCCGCTCGACGTGACTGGAACACGTCTGACTCGGCTCGCTGGGACAGCCTCGCCCTACCGTTCGGTTCATGGAATGCACGCAACCACGCTGAGGATTTGCATCGCAGGCATGCTGTCGCGAATCCAGGCGGAAGGTCAATCCTTTCCTTGCCAGCCGAAACCCGGCGCTTACTCTCGCACCAGTGAAGATACTTTTCATTGGCGACGTGGTGGGGCGTCCGGGGAGACGGGCCGTGGCAACCCTCCTTCCGAGGCTTCGCGAGCAGCACCAGATCGCCGTGGTCATTGCGAACGGAGAAAACTCGGCCGGCGGGTCCGGCATCACGACCGAAACCGCCGCGGAACTTTTTCAAGCCGGAGTCGATATCATCACCACGGGCGACCATCTTTGGGACCAGAAGGAAGTGACCAATCTGCTCGTGCACGAACCGCGCTTTCTGCGTCCACTCAACTATCCGCCCAACACGGTGGGACAGGGGAGCACCGTCTTTCAGGTCGATGGAATTCCCAACGTCGCGGTCATGAATCTGCAAGGCCGCACGTTCATGCCGAACTTGGAAAACCCTTTCTGGTGCGCCCAAGCTGAAGTCAAACGGCTCCGCGAGCACGCGCGCGTCATCCTCGTGGATTTTCACGCGGAGGCGACCTCGGAGAAGATTGCGCTGGCCCGATTCCTCGACGGCCAGGTCAGCGCCGTCATTGGCACGCACACGCACGTGCAGACGGCGGACGAGCAGATTTTTCCGGGCGGCACAGCGTTCCTTTGCGACGCCGGATTCACCGGCCCGCACGAGAGCGTGCTGGGGCGCGAGATCGAACCGATTGTGAAACGGTTTCTGACCAGCCAGCCGCAGCGGTTTGAAGTCGCTTTCAACCGTGTTCTGCTGCAAGGCGCGCTCCTGGAGGTCGATCCCGACACCGGAAAAGCCGTGAGCATCGAACGCGTCTCCGTCCCGCTGAAATCGAGTTGAAGGGAAACTCTCGCTGCAATTTCAGATTTGAAATTGAAATGAAGCGAAGCGTGGCATGAACAGTAAACCCCCCGCAAACGACCGTGGAGCGAGACGCCCCCCGAGCTTTGCCCTGGATGGCATTGGCTCGACAGGAGCCTCGCCCCGCCTTCATTGAGCGAATACCTTGAGCAAACCCCTCAAATCCCAGTGGGACTTTGGCGAGCTATTTCCGATGGAAGCAACCCGCCGCGTCCTCACCGTGAGCGAACTGACCGCGTCGGTCAGACGGCTGATCGAGCGGGAGATCGGCTCCGTTTGGGTGACGGGGGAAATCTCGAATCTGCGCTTGCAAGGCTCCGGCCATGCCTACTTCTCTCTCAAAGACGCCGGCGCGCAACTGAACTGCGTGCTGTTCCGCGGCGAAGCCACCAGTTTCAGCCGCAACCTGCTGAGCGACGGACAGAAGGTCGTGCTCTTCGGCGACCTCACCGTCTATGAGGCGCGCGGGCAATATCAGCTTCGCGTCACCCAGGTGGAATTACAGGGCGTCGGCGCGCTGCAAATCGCGTTCGAGAGGCTCAAACAGAAACTGAATGCCGAAGGTCTCTTTGCCCCCGAACGCAAACGCCCGCTGCCCCGTTTCCCGCGGCGAATCGGGATCGTCACTTCCCCGACGGGGGCCGCATTGCGGGACGTGATCCATGTGATCGAGCGAAGGAATCCGGCCCTGGAAGTGGTCCTGGCGCCGTGCCGAGTGCAAGGCCGCGGCGCCGCTGAGGAAATCGCCGCCGCGATCCGGCTGCTCAACGAATGGGCCTGCCATGAACCCGGTAGGGCTGCGTTGCCGCGCAGCCGGTTTTCTGTCGCTACGGCGGCGCAGCAGCACCGCCCTACCAGCGACGAGTTCATGGGCCGCAAGCATGGTGCTGGGACCAAGGAAGCTTGCCATGAACCGACGCCCTCTGATCTTCTGCCTCCCCACGAACCCATTCCTTCAGCCCTCCCAGGAGGAGAACTTGTCCAATTGCGGAATGCAGAATGCGCAGTGCGGAGTTCTGGTTCCGCAATCCGCAATCCGCAATCCGCGATCGGTCCTGGAGGGGTTGGGGGCGGGGCTAGGCTGGACCTGATTCTGGTCACGCGCGGCGGCGGCAGCCTGGAGGATTTGTGGGCGTTCAACGAGGAAAGCGTGGCGCGCGCGATTTTTGAATCGGCGATCCCGGTTGTCTCGGCCGTAGGCCACGAGATTGATTTTACGATCAGTGATTTTGTGGCCGACATGCGAGCGGCGACGCCGAGTGTGGCCGCGGAATTGATCACGGAAGGAGTGTTCGCCAGCCGTGAGTTCGTGACCCGCGCTTCGACCCGGCTTCTTGATCTCGTTCGGAAGAGGATCGAAGTGGACAGCGAAGCGCTGGAAGATCTGGCGGGGCGGCTGAGCCGGGCGCATCCGCGCCGGCGCATTCAAGAGCAATTTCAGCGGCTGGACGATTTGCAGAGCACACTGCTGCGGTGCGTTCATTTCGGTTTTCGAGAGCAGTCCGGACACTGGCAATCGGTGGCCCAGAGATTTCTGCGCCTGCGGCCTGCAATGATTTTACTGCGCCGTCGAGAGTTGTTGGTGCAGTTGCAGGCGCAACTTGGAGACCAAACGCGTCACAAATTGGAATCGCTGCAATCCCGCGTGCAAACCGCCGGGGCGCGCCTGCGTTTGCTTTCGCCTCATAACGTCCTCGAACGCGGCTATTCCATCACCCAGGACGCCAGTTCCGGTAAGATCATTCGCGCCGCGCAAGACGTGCGTCCGGGCCAGAGGCTGCGGACCCGGCTCAAGGCGGGCGAGATCAGCAGCGTCGTCGAGGGTCCGTCCTGAGATCGGGAATAAATGCCGCGCCTGCGCCTGAACCATTCGCAAGTGTCACAGTCGTGGTAATCAGGGATGCACCGACCGTCCGTGTTGGTTAGTTAGGATTCGTCGGAATTCGCCTTGACTGCGTTTTTCCACTCGTTGGATGATGCGGAAGGTCGATTGCCAGGACAGCAACAGCGGCCTTGAAGTCTCACTCACGGCTTGGACTTTCTCTCGACCATCCGAGACGAGCCACAAAGGCATGGGCAATCCAGAGGCCACATTCTATGTGACCGGCGGCACTCTGGGCGCGGGCGCCCTCTGTTACGTGGAACGGCGTGCGGATCGGGATTTGTTGGAGGCACTGCGGATCGGAGAATTCTGCTACGTCTTGACTTCCCGCCAGATGGGCAAGTCCAGTTTGATGGTCCGCACCGCCGTCAAATTGCGTGAGGCGGGAATCCATGTCATCGCGCTGGATCTGACGGCCATCGGCCTGAACCTCACGGCGGAGCAATGGTATGACGGACTGGTCATGCGCATGGGGCGCCATTTGCGGCTGGAGGATGCCTCTTGGAACAGCGCGCGCGTGTTGGTCCGGCCCTGCCCGCCGGCGCCGACAATGGCAATGTTAACCTTGTTGCTCGGCGCCACGAATCTTGCGCCCCCCAAGACATGACGAGGCACGAGAGAAAAAGCAGCCACCGCGCTGCCCGTGAGTCCGAAGAATTTCCGTCTGGAGAATTGTGTGGGGAGGTCCATGTGTTTCATAGGGGGTTACAAGTCTTGATCTTTTTCTTGAGCGCCTCTTTCGTGCTGGTTTGAAGCTCATCCAGCTCCGGTTTCAGTTCCTGTCTTATCTCAGTGCTCATCCGGTCAATGAAGAGAATGCCGTTCAGGTGATCCACCTCGTGTTGGATGGCGCGGGCGAGCAATCCACCGCAACGGAACGTGAACTTTTTTCCCTTCTCGTTGGTCGCCGTGACTTCAACCGATTCGGGACGGCTGATCTCGGCATAAATCTCCGGAAAACTCAGGCAGCCCTCCGGACCCGCCACCGGCTCCGCGACGGGTGTCACCTGAGGATTGATGAGAATCACGGGCATGAAATCCGCGACCTCCGCCGGTTGGCCGCTCAGGTGCAACGTCGAGGGCCGATCCGTGACCGCGCGCACATCCACGACCGCCAGTTGCAGGGCCTTCCCAACTTGCTGGGCGGCCAGGCCGATGCCTTTCGCGGCGTGCATCGTCTCTTTCATGTCGCTGATGAGGTGGCGCATCTCCGCGGTGATTTCGTCGATGCGCGCGCCCTTCTGGCGCAAAATCGGGTGACCGTATTTCAAAACGGGAAGAATCATCTCCAAGTCAATTCGTCGTCGGCCAGCGGTGGAGCATTTCGGCGAGTTCCGGAATCGAGGGACTCTTGGCGGTCCGGACATAAAAACCGCTCGTCGTCACGCCCGTCAGGACGCTGAGTTCGTTGTCCAATCCGAGCAACCGGCCCAGGCAAAAACCCGAGTTGAAATGATCACCCGCGCCCGTCGTGATCAGCGGCTTCGAGATATATGGCCCATCGACCACGTGGACGCTGTCTTTGGTCGCGGCCAGCGCATAGCGCGTCGGATGAATCACCAGCGTGTTGATTTCCAGCATGCGGACGATCTCGCGGGCCAGCTCGGACAAGCCTTCGGGGGTGGCCGCTTTGGGTTTGATCCCGAGCACTTTCATCAACTCGAAGGATTCCTTCTCGTTCAAGCCGAGGATGACGTCAAAGTATTCCTGAAACCGCCCCACGAACTCCAGTGCGCGGGCAATGTCGTTCACGAGCCGCTTCTCCGGGTCCGCCAGATCGAAGAACATCAAGCGCCGGCGGCCGCGCAACGTCGGGCACAGCTCGCGTTGCAGCGCTTCCCAAAGATCGGTCATGTACGGGATCATCGTCCAGTTCACAAATGCCACGAGGTCCGCGTTCGTGAAATATTGACGGAACCGGTCGCGGCCAAACCGCTCCTGGATGTTGGCCCAGTTCACTTCCTTAAGTTGAATGCTTTTCGTGAGCATCAGCTTGCCGTCCTCGAACTCCAGCGCGTCCGTGTGGCCCGGCTCGGCAATCGAATAGACCTCGGCTTGTTTGCAGAAACTGCTGAACACCGGATGAATCGTCGGGTAACCGAGCGCGCCCACGTAAATCACCTTCAATCCAAAGCTCGCCAGCGCGTTGGAAAGAATCGGCCCGTTGCCGCCGAGTTTGGTGCGTTGGTTGACCAATTCGATGTTCGTGCTCTTGCCGGCCGCGGCCTTGACGCGGTCGGCCAGGTGGCTGATGGACGGAATGCGTTGATACGACTCGGCGCTGTCGCGCTTGTCCACCACGTGGACGATTTCATCGACGAAGCCGTCCAGCCCCGCGAAGACGGATAATTGCGGCGCGCGGCCCGCCGCCGCCGTGAGTTGCTGAGCGCATTTCTCGCGCAATTCGGGTGGAGTCATAGTGAATCGGAATCCTCAATCCAATTTCACGCCGACGATTTCCAGGACGCGTTCCAGGTCGTCGTCGGTGAAAAAGCGAATCTCGATGGCGCCCTTGCCTTGTCGATAGCGCACCACGACCTTGGTGCCGAAACGCTGCTGGAGCCGCGTCTCCAGATCCATCATGTGGGCATCCTGCAAAGGCATCGGGGTTTTTCCACCGGTCTTGCCGCTGACGGCAGTGTTGCGGTTTTGAAGCCGCGCGACCAAATCTTCGGTCTGCCGCACGTTCAACCCCTGGCGAATGATGCGGTCGGCGGCGAGCGATTGTTCCTCGGCGCGATTGAGGCCGAGCACTACTTTGGCGTGGCCAACGGACAGGCGGCCATCGCGAACGTAGTTCTGGATTTCGGGCGGCAGCTTGAGCAGCCGCAGCGCATTGGCCACGACCGCGCGGCTTTTCCCGACTTTCGCCGCCACGGTTTCTTGCGTGAGTTGGAACTGATCGACGAGTTGGGCGTAACCGAGCGCTTCTTCGAGCGGGTTCAGATTTTCCCGCTGAAGATTCTCGATCAACGCCAGCTCCAGCACCGCCCGGTCGTCCGCCTCCCGAACAATCACCGGGACTTCGCTCAAACCGAGCATTTGGGCGGCGCGCCAGCGGCGTTCCCCGGCGATCAACTCGAAACCGTCGCCGCGCGGCCGCACAATGAGCGGCTGCACGATGCCTTGCTCGCGAATGGAGTCTGCCAGTTCGCGCAAGGCGGCTTCGGGAAAATCTTTGCGCGGCTGGAGCGGGCAAGGATGAATGCGGGGCAGGGCGACGCGTTGGATGCGTTCCGGCGTGTCGTCCGCAGGCTCGTCGGGTGCGGCTGGCGGGGCCGAGAGCAGGGGAAGCGGAGCCGGCGCTTTCGGGGCGAGAGGCGCTCCGCCCAAAAGCGCGCCGAGACCTCGACCTAACGCCGGTTTTGCCATGCGGCGAGAGTGTCGAACAGGAAACGCCTTGTCAACAGGCTCTCAGGCCGCGATCTGTTTTCGGGGCGCGAAGTCGGAGCAGCGCTTGGAGCCGGGGAACATCTTGTGCGGATTGCAGCGCAGTTCGGGGTCGAACACCGTCCGCAGCGCGCGCATGGCGTCGAGGTCATCCGGACTGAATTGCTTGGCCATGAAATCGATTTTCTCCACGCCGATGCCATGCTCGCCCGTGACGCTGCCGCCCAGTTCGACACACTTATCGAGGATCGCTTCTCCGGCAGCGACGGCGCGGCGGACCTGATCCGGATCGCGTTCATCATAGAGCACGAGCGGGTGGATGTTCCCGTCGCCCGCGTGGAAAACATTCGTGATGCGCAACCCGAATTGCTGGCTCGTCGCCTGGATGAATCGCATGATTTCCGGAAGCTTGGATCTCGGGACGACTCCGTCCTGCGTCAGAAAGTTCGGGCTCAGCCGCCCGACCGCGCCAAAGGCGCGCTTGCGGCATTTCCAGAGCAAAGCCCGTTCTTCGTCGGTCTTGGCAACCCGGATTTCGCGCGCGGAGTTTTTCCGGCAAATCTCGACGACACGCGCCGTCTGGCGTTCCAGCCCTGCCGGCAAGCCGTCCAATTCCACGATGAGAACGGCGCCGGCGTCGCTCGGAAATCCGAACCGATACGCCGCCTCGACCGCTTGCGTGATGGCCTGGTCCATCATTTCCATCGCGCCCGGAACGATGCCGGCGGCGATGATGTCGCTGACGCTCTGGCTCGCGGCATCGACACTCTCGAAGATGCCGAGCAAAGTTTTGTATGCTTGCGGGGCGCGAATCAGCCTGACGAGGACGCGCGTGACGACGCCGAACATGCCTTCGCAGCCAATGACCGCGCCGCGCAAGTCGCAGACCTCGGCGTCTTCGCCGCCGTCCGGTTTCGTGCCAAGCCAGATCACTGCGCCATCCGGCAGAACCATCTCGAAGCCCAGGACATGATTGGTGGTCACGCCGTACTTCAACGTGTGCGGGCCGCCGGAATTGGTGGCGACGTTGCCGCCAATCGTGCACGCGGGCTGGCTGGACGGATCCGGGGCGTAGAGCAGGCCCTTCGCTTTGACCGCATTGGTGATCCAGGCATTGACGCAGCCGGCTTCCACCAACGCGCGGCGATTTCGATAATCGACCGACAGGATCCGATTCATGCGCGTCACGGCAATCATCACGCCGCCGGTGACGGCCAGCACTCCGCCGCTCAAGCTCGTGCCGGCGCCGCGCGGGATGATGGGGACTTTGTGCGCCGCGCACAGCCGAACCGCTGCGACAACCTCTTCCGTCGTGCGGGGAAGGGCCACGACGTTGGGCAAATTCTTCTCCAGCGTGTACGCGTCGCACTCATACACAAGCAGATCTTCCGGCTTCGTCACGATGGAATCGCTGCCCAACTCCGCGCGCAAGGCATCGATCAAGGCTGGCGAAAGAGAGGAAGTCGATGATTGCATGGCGGAGAAGTTACGCCCGGTCGGAGAGATTTTGAATCGGGAAAGTGAAAGCTTCGCATGCCTTCAGTTGAGGGTGGGGCAGAGGCTTACTGTGGCAGTCCGTGGGATAAGCTACAGCGCTTGGTTATTGGACGCCGCGCTCCCCCTCACCCTGGCCCTCTCCCTCAGGGAGAGGGAATCCTGCGCCGGCGTATCGACCGATCCGCCACGCTCAGCTTGTCGGAGTGCGGCCAACGATTTTCCCTCTCCCCAAGGGAGAGGGCCGGGGTGAGGGGGAAGGAAGTCCGCCTATCCTGCAGTCTCCTCAGTATAGCCGAGCCAATGCCAACGAAAAGAAGCTCCGCAGGAGCGTCGCCCCATCGTCGTTAACTGAGGGGATAGAAAGCTTCGCTTCAGCAAAAGGTGGCGCGGTTCGATCGCAAATGGCAGAGGCGCGACTGCCTGCTGGATCGCAGAACGCGCCGGCTGTAGGCTGGGTGCTCAAGATCAAGAATGGAGCTGCGCGAATTTGCAGAGCAGGTGCTGTTTTCGACGAGCCTGGAGGCAAAGCTTCAGTGCCCGGCGAACATCGCCGACGAGCGACCGGGCGGCGCAATCGTTGCGCCCACCCTGCCGGCACGTCCCCGTGAGCTGCACTTCAAGCCGCAGGGCGGCGCGCGCGAGTTTCCGCGGCTTGACGAGCTGGAACACTCCGAACACCGCGGCCGTCTCCTGCACTTCTTTGCGAATCACGAACTGCTTGCTACCGAACTGATGGCGCTGGTGCTGCTGCGATTTCCAGATGCCCCCGCCGCCTTCCGCCGGGGGGTGCTGCAAACATTGAAGGATGAGCAGCAACACACCCAATGGTACATCGATCGGATGCGCGCGTGCGGCGTGCAATTCGGGGATCTCCCCGTGAGCGGCTATTTCTGGCGCGCCATTTCCAGGATGGAGAACCCGATGGATTACGTGGCCGGACTGAGCCTGACGTTTGAGCAGGCCAACCTCGATTTTACGCGGCAGTTCGCGGCCGGTTTCAAACAGGTAGGCGACGACGAATCCGCGCGGTTGCTGGACAGGGTTTATCACGACGAGGTCGCCCACGTGGCCTACGGGCTGAAGTGGTTTCGCAAGTGGAAGAACCCGCACGAGAGCGACTGGGAGGCGTTCTGCCGTCAGCTCAGATTCCCGTTATCTCCACAGCGGGCCAAAGGGGGATCCCACCTCAATGTTGAAGGGCGCCGCGCCGCCGGACTGGATGCCGAGTTCATCGCTCAACTGAATGTGTTTGCGCAGTCTCGTGGACGCACCCCGAGCGTGTTCGTGTTTAACCCGTTCGCCGAGGCTTACATCGCGCAGGGCGATGCGTTCACTCCCGTGCAGCAGCAGCAGCAGCTTGCGCGTGACCTGCAAAACCTGCCGCAATTCCTCTGCCGCCAGGACGACATCGCGCTGGTGCAAACGAAACCTTCCGCGCAGTTCCTCAGCACATTGAAAGACGCCGGGTTCCACCTGCCGGAGTTTGTCGAATTGGCCAGAGCCACGCAGTTGAAAACGCGCAAGCTCGGATGCCTCCGGCCTTGGGCCTGGTCTCCGGACAGCCTGGCGATGTTGGCGCCATTGTTCCCGAGCGTGAACGGCGAACAACGAAGCGCGGAGCAGCGATTCAACGAGCGAGTTGCCGCTCTGTATTCAAAAGCCTGGAGCGCGAGCTTCCTCCGGCGCTTCCTGGAGATGCTCGGTGAGAGCGGGCGACTCCAGACAAGGTGGCTGTGTTCGTCCTCGGTTGTCGGAACGGCGGCCCGGACGTGCGAAGAAGCGCTGGATGCCCTTGCGGCGATTCGCGCCGGAGGCCACCACCGCGTTGTGATCAAACAATCGCTGGGTCTGGCGGGACACAATGCGATCCGTCTTTGGGAACCGGAGCTGCTGGATACGCAGCGGCGCTGGATCGAATCCGCGGTGCAGCAACCCTGCGGCGTCGTCGTGGAGCCGTGGCTGGAGCGCCTGGCCGACTTTTCAATGCAATTCGAGATGACCGGCGGCGGATTGAAGCTGATCGGTTACACGGGCTTGATCAATGATGCCAAAGGCCAGTTTCGGGCGAACACTGCGGCGCCAAATTTCGCGAAGCGTCTGCCGTCTGCCGTTACCCGTGCTTTCGCGGGCTCTCCGCAGATCGTGCCGAAGATTTATCAGATGTATGAGAAGCTGATGGAATCGCTGGAACAGGAACTTCGCGCGGTTGGTTATGAAGGACCACTCGGAATAGACGCATTGGTCTATCGTGACGCGGGGGGCATGAGCAGACTGAAACCGATTGTGGAAATCAATCCTCGCTACACGATGGGGCGGATAGCGGCCGAACTGATGAAACACACGGCGCCGGGTAGCCATGGGCTATTTCGCATCGTAAACACGGCGGCGTTGCGCAGGCATGGGTTCACTGGTTTGCAGGAATATGCACGCGCATTGCTGGATCGCGCGCCCCTGCGCTTGGAAGGCGCGCCGGTTGCACGCATCCGAAGCGGGGCCGTGTGCTTGAACGATCCTGAAGCGGCGCAGGCGTGCCTCGCCATCTGGGAGGTCGGTAGGGAAGCGCCAAGGTCAAGCGACGCGGGGTTATGAAGCAGACGAGCGCGTCTCGCACGCCGCAACCACCGGATTTGCTGCAACTCAGTGCGGCAAATTAGGAGATGAAGTTGTTGCGTATGGGTGGAAAACCTGGCGGAGAGTACGACAACCCCGCGGGCAAGATTGCAAACGCGACGGTCAACCTGCATCTGAGGATTCTCCGGATGGCTTTGGAAACGGCCTTCATGCAGCGTGTGTTCGACGTGAACCCCGCAAATTCGTGGAGAATCTCTCCACAGCGGGCAAGAGCGAGCGGCGCGCCTTCACGATGGACGAATTGAAGAACCTGTTGGCCGTCGCGGGCCAGGACTGGAAGACGGCGATTCTCGTTGCGCTCTACACCGGCTTGCGACTCAGCGACGTGGTTTCGCTCACCTGGGCCAACCCCGGCTTGGAGCGCGACGAATTGACGATCCGCACGCAGAAGACTGGCCGAATCCAGATCGCGCCGATTGCGAAGCCGCTGCGCCGGCATCTGGAGACACTGCCCGCGGGCGATGATCCCAAAGCGCCGCTCTGTCCTGGGTTCCACGACGAACCCGGCACAGCGCTCTCGAAGCAGGGCGCGTTGGCGAAGTTCTCGCTTTCGCGGGTTTGCGACGCACCGCCAGGCGAGCGCGAAAGACTTACTGCTTGGTCCGCGGGATGGACGACAAAGCTCGTAGCTCAGAGTTGCACTCTGCCGTATCGCAGAATTGTATTCTGCGGGGCCTCTCCCAGTCCGAGCACGCTGGGACTTGCCGGCGCCCTGCCGATTGGAAATCGGCGATACAGCAGATTGAAAATCTGCGCTACGGTTCTCCGGTCGATCTGTCGTCAATCCCACGGTCTGCACGGTATGGACCTGGCTCAACTGCATGCAAGGGTTTCGACACTTCCGGACGGCAAGAGCGGAGTCTTGCTGCGGTTGCGCGGGTTGGCAGGTCAACCGGCGTTTTCAAGGTTCATGCGAGTCATCGCATGACGCCTTCATGGTTCACCGTCCATCGTTGCGGCGACATCGCGCAGGTTGCCATCGGCGACAATCTCGGTTGCTCCGGCGCCGGCGCCGGGGAGTTGCTCGCCGAGCTCGAGGGCGTGTCCGAGGTTCGACTTACCGTCAATTCCATCGGCGGAGACGGACGCGCGGCGATTGAGGTTTTCGACGGTCTTCGCGGCAGGGTTCGGTTTGGGATCCGGGCGTTAAACGTTAAATATCGACGTGATCCACGAATCCATTAATCCACGAAATCCACTATTCCACTGCTCCACCCCTCCTTCACTCCGCTCGTCCGCTCTCGGCCTGCCCACCTTTCGCGGATTGAATCCGATAGAGGCTTGTCTCGGTGCGGATGAAGATTGCGCCGTCGCCGACGGCGCAGGAAGCGAGGGTTCGTTCTTCTAAGGCATTCTCGGCCAGTTTTTGGAAGGTTTTCCCGGCCACGAGCACGGTCCCGGTTCCGCTTTCGTTCTGGGTGTAAATCTTTCCATCGGCATAGAACGGCGAGGCTGAGCAATCGCCGCCGATTCGTTCTTCCCAATGGCTGCGTCCGGTCCGCGCGTCCAGGCAACTGGCGATTCCGTTGTCGGCCACCATGTAAAGTTCCTCGCCCACGAGCAGCAGTGAAGGCGTCTTGGGCGCACCGCGAGTCACCGTCCACGCCACGTGGGTTTTTGTCACATCGCCGCGCCCATCCGGACGAATCGCCATCACGGTCGGTCGATCAAAGCCGGTGCCGATAAAAAGCAGGCCGTGTCCATACACGGGCCGCGGAATCACGGAATAACCGTCGTAGCGCACGCGCCAGATTTCCCGACCGTCTTTCGGATCATAAGCACAGACCGCATTGCTGCCGGGACTGATAATCTGCTTTTGCCCGTTCACGGTGATCAACAACGGGGTGCTGAATGAAAACTTCTTCGAGGCATCCGTCCTGCGTTCGATCTTCCAGAGCACCTGCCCGTTTGCCTTGTTCAACGCCACGACAAACGGATCGCGGCCGCCATCGCAACTGAAGATCAGCGCCTCGTCCGCAAGGATGGGCGAGCCTCCGTTGCCGTGGACCGGCGGGTAGTTCAGACTGGAGTTGCGCCAGATGATTTTCCCGTTCACGTCCAGACACGCGGCGCCTTGATGACCGAAATGCACGTAAAGCTGGTCGCCTTCCACGATCGGCGTGGGGCTGGCGTGGCTGTTCTTCTTGTGAATCGCGACAGATTCATCCGAACCAAAAACTTCAGAGTCCCACTGCGGCTTCCCGCTGGCTGCGTCCAGGCCAAGCGCCCGAAGCGACAATTTGGAGCCGGCTTCAGACCGGACCGCTGTCGTCAGATATGGATCGTGGCGCATGGCGGTGGTTTTACGAAATGCGCAACCACAATGCAAACTCTCCATTGATCCTTCAGAGCGTGTTTGGAATGTCGCTTGTGACTCGTCCTCCTCCTTGTCCTCGATTGCGGGCCGTTTCGAGGAGGAGAACCTGTGTCCGCATTTTCAGAACACGCCCTCAGTGAAGGTAGGGCGAGTCCGTCCCCGGCGAGCCGTGTCCGACAGTCTTGGGAACACGTTGAACGCGGCTCGCCGGGGACAGGCTCGCCCTACCGAAGTCCGACTGAGAATTGTTGTCCGCGAGCCAATTGCCATCGACGCGTGGCCGGACAGAAGCCTCACTCCACCGTCGTTGAGATTCACTATTTCAACGTCGCAGTCTGACTGCGCCTGGAGGCGTTCTTTGGTAGATCAATCCTGGAAGCTAACGCCGGAGCTTCGGTGGCCGGCGAGTGCTGCGCGGATTCTTGTTACCCTTCGAGGCGCTGCTCTGGGCCACGGAAGATGCGGGCACAAGTTTGGCCAGTGCCTGTTCCATCTCATCCACTTTGAATCCGCGCGGGCCGCGGTCGCCGCGATACGCGATGGTCCCCTCCGAATTCAGGATGAAGAGGCGATCGGGCAACGCATTGTAAGCCTTGGCCACCGTGTCCTCCATGTCATCGACCAAAACCGGGATCGTGAGTTTCAAATCCGCGGAACAAGTGCTGGCCACTTGCGTCCGCCGACCGAAAGTCGTCGGCTGCTCAATGCTCACGTGCCGTGCGGGTCGGAAACCATCCGAGGGATGTGCCTCGCGGACGTAAATCCAGTAGAAATCCGCGCGGTCTTTGAAGCAGTCATAGACCTCTTGCAAGCGCACGGCCTGCTGGACAAACGGGCCTCAGGTGTGCGAGCCGAAAATCAGCACCGTGGTCCGCTCTGGCGTCGACAAGTCGGTCTCGCGCCGGCTCCCGAGAGGTTTGGCTTTGACTTGAGGAGCTTTGGCGCCCACAGCGGGCGCAGGATCGTTGAGGCGTTCGCGGTTCGTGGCGGCCTGCCATTCTTCCGGTTGCAGGATTTCGTCGCCGTTCTCATCCGCTTTCTCGAAGAACTCGGACCATTCCTTCTGGGAAATCTTTCCATCCCCATTGGCATCGAGTTGCATCAATAGGCCCATGCCTCCGGCTGGCGGGCCAAAGTTCCCTCCTGGGCCGGGACCCAAACGCCCGCGGAGAGCGCCGGCTTCCTCCCGCGTGATAAAACCGTCGGCGTTGGCGTCCATGCGTTGGAACCCGCGTGGTTGACCGGGAAATTCGTCGCGCGAAATTTTGCCGTCCTTGTTGGCGTCGAAACCGCGCAATCGCTCCCAGGAATCCTGCAGCTGCGCCAGGAGAGGGGATACCAGGCTGAGACAAGGCAGTGCCAGCAGCACGAGCGCACGGACCAGAGCAGGGGCCAATTCCATTGCAGGCTTAGACGCTCGCCAGGGCGCATGAGTTACAGAGACGCGGGCAATCTCTTCCCTCAGTTATGGTAGTTACGGTGGGGCGAGGACTCCCGCCGAGCCAATGCCATCGAAGAAAGGCTCCGCAGGAGCGTTGCCCCACCGTCGTTAACTGAGGGGTTACTCCGATCGATTCCCTGTCACCGCATGAGTAACAGACTGGATAGCGGAAGAGATACAATTCGAGGGTCACGAACGGATTCCTCTTCCCCTTGAGCGACCAGAATTCCGAAAGGGGCATGGTAATGTGCTTTTTCGATGAAGGAGCGTAGTCCGTGAGTGTCCTGGAAATCGATTCGTCGGCGATACTTGACTTCGATTGGGATTCGCTGCTCGCCAACAGTTAGCACGAAGTCCACTTCGGGCTCAGCGCCTCGTTCTGGGAAATGGGCCACATCCAAGCCAATGATGGAACGGAGCAAGTAACCCGCGGCGCTTTCGGCAACCCGGCCTGCCAGGTCTGCCAGATGCGGGGCTGCGTTCAAGTCCTCGGGCGACAAGGGAATCTTTTCTTGAAGCCAGGCCGCCCGAAGTGTGTGGTCGCAAAGACAGATCTTGGACGCGCCCCGACGTCGCTTCAACCGCAGTTCGAGCGGCTCGACCAATCGGACCAGCAATGTGCCATCGAGGAACTTCAGATAGTTGAAGATTCTTTGCCAACCGATGTTGGCGTTCATCGCGCGCTTGATCTCCTCCAAATACAAGGTCTGCGACGGAGACTGTCCCACGTAGCGGCAAGCCAGTCGGAAGACTTCCTCCAGGAGGTGTTCGTCTCGCTTTTGGCCTTTCGGCCCCATGCGTAGGTCGTGCTGGATGGCGCGGCGTATGACCGTCTCGTTCAGGAAGTCCGCGACTTTTTCCCAGGTCATATCCGTGCGAACTTGAGCGACTGGATAGGCGCCGCGCTCTGAGAATGCTTTGAATGCGTCCCGGCGCAGACGCGCATGGGTTTCTCCAAATTCTCGAAGGCCTTCCCAAAAGCTCTTTTCCTTGAGCGGTCCCAGACCGTTGTGGGGCAAATAGGCTGGCGCATGGCCAAAGCCCCGCAATTCTGCAATTTCGCGCAGAAGCAGCGGCCCCATCTCGAAAGTCGTGATCCTTCCGGCAAGACTATCTCGCCCTGCTTCGATTCTCAGTGCGGAACTGCCGGTCACCAGAGCGCGCACGCGGCCAATATCCACCAGGTGTTTGAGTTGCGGCGCCCAATCCGCCAAATTCTGGACTTCGTCCAAGAATAATAGAGGCGGGCCGCCTTCGTTGGCGGCTTGGTTGAGGGTTTTGTGGAGGACATTCTTCGCGTACCAATCCACTAATTCAACGAGTGGCATCGCTAGCTTCTTCAATTCCGGCAGGTCGTCAAATTGCAGCCGAAGAATTCGGCTGGACGCAGTGCCATCCGCCAGGAGCTTTTGAATAACTTGGACCAGCAGCGTCGTCTTCCCGATTTGGCGGGGACCTCGCAGCACCGTAGCCGGTGTCATGCCTTTGAGCAGGCTCTCCAAAACGGGGTCAAACGCCCAACGGCGAAATGGAGGCACGTCCGAGATTGCTTCCCCGCGCCACCAGGGATTGGCGTTGCGGATGAGCACTTCCAAACCGCTAGTGATGTGTCTCACAAATGGCTGGAGTTATGCCGCAAGGGATTTTGGCCTCCCGCGAGGCGCGAGCGACGCGCATACCCCTGGTGGGTCTGTAAGGCGCGAGCAACCAAGCGGGAGGCCAAAAGACCTGCG
>Ga0194132_10004261_pt1 | contig 24505 bp, 21 predicted proteins | sample TA2KigOf80mmetaG_FD_148612 | JGI IMG/M metagenome (GOLD analysis project Ga0194132, IMG submission 148612) | Freshwater microbial communities from Lake Tanganyika, Tanzania - TA2015054 Kigoma Offshore 80m | ecosystem: Environmental > Aquatic > Freshwater > Lake | place: Tanzania: Lake... | reverse complement strand
GTCGCAGGCGTCGGTTACGGTGGCGCCTGGTTCGATGTAAGGCGCGGGACATTCCAGAATCAGCGGATTCGCGCCAATCAAAGTGATCACCGGCGCTGTGGTGTCCTGAACGGTGATCGTCACGGAATCGGTATCTACAGCTTTGCCATGGCTGACGGTAAGGATGATAATGTGGATGCCTCTGGACAGGATTACGGTCGGGGTGACACCCGTGGCAATCGTATCTCCTGAGGTGTCGGTCCAGGTGTAGGACAGACTGTCGCAGTGATCGGGATCGTATGAGCTGCTGCCGTTGAGCATGACGGACGCGCCGGAAGGCGAAACACACTCGACGGTCTGATCCGCGCCGGCGTTGGCGACGAGAGGATTTTGAGTAACCTCCAAAATCTGATTGGTGGGCACATAGATGAGGTACTGCGTTGTTCCCGGACACCACTCGATGATCAGGCTATCTATGCTCGTTGCGGTTCCTAATCCAAATTCGAGAGGCAGGGACGGCTGCCCACGATACCCGGCAGAGCCATCCACCTCGCGGATTTGCCGGAGCGTGTCAGTTGCTGCCGTTGTTACTGCCGTTACCCGTACTCCGATGGCCGAACGATTTGTACTTGTGCCAATCAGTTTGAGCACCAGCGAGCGGTTGGTGCCCCCGCCGCCGTTGACAAACAAACCTCGCGCCTTGTTGCTGTGTGCCTGAAAGATATCGAGATCGCCGTCGTTGTCGTAGTCGCCCCAGGTCGCGCCACGGGGATTCCAGTTCCCGGAATTACCGGGATAATAGGTGGTGGAATCGCCTAAATCCGTAAACGGGCTGTTGCCATTGTTGCTGTAAAGGCGGTAGCCGTAATCGTGTCCCGAATACAGGTCGAGATCGCCATCGTTATCGTAATCCGCCCAGCCGAGACCGATATGGATAAAGTGCGAGCTATCTGAAACTCTTTTGGCGTGGGTTGAATCACTGAACTTTCCGTTGCCATTGTTCTGGTATAGCACATTCCTCGTCAACGCTTCCGACATTTGAAGAAACAGATCCAGATCGCCGTCGTTGTCGTAGTCGCCCCAGGCGGCACCGTTCGTCTGACCGCTCAACCCCGGATTGGCCAGCGTGGTGCCAGTGGCGACATCGACAAACCCCGTGCCATTATTCCGGTAGAGACGATTTGGGTGCATGTTTGGAAAAATATTGACCAGGTACATATCCGTATCGCCGTCATTGTCGTAATCGCCGGTCGCCACCGCCTGCCCCCGACCGGTGTCAGCCACGCCAAGACTCGCTCCGATCTCTTCAAAGGTATGATCAGCTTTCTGGCGTTAGAACTTGTTACTCCAACTGAATTGATTATCATTAACTACATACAGATCCAGAAGGCCATCCTTGTTATAGTCGATCCATGCAGCGCTTGCCCCGTTCCCGCTGTCATTTACTGCGGCCCATGTGCCGACCTCTTCGAATGTTTTATCGCCTCGATTCCTGTACAGAAAATTAGCCGAACCATAATTTACGACATACAGGTCCAGATCGCCGTCGTTATCGTAATCCCCCCAGACAGCGGCCTGCCCAATGGTCGTACCTGAGATGCCTGAGACTGCGGTTACGTCGACAAATGTGCCGCTCTGGTTCTCATACAATACATCCGCTCCATCATTGACTTTGTACAGGTCCAGGTCGCCATCGCCATCGTAATCGCCCCAGGAGGCGCCCTGCCCGGCATGCGATTGGGTAAGGCCGACATTAACCTCGGTAAGCGGTTGCCCCTGCGCCGGCGCGGCGACGAGGACAACGGTCAGCAGCCATAGCCAGAATTTCGGTGCTTGCATAGCGTATCTCCCTTTGGTTGGAATGGGTGAACAGAATGGCAAGATATAATGTGCGGTGAGACACGGATATCCGTTGTAGAATGGCCAGACGACTGTCTCTACGGTGGCTTTATAACAAAGACCGTGCCACGCCGGAGCAACCGGGCGAGCAGACCGTCAGGAAGGGGATTTAGGGAAGATATCGGGAAACAGGGCAGCTATGCGTAAGGACGCAGTGTTGGCTTTTGGAGACGGGATGCAGGGGCCATGTTGATTTTTGGAAACATCATACCCTACTGCATCATGGCGGAAGTAAGGTACATATACGCCTGGCAACGCCAGCCGTTCGTGCTGAGCCTGCTGATCCTGTCGAAGCACGAAGCACAAACCATGAACGGGTGCCCTCGACCGTTCGTCAGGCGCACGGCTCAGGGCGAACGGGGACATAATCGATCGTTCTATGGCTTTTCCGCCATGATGCCCTACGCCTCTCTGATCCCGTAGCGCTTCATCTTTTTCCACAGATGGGTGCGTTCGATGCCGAGGGCGGCGGCAGTGTCCTGGATTTTCCACAGGTGGGCAATGAGGGTTCGGTGGATATACTCGCGCTCGAACTGCTCGCGTGCGGCGCGCAGATCGGCATGAGGAGAAGAAAGGTATTCGGGGAGAGGTTTTTTAAGGAGGCAGGCCACGTCCTGCGCCGCGATGACGGGGCCATCTTCCAGCACTACTAACCGCTCGATGACGTTGCGCAACTGGCGGATATTTCCAGGCCAGTCGTGGCCCATGAGCAGGCTCATCGCGCCCGGATCGAGGGCAAACTGCGGGCGTTTCATGTCGGCGGCAAACTCGTGGAGAAAATACGCGGTCAGGTCAGGGATGTCCTCGCGGCGCTCACGGAGCGGAGATAGGGGTGTGGTAATGACGTTGAGCCGGTAGTAGAGGTCCTCACGGAAATTGCCTTCGCGGACCTCGCGCTCGATGTCCTTGTTGGTAGCGGCGATGATCCGGGCGTTGACCGGTATCGGATGGCTGTCGCCGACGCGCTCGACCAAGTTCTCACTGAGCGCGCGTAGCACCTTGGCCTGCGTGGCCAGCGTCATCTCGCCAATCTCGTCGAGAAACAGCGTGCCGTCGTGCGCCAACTCGAACTTGCCAGGCCGGTCGGCGGCGGCGTTGGTAAAGGCCCCTTTTTTATGGCCGAAGAGCGTATCCTCGATGAGCGTCTCCGGGATGGCCGCGCAGTTGACGTCCACAAAGACCGCCAATCCGCTGTGATAGTGGATAGCCCGCGCCACAAGCTCTTTGCCGGTTCCGCTCTCTCCCGTGATCAGCACGCGACTGCGCACGGCCGCGGCCCGGTCGATCAGCCGGAACACCTCGCGTAGCGCCGGACTCGCTCCCACCATGCGGTAGTGGCGGCTGGCGTCCTCCATCAGCCGGTCTCGCTGGCGCTGCAGACGGCATTTCTCCAGCGCATTGCGGACGGTCACCAAAAGGCGCTGGCCATCGAGCGGCTTTTCCAGAAAGTCGTACGCGCCGAGCTGCGTGGCCTCGACGGCCAGACGAATCGTGCCTTTTCCGCTTAGAATAACGACCGGCAGGGCCGTCCGGTGGGTCACCGTATGCCGCAGCACCTCCATACCCGGCACGCGGGGCAGATCAAGGTCCAGAATCATCAAATCAAACGAGCGCTCTTCCAGCAGTGAAAGCGCCTCTTTGCCGTCACGAGCCTCCACAATGGCGTAGGCGTCGCCTTCCAGGACCATACTGAGGTCGCTGCGGACCTGTACATTGTCTTCGACGATGAGTAAGGTGGCGGGCATAGGGAAGTTTGAAGGGTGAAGTTTAAAGGATGAAGAAGGACTGAGAGTGTCAGGACACCGGCGTTAAAGGGGAGTTGGTTTTTTGCAACAACGGAAAAAGAAGTCTGGTTTTACCTTCACACCTCACCCTTCGGTATATACGCCGTGACGATCGTACCTTCGCCCTCGATGCTTTCGATTTCGACCACACCGTGGTGGTCTTCGACGATCTTACGGACCATCGTCAACCCTAAGCCGTGCCGTTTTGGGTGGTGGTATAGCCGGGGTCGAAGATGCGGGACAGCGCCTCTTCAGGTATGCCTGTCCCGGCGTCGCGCACCTCAATGATCACGTAATCGTGAGGAGGAATCGGAACGCCTGTATGCGGAGAGAGTGGCAAATTGCGTACCATCTTAGTGGAAAGGGTGATATTTCCGCCTTCGTACAGCGCGTTGACCGCGTTGGCGACTAAATTTTCGAGAACGCTCTGCATCGATTCGCGGTCGAGCCGGATCACGGGGAGGTCAGGCTGAAGACGCAACTGGAGGGTGATATCGGACGGAAGACCCTGACGGATGGCGGCGGCGGTTTCCTCCACAAAGTCGTTGATCTTCACAGGCGGAATATGGGGAGATTCAAGATCGACAAACTTCATGAAGTTCTGTGTCATACGCCGGAGCGTGTCGATCCGATCGGTAATCCGGTTGACCAGCGCATCGTATTCGCTCTGAAGCGCCGTGGGTTCCCCCCGATACGCCTTCTGGAGCTGCTGGAGGCTCAACACGATGCCGGTGACCGGGCTTCGGATGTCGTGCGCGACACGCCGGGCCATCATGGTCCAAGTCCGCGCCTGCTGGAGTTCGGCTTCCGGAGAGGCGGTTTCGATGCGGATCAACCACGACGGTCTGCGTAAACCGGGGGTAAACACGGGATCCACAGACACCACGCTGGAACGGTCCATGCCGACCAAGGTAAAGGTGTTGACATGATGAAACGGCGGTTGCGCCGCCATACTGTCGTGGAGCCAGGTCAGGAGGTCCGGGTATTTCGCAAGGGCCTGATCGATGTGGGCGGAATCGCCATCAACACCGGTCCATCGTCGAGCGGCGTCGTTACAAAGACCAATATGGCCGTCGGGCTTCACGAATAACAACGCGCGGTCGTCGGTCTCGAACACTAAACGCTGCATCGTCCGCGCTAAACGCGCATCCCGGTACAGCCTGCCGCCACTCCGGATCAGCGCAAAGCCGATGGCAAGAGCCAGCCCACTGGCGAGATAGCTGTCGTATCGGTAATAGAGATACCAGGGATTACGAACCATCCGAAGCGCCATATAACGGTTTTCACGCCGACCGATCAGATAGGGCAACGTGCCAGGTTCCCGGTGAAACACTTGGTCGAGTATGGCGTAATGCGCCGGCACGGCTTTTATGCTGAGATCCGGGTTAAGGAGTATATCGCCCTGCTCGGCCGTGGATAACCGCCAGTCGTCCGCGCCATCGCCATCTATGTCTTCCGGCAACGTGGCGGCATCATAGACAGAAAAAGGGTAGGCGCGTCGGCGTTCGATCTCAAAGCTATGATTGAGCAGGAGGATTTCGGACCGCTGATTGATGATGACGATCTAAGGTTGGGGGTCGGCGTCGAGGTTGCGTATTTTAAGGTTCTGAAGAAACAGGGGAAACGATTTATACTGGAAGGTGTTCCACGTTCCCGGTTCGATCAGTTCCATCCGCGTCTGCTCGCTACGGCCTATATCCGAAATGCTCAGAAGAGCAAACTCCTTGCGGCCGTCCCCGGTCATGTCCACATAGAACAGCATGGCATCGGCAAATACGCCCCCAAGCTGGCGCGACCAGGTAATCTCAAGGTCGGGCAGTTCAAATACGATCAGATAGGTGTGTTCATCGTCAAATCCGCCGACACTGGCCCCGTTTTTAGGCGCGCGTGTGGACATGATGTATTCGGTGTGATCGTCTCCGTCAAAGTCGCCGGAAAAGATGTGCAGGCTTGCCGCGCCTACCAGATGCTGTGCCAGCAGGTTGCCGTCCGGGAGCGAATGCGCCATGATGCCGCGCGGCGCCCGGGCATACCCGGTGCTGATCACGGAGACCAGTTCCTTGTCGCCGTCATGGTCGATATCTTCAAGAAACATATCCGGCTTGCCCGGATCCCAAGGATAGAAACCGCTGTCTTCCTGCCGGGGTTTCCCTGTAGCCATAACAAAATAGAAACGCCGTTTTCCTCCCGCGTCGATCACGCTGACAAACAGCGAGTCGTTGTGAACATAGGTAACAAACAGGTCCTGTACGCCATCCGAGTCGTAATCGAGCGGGGTTACGCCGGTGATGTGTCCGGGGAAATTGATCTGATCGATGGTCTCCAGCCTCGATGATTGCAGGGAAATATGCGGCGGCGTTATAGGCGGCGTCCCGTTTACATCTAAAATCAGTACTTCGGTACGACCGTCGTTTTCCAGATTCACGGTCATAAGACTCTTCTGTGGAGAACCTGATCCGCCGATGTCAAACACCTCTTCGACCCGGTACGGGTATTCGTCGGGATCGAGCGGGAGGGCGTCAGGGTCTTTGCATGCCAGCAGGAGAAGCAGGAGCAGCAGACACCTTGCCCCCGTCCGGGCAGGGACCGGGGAGATCGGAACGACCACAGCAAAAAGGTTGGGATAGGGCATAGCATGGCCCTGAATGGAAGTTTGAAGGATGAAGTTTGAAGTTTGAAGAAAAGCGTAAAGGTTAAATGGCGCTGACAAGTAATAGGGTCGAACGTCGGGTGTCAAGAGGGGGAAATATGGGGGAATGTGTAAGGCAAGATATCCAGTGGGACGACAGCCGGGATACGGAGGTTTAACTGTTAGCGGCTACCGCCGCCGGAGCGGTAAAACCGTCCAGTTCGTCTTTCAACCGCTGTTCGGCATGCCAGAGGTCGTATGCCTGCTGCATCGGAGACCCGGCGCGTCGCCTGCCAGTCGGCCCATCCGGAGCGCCATTTGACGGTGACCGGATGGGTGCAGGCGAGGATACGGTGTAACTGCTGACGCGATAGACCCAACCACCTCGCCGCCTCTCGAAGATAGCGCTTGACGGGACATAGAGGTGACGTATACTTTACAGCATTATATACGCCACAAGGAGGGAGTCCCCCGTGCACACCAAACTCACGCTTCGCCTCGACCACCAGCTCATCGGACGCGCCAAGTCTCATGCGCGGCGGACTGGAAAATCCGTCTCCCAACTAGTCGCGGACTATTTTGCCCTGCTGGACCGGACACCCATCGACGAGGAGACTGCGCTCCCGCCCCTGACAAACGCCCTGTACGGCGCTCTCGCTCCGGCGCAGATCGATGAGACGGACTACCGGCGTTTTCTCGACGAAAAGTACCGGTGAACATCCTCTTCGACACCCATGTCGTTCTCGATGTGCTGCTCAAGCGTTTGCCGCACGCGCCGACGGCCGCCCGCCTGTTCGCGGCGGTCGAGCACCGGTTTCTTACAGGATTCGTAGCGGCCACGACGATGACCACGATTTTCTATCTGGCCGAAAAAGTGGCCGGGGCGTCTCAGGCCCGCCAGGACATTCGGCGTCTGCTGACGCTTTTCACGGTCGCGCCGGTGAATCGCCCCGTGCTGGATGATGCCCTGCAAGGTCAGTTTGCCGATTACGACGATGCCGTCCTTCATGAGGCGGCCCGTCATATCGGCGCCGAGGGGATTGTGACGCGCAATGGCGGCGATTTCACCGCCGCGACCCTGCGCATCTATACCCCTGATGAACTGCTCGCGATTATCCGTCTCCTTACACCGTCTCCCTAGGTGGCTTCGGCCCGTGTGACCGCGCCTGAACCGTGCGGGCGCCCGCGTTTAGGCCAACCGCCTATCTCGAGGAACACCCCATGACCTGGCCGGTTCTTTCGTATTATGACATTCAACATCTTTCCCGCATCGCCCTGCCGCTTGGTGGCATCGGAACGGGGACCGTCTCGCTCGGCGGGCGGGGCGACCTGCGCGACTGGGAGATCGTAAACCGCCCGGCCAAAGGGTTTACACCCAAAGGACCCTTTGCCCGCGCGCCGTTTTTTTCGCTGTATGCGCGTCCGGTGGGCGACACGGCAGTCTGCCGTATCCTCGAAGGCCCACTCGAACTCCACGAATACGAAGGCGCGCACGGCAGCGAAGCCGCCAACCACGGCATGCCCCGGTTTCGAAACTGTTCTTTTGCCACCGCCTATCCCTTTGGACAAGTCATACTCTCGGACCCTGACCTGCCGGTAGAAGCGCGTCTTGAGGCGTTCAACCCGCTGATTCCAGTCGATGCGGAGCGGAGCGGCATCCCAGCGGCTATCCTACGCTATATCGTGACTAACCGACAAAATCAACCCATCGACGTATCGGTCTGTGGCACGCTGTGTAACTTTATCGGAAGTGATGGAACGGAAACCGCGAGCAAAGAAAACGAAAACCGTTATCGCGCGGGGACGGGTGTGCAGGGCATTTATCTGTCTTCTCGCGGTGTAGACCGCAAATCGCCGGCATGGGGCACGATGGCGCTTACTACTACCGCCTCGAACGGCGTCAGTTTTCGTACCGCATGGAAAAACGCGGGCTGGGGCACCTCAGTACTCGATTTCTGGGACGACCTGCGCGGGGATGGACGCATCGACGAACGCGAATCGGGTGGGGTCGACATGCCCAACGCCTCGCTTTGCGTATCGCTGACCCTCCCGCCGCTCGACGCGGCGTCCGTCACTTTTTTGCTGACGTGGCATTTTCCAAACCGCTATACCTGGTCACCCGCGCCCAAAGACGCCGACTGTTGCGAAGACGGCAACTGCGATACGGGCGACCTGATCGGCAACTACTATACGACCCGTTACGAAGACGCCTTCGACGTCGCCGAGCGGATCGCTCCGCAACTCGGTACGCTCGAAGCCGATACGTTGGAATTTGTGGAGAGCTTCTGCGCGAGCACACTGCCCGAGGCGGTAAAAGAGGCGGCGCTTTTCAACCTGAGCACACTCCGCAGTCAGACGTGTTTCCGCACGCCGGACGGACGGTTTTACGGATGGGAAGGGTGCTCGAACCTGGAAGGATGTTGCCGAGGATCGTGTACACACGTATGGAATTATGAACAGTCCACCGCCTTTTTGTTTGGCGATCTGTCAAAAACCATGCGGGAGGTCGAGTTTGCCCATGCGACCGACAAACAGGGCATGATGTGTTTTCGCGTGTCGCTGCCGTTATCTCGCGCGCAGGATTTCAAACATGCGGCGGCGGATGGCCAGATGGGGTGTATCATGAAGATGTACCGCGACTGGCAGCTTTCCGGGGACGACGATTTGCTGCGCGCCCTGTATCCGCAAGTGCGCAAGACACTCGAATTCTGCTGGATTCCCGGTGGCTGGGACGCCGACTGTGACGGGGTGATGGAAGGGTGTCAACACAACACGATGGATGTCGAATATTACGGTCCCAACCCCCAGATGGGATTTTGGTATCTTGGCGCGTTACGGGCGATGGCTGAGATGGCGAATCATACGGGCGACAGCGATTTTGCCATGCGCTGTCGCGCACTGTACGAACAAGGACGGGGCTGGATCGACGCGCATCTTTTTAACGGCGAATACTACGAACACGAAATCCGTCCACCGGCAAGCGAGGAAGACATTGCCCCAAGCCTTCGCCTTGGGGCCGGTGCACGTGATGTAAGCCGTCCGGACTATCAGCTTGGACCAGGGTGTCTCGTGGATCAACTGGTGGGCCAGTTTATGGCGCATGTATGCGATCTGGGGTATTTGGCGGATACGCACCATGTGCGTACGACGTTGTCCAGCATCCTCAAATACAACCGCCGCAGGGGGATGGAGGGTCATTTCAATGTCCTGCGTTCGTATGTCCTCGGCGACGAATCGGCCCTGCTCATGGCGAGCTATCCCAAAGGACATCCCGAAAACCCGTTTCCCTATTTTACCGAGGTGATGACCGGCTTCGAGTATACGGCCGCCATCGGTATGCTCTATGAAGGAATGACCGAGGAGGGGTTGCAGTGTATCCGCGACATCCGTGCCCGGTATGACGGACGTAAACGCAGTCCGTTTGACGAGGCCGAGTGCGGGCATCACTATGCACGCGCCATGACGGCATGGGCGGCACATCTGGCGCTTTCCGGTTTTCATTACAGCGCAGTGACCGGGGTAATGACCTTTACCACGAAGCCGGGCCGCTATTTCTGGTCCACCGGTCATGGGTGGGGAACATGCGAGATAGGGGCAAAGGGGAAAGGCCCCCGCGTTGATCTGCTCGTGCGCTATGGCCGAGTGGGATTGTCGGCGGTCCGCTTGCGGCCTGATCGTATCCTGCGGCTGGATGCGCCGCGCACGCTTGATGCTGGCGAACAGGTCGTTGTATCGACGTAGGGCCGACGTACAGACATAAGTACATTGTTTACGACGATATTGAAAGGAATCCTATTATGCCGGATCGCGTACGGGTGGGGCTTACCGGAACCAGCGCATGGGCCGACCGCATCCATTTGCCGGGGCTTTGCAGCCACCCTCAGGCGGACTTGGCGGCGTTATGCGGACGTAATGCCGACCGGGCCGGGGAAATGGCTGCCAAATACGGCATCCCCCGAATATATGCGGACTACCGTGAAATGATCGAAAAGGAGCGGCTTGACGCGCTGGTGGTCTCCACACCCGACGATATGCACTATCCGATCGTCATGGATGCGCTTGACGCGGGGTTGCACGTGCTTTGCGAAAAGCCGCTGGCGCTAAACGTCGAGCAGGCCAAGACGATGTACGAAAGGGCTGAGGCCGCGGGTGTAAGGCACATGACGTTTTTTACGTTTCGCTGGATGCCACATTTCCGGTATGTACGTGATCTGACCAGAGACGGGTATGTGGGACGGTGTTATCACGCGCATTTCGATTTTCTGGACGACTATGGCCGGGACACCGCGTATGGATGGAGGTTCGATGCGCGCCGCGCCAATGGTATCGTGGCGGACTTGGGGTCGCACATGGTCGATATGGCGCGGTGGTATCTCGGCGACATCGTCCGCGTGAGCGGTCATCTGGCCACGCACGTCGAGCGGGAAGGGGTAGACGGACGGACGCTGTCGCCGGCCAACGACGCCTGAGTCATCACGGTCGAGTTTGCCTCCGGCGCGCAGGGGGTTCTCCACGTCAGCGCGGTCGTTTTTACCGCCGAACGCGAAACCGAGCAACATGTGCGACTCTACGGCGACAATGGGACGCTCGAACTCGACGTTTCGTGGTGGACGGGTACGCAAATACGCGGCGCGTAACAAAGCGGGACGGCGTTTCACTCGCTGGAGATTCCACGCGCCTATTGGGGCGAAGCGGAGCAACGCAAAACACGACCTTATATCTTTACCAAACCCGTGATCACCGAACTGTTTACCACCATGTCCATCGGTGACCGGTTGTTTATCGACTTGATCTTGAGCGGCGAACCGACAGCGCCCACCTTTTACGACGGCTGGAAAGCCCAGGAAGTGGTGGACCCCGCGATCCGATCGCACGAGACAGGGCGGTGGGTCGATTTACGGACGAGATAAACCCATTACGCCAAGGGTTTTATTTTTACCTCTCGACCCTGCTCGGCGGAGGCATAAATGGCGTTGAGCATCTGCTGAACCAACAGACCGTGCTCGCCCGGCGCATCCGACGGAGTACGATGCTGGACGCATTCGACAAAATGGCGCATCTTGTGCCGAAAAGCGTCTGTGTTGGGAAGCCAGTCGGGGGTCAGGTTGACCATCGTGCCCGCGTCGTCCTTGAAGATCATAGGCGGATCGAACTGGCCGCCTGCCTTTTCTCCCATGAGCGTAAACGTCCACTCGCCCTTGCCGATATGCGCGGCAAACGACGCCTCTATCGACAACGTAGCCCCGTTGGCAAAACGCACCATCCCCACGGCAAGGTCTTCCACCGTATAATTGTTGTAGTCCCAATCGGGCCATGGGCACACCGTATCGGTCGGTTTGTCGCCCAGATAGGTATACATACTTCCGTAGGCGCTGACCGGTTGCGGTGATCCCATAAGATAATGCGCCACCTCGATCATGTGGACCCCGATGTCGATCAGTGGGCCACCGCCCTGCAGGTCTTTGCGCCCAAACACGCCCCAGTTGGGAATACCACGCCGACGTAGCGCCTGACAGCGGGCGTACAACACGTTACCGAAATCGCCTTTGTCGATGGCGCGTTTGAGCATTTGCGCGCTCGCGGCAAATCGATGCTGAAAACCGATGACCAACAGTTTTTTGCATTTACGTGCCATTTTTACCATGTCCGCCGCTTCTTGCGCGGTCATGGCCATCGGTTTTTCGACCATCACGTCCTTGCCGGCGGCAAGCGCGTCTACGGTCGGGCGATAATGCGCCCCGTTGGGTGTTCCTACGGTCACCGCCACGATGTCTTTTATCTTGAGCAAATCCTGGTAGTCGGTAAAACAGTGAGAAATACCAAACTCCTTGCTACACTGATTTAGCGCCGCCTCGCTTACATCCGCTACGGCCGCCAGTTCCACGTCGCCCATCTCCGCCATATATCGCATGTGGGTGCGGCTTATGCCACCCCCCCCGATAAATCCGATTTTTGTTTTGCGTGTTTTAGGCACTTTGTCTCCTTTGAAAAGGTTTTATACATGGTGCATGGAGCGACGCTGCGTCGTCTCTACACCGCGTACGTTTCCCATGAACCCAGACACCCGTGTCCGCGTCGGACATGAAACAACCGGCGTTCGGGTTCGGCGATATACCCTGAAATAGAATGCATATTTGCCGCGCCGTGGCGGCATATACCTGCCGGATCGCCTTGGTGGTCCGACAAAAACGTCTTCATCGTTTCCACCGTGATGCTTCCCCATGCTTCTTTAACGAGCGTGCGAAGCCGGTCGAGACGCGGGCATGAATCCGGCAGCGAGTGGGTCTCGTGTCCGCTGTAATCGGGGGTCAGATAATGGTTGGTATGCAGACGTATATCCGGATGCACGTCTTCGTATACCGAAATGCCTTCGGGGCGGATCTCGATGTCGCCGATACGGCCTTTGCCGTCCACCGCAACGACGTTGGCCGCCGAGCAGGTCCGGAGCGCGCGGAGCAGCGTAATGACTTCGTCTATCGACCGTTGTTCGAGCATACCTCGTTTTAGCGGGTAATGCGGCAGACCGGGACGCCATGGGCAGTCGTAGAGCGCATTGGCGAAATGAGCCACACCATGTTCGTTTATGCCGGCGTAACCCAGTTGACCGGCAAAAGTGAACATAAGTGCCGAAGGACGCCCATCGTTGGGTTTTACCCGCAACAGAATCGCCACGTCCGCGTATTCGGTTTCCAAATCTTGGTTTTGCCCGGCGAGTGTATGTCCGTCGGCGGTTGCCGCTCCGGTGAGCGCAAACGCCGAGCATCCGCCTTCGCGGGTATGCGAAGCCTCTGCACGGGCTTGGCAGAGTACCGCCTCTTCGAGCGAAATACCCGCTCCGTCGGCCAGTCCCCGGATTTCTTCGACAAAAGCAGGGCTATAGCGCTGCATGTCGGGCAGAAATCCGATGGCGTTGGCGCACAACCGATCGAGCGGCATGCCGGTAAGGCGTTCGATCCAGCACAGATATCGGCGGATCAGCGCGCCCGCCTGTTCTCCATGCTGACGGCCAAGACTATAGGCGTCACCCGCTACTTCGATCATCGGAAAGGTATGATGCGCCAATGTCCCCCCTGCTTACGGCGACGCGCTGTGCCGGGATATTTTACGGCAGTATGCGGAAAGAAACGGGAACCATCCACGTTTTCGGAAGTATTACCGATCAGGCGGAGTATAGCGCTGGATCGCGGGGTGTCAAGCGTTTTCCCCACACGCCGGGAGAGCAAGAAAATCTTTGCCCCCTTGCGGGAGGGGCGTATATTGGTCGCATTATCCATCATTTTTTCTCGCGAGGATTTCCATGACGGTTTTGTTGCGATCCGTGCTGTTCCGTATGGCCCTTACGATAGGGCTGGCGACCGGGATTTCCAGTTTGTCCCATGCGCAGATGGCTTTGCTGGAATTTTCACCCGGACGGGACATCGACCCTATCCACGTCGTAATAGACATCCTGAGCACACGCGGCGATACGACGGACAGCACGCGCGTCGATTGTTTTTACCGGCTTTCTAACGACCTGCTCAATTTTATCAAGTCGAACGACCGTTACACAGGGCAGTACGAACTATCGCTCGTGATCACCGACGACGATGGGTTTCAGATGCTGGCGGAAACCATACGCGACTCGGTAGTCGTAGACACCGAGAGCGCGACCCATACGATGGACCATTCCAAAGCCCAGCTTTACACCACGTATCTCCCTCCCGGAAAATACAAACTCGAACTTAAACTTTTAGACATCGAGTCCTCGAAACAGATGGACATGGTTCGCGCGTTTGTCGTTCCCGACTACTACAAAAACCCTTTGAGTATCAGCGATATCCAGTTTTCCGGTTTGGTTTCTCCGACACCTACGGGAACGGGACTGAACCGGCACGGCATGACCGTCATCCCCAATCTGAGCCGTTCCTACGGAGAAGACCAGACGGAGATGCATTTGTATTTCGAGGTATACTCCGAAGCAGAGACGGATGTAGCCAAACCGTTGACGGCCACCTATCGGATCAAATCTCCCACCGGCAGTCTGATAGTAAACGAGAAAGAAACGCTCCCCCGGTATGGGGTCCTGGGTGCTTACACTCACAAATTCGACACGGACGGTTTTTCTCATGGCGTTTATACCATAGAGATCGAAATTTCGGACAACGCGCTCAAAAAGACAGTCCGCACCAAAACCGAGTTTAACATCGCCTGGCAGTATCTGCTTCCGTTGACCAGTGCGAAAAACTACCGGGAGATCGTTGATCAGCTTCAACTTGTGGCCGGAAACGACGAGATCAAGGAGTTGAAAAAGCTGGAGCATGCAAGATGCGAAGAACAGCAGACAGCGTTGTCCGGGTTCTGGAAACGTCGCGATCCGACGCCGGGTACGGCCCAAAACGAGAGCATGGTTACCTATTATCGCCGTATCGAATATGCCAACCGAAATTTTACCAATGGTCTTGGCAAGGGTTGGAAAAGCGATCAGGGGCGGATATACATTCTTTTGGGACCGCCCGACGAGGTGGAACGCTATACGTTCGAGGCGGACACCCAACCCTATCAGGTATGGCACTACAACCGCATCAGCCGGCGTATCGTTTTTGTCGATTTCGAAGGATTTGGCCGTTATCAACTCTATCGTATCGACTGAGTAGCCCTTGCCTATGGCGGATGCCTCCGGTTTCGCCGAAGTAGCTCTTCCCCTTCCCATAGACCAGGTTTTTACATACCGGGTTCCCGATGCGTTGTGCGACGCGGCGCGTCCGGGTTGCCGAGCTTTTGTATCTTTTGGCAGTCGCCTGCTTACAGGGGTGATTACCGGGCGTGTCGAGCAATGCCCGGTCGCCGACCCCAAACCCATTCTTGACGTACTCGATCTCGACCCCATCATGGACGGGGCGCTACTTGATCTTACCCGGTGGGTCGCGGATTATTATCTCTGCCCGTGGGGAGAGGCGATCCGTGCTGCGCTACCCGCCGGTTTGCTCAACGAGGCGGAACAGACCGTCTCTTTGACCAAGCCATGTCCGCCCGACGTCATCGAACGTCTGCGCCGGACCGCGCCCCGTCAGGCCCTTCTGCTCGCCTCGATCGCCGAACACCAGACCGTCTCGGTGATCGAACTCAAACGCCGTCTCAAGATACCTCAGTTGTTCGGGTTGCTGCGAAATCTGGAGGCGCGGGGATTTATCGAGTTTATCGTGGGCAACCCCGCCGCCGATCCGGGGATTCGCTACGAAACATGGGTGGAATTGACGCTTTCCGCCGAGGAAACCGAAGAAACGGTAGCCCGTCTGGCAGTACGTGCCCCTCGACAGGCAAGTTGTCTCAACTTGCTGCTCAAACACGACCGGCGTCTGACGACCGACCAACTCAGGCATTTAGGCGGCGTGGAAGCGTCGGTGCTCAAGACGCTGGTCCAGCGCGGCATGGTGGAGACCTACGAGGTGGAGGTCATACGCGATCCCTACCGGGACTATCGTCTCTCGCCTGCCGAGCCGATGCGGCCTACTTTGGAGCAGGCGCTGGCGCTCGGCACGATACAGGAGGCCATACAGCAAAACGATTTTGCGCCGATTCTGCTTTACGGCGTCACGGGAAGCGGCAAAACGTTTGTCTATACCGAGGCCATCCGGAAAACGCTGTTTACGGGCCGCGCGGCCATTGTACTTGTACCCGAACTGGCCTTGACGCCGCAGACCGTCCAGCAGTTTCGCGCGCATTTCGGCGATCTCGTGGCGGTACTCCACAGCGGGCTGTCCACCGGCGAACGTTTCGACTCGTGGCGGCAGATCAAAGCGGGCAAATACCGGATCGTCGTCGGAGCAAGATCCGCCGTTTTTGCGCCCGTGCCCCATCTCGGTCTGATCGTGGTGGACGAGGAACACGAACCTTCATACAAACAGCTTGACGACCCTCCGCTATATCACGCCCGCGACGTGGCGGTCATGCGTGCCCGTCTGGTGCGCGGGGTGACGCTCCTCGGCAGCGCCACACCTTCGCTCGAAACCTTTTCCAACACCCAGAACGACAAATTTCGGCTTTGTCGTCTGACCGAGCGGGTGGACCGGCGTCCTTTGCCTGTCGTTCATATCGTGGACATGCGCGATGAGCATCGCGAGGGCAACTGGTCGCTGTTCTCCCGGATCCTGACCGAACGCATTGCGGATCGGCTGGAAAAAAACGAACAGATCATCCTATTTCTCAATCGGCGCGGTTTTTCTACGTTTATCCAGTGTCACGATTGCGGGTTTACCTTCTCCTGTTCCGATTGCAGCGTGACCTATACCTATCATGCCGACAGCCTGTTGCTTCGTTGTCACTATTGCGACCGCCGCATGGAACCGCCCGACGAGTGCCCCAAGTGTCGTTCGCGTTCGGTGCGGTTTCGGGGTACGGGTACACAGCGTGTCGAAGAGGAGATCAAAAAACGTTTCCCCGGTGCGCGCATCGCCCGGATGGACATGGACACCACCACGCGCAAGGGCGCGCATCAGGATATTTTTCGGCGCGTGGCGACCCGACAGGCGGATATTTTGCTGGGCACGCAGATGGTAGCGAAAGGGTTCGACTTTCCACACGTTACGCTGGTAGGGGTGATTTCGGCGGATACCACGCTCAATCTCCCTGATTTTCGCGCCAGCGAGCGGACGTTTCAGTTGCTCACACAGGTCGCGGGGCGAACCGGACGGAGCAGTCTCGGCGGCGAGGTGATCGTCCAGACCTACTCGCTGGGGCATCACAGCATCGTAAGCGCTCAGACACACGATTATGAAACCTTTTACGTGCAGGAGATTGCCGAACGCCGCGAACTGAGCTATCCGCCGTTTGGACGCATGGTCAGCATCCTGTTTCAGGGAAAAGAAGAAAAGACCGTCATCCAAGAGGCAAAACGATTTAGGGAGCTATTGAGAAAATCCGGAGGCGGGCTTACGGTTTCCGGGCCGGCCTCTTCGGTCATCGAACGGGTTCGAGGCGAGTACCGCTGGCATTTGATGGCGCGCAGCCCCCACTCCAAAACGCTACGCGAGACGGTAAAAACGGTATGGAAAAAATGGGAACAGAACGCGGATAAAAAGATCAGAATCAAGATCGACATCGATCCGATAGGGATGATGTAGCTGCCGTTCCGGTTATCACAGGACGATGATTTTTCTGGATTGAGAAAATGGGGGTGCTTCGAGCTTGAGGATATATACGCCGCTTGCGACGGGGGTTCCGAACCGAACGCAGCCGTCCCACTGGACGGTATACAGGCCGGACCGATTTCGTCCGCCCGCAAGGGTGCGGACGGCCATGGCCTGCGTGTCGCAGAGCGTCAGCCTAAGTTGCCGAGATACGGCGTTTGGCTGAATCATATCGGGAATTTGAAAGGTGATCATGGTTTCCACCGGTTGAGGGTCGATCCGCTTGCCCGGAACGCCAACTGATCTATAAAATACCGAGGAAACCGGAAAAAAGATATAGGGGAAAACCTTAATTTTTCACTGCTTCCTACTGTTGTTCCACATCGTATCCTTTCCGCCGAAGCAATTCCACGACCCCGTCCCGTCCTACCAAATGACCTGCTCCCACGATCACCAGCCCGGTTTCGGTTCCGGACAGATAGTTTTCGATATGCGGAATCCAAGATAGGTTGCGGTCTGAAAACATCCGGTGGTGTATTTCCGGAAAATCGCTGGCGTCTTCGGTGAGCAGTGAGTCCATTTTTGCCGTATCTCCGGTTTTCCAGCTTTGAAAAACGTTTTCCAGAAAGATGTCCGCGCGTTCGTAGTCTTTGAGCGTCTGTTCGAGCAGTCGCATCTGCATCTCGTCGGGCATACCGGCCAACATTTCGGTCTGAAATCCGATGGTTTCAAGCGCGCGGCGCGGTTTTGCGTGGGTTTTGGCCTTCTGATAGAAGTACCGATCGAGACCGTTTTCCGCGGTAAACCCCTTTTTCTGAAGATAAAGGCTGGTGAGGGTAAGCGCCGTCAGCCAAGGGCGAAAAGGTTGGAGCATCTGCGGATTCAAGCCGATCGACTCGGCCATGCGTTTTACCAGCGCCGATACCTCCGGGGTGACATGCGCCGAAAGCGTAGTCCCGTCGGTATACAAGCCTCTGATCGCCAATCCCTGTATCACCTCGCGTAGCCCCAGACTGTCTACATCTACCTCGGTAACGATAAAGACGGATCGATCAAACGCCGTTTCAAGCGCCTGGGGGAGCGGATAGTGTTCCGGTTTCATGGCATGGATCGACCCCATCAGATAGACGACGGCGGTCTTCGATTCCACTTTCCAGAGCGTGTGACGATCCTGCGCCGCCCCGGATAGGGGGGCCAGCAGTAGGCAAAACAGGAGCCATCCACGCAGAAAGGACACGGTCTACTCCGATCCAAGTAGCAGATAGAAAACCCCGGCAAGCAATAGCAGAGTCACGATATACAGCGCGATCATCACGTTGCGGGTATAATTGCCCCCGGCTTCCATTTCGATGATGCGAAGCGCGTGGCGGATTTCTGCATCGGTCATATCGGGATGCAACGCCCGGAACTCGCGAACCACGCGAAACAGATCGTGCGCCAATTCACGGGCGCGGCGCGAGGGAGGAAAGCCGACAGGGATCATGTTGCCTCACCGGGAAAAGGCATACTGAACTTCATGATAATACGACTCTTCAGGTCTGAGAATGACCGAAGGCCACCCGGGTTTTCCCTGTTTATTGATCGCATCGGGAAATTTCTGGGTTTCGAGACAAAATCCCGCATGTTTGGCATAGGCAACGCCGTCTTTTCCCGTTATCGCACCCTTGAGCAAATTGCCGGTATAAAATTGCACGCCGGGCTGATTGGTATGTACGGTCATGACGAGCCCCGACCGAGGCGAACGAATCTGCACGGCAGGTTTTATGGTTTCGTCGGCGTCGCGGATCACGAAATTATGGTCGTAGCCGCCCGGATCGTCCGAGTAGAGAAGCGGCAAACCGGCCATGTCGCGTCCTATGGGTTTGGGGATGGTAAAATCGAACGGCGTACCGGCGACCGGTGCGATTTCGCCGGTAGGGATGCGAACGGCGTCTACTGGGGTATACCGATCGGCAAAAAACTCCGCTTCGTGTTCCAGAATCAGTCCTGCGCCATGGCCGTCGAGGTTCCAATAAGAATGGTTGGCAAGGTTGACCAGTGTGGGGGCGTCGGTGCGGGCCTGCATTTCGATGCGCAGTTTATCGTCGTGGGTCAGGGTATAGGTGACGGCCACTTCCAGATTGCCCGGATACCCCTCTTCCCCATCCCGGCTCTGATAAGTCATTTTGACAAATACGTCACCCAGCCCTTGTCCGGCCCGGACCACTTCCCACAGGTGTTTGTCAAACCCTCGGTATCCGCCGTGGATATGATTGGGTTCGCTGTTTACGGCAAGGCTGTAGGCTTTGCCGTCGAGGGTAAACCGGCCTCCGGCGATGCGGTTGGCACAGCGGCCTACGGTAGCGCCGAAAAACGGATGCGCCGTCAGGTAGCCGTCCAGTGTGTCGAAACCGAGCGTTACATCGATCGGGCGATCGTTCCCGCCGGGAATGATCAAGGACTGCAGGATGGCGCCGTAGTTGGTAATACAGGCGGTAGCGCCGTTGGAGTTGGTCAGCCTATACAACGTAACCGGCCGGGTATGAAAGGTTCCCCATTCGGTTTCATGGATGGCGCTCACGGGGACTGCCTCCGTTCAGGGGGGATAACGGCGCGGCGTTCTTCGAAAGAACGTAGACACAGGTGGTTGCAAGCCATGGTCGCACCGCTTGATCAACGGGAATACAGAGAACTTGATTTTGAAATCCAAAATCTAAAATCCAAAATCGGTATGTAGTTTTTTTCGAAGGAAATGCAACAGAAATCATAGCATACAGCAGGAGGTTGAAATTAGGATGCCCGGCGGGTTTCGTCGATATAGCCATAAACAAGTCCGGCCATGGTGAGCATACCGACGGCAGCTATGATCGAGCTGGCCCCATAGCCGACGCGTGTGTAGACCACGCCGGACAGAGCCCCCCCGAGACCCATGGCCAGTTGCCCGCAGGCAATGCCAAGACTCATCATCGAGCCGCGTTGTTCGTCGGGCACGATCTCCGAAAGCAGTGCCTGAAACGGCCCCATCCGAGCGGCGACCATGATCATGGTCAAAAAAAACATGGGGTAGGTGATCCAGAAGGCAAATACAACCAACGTTGTAACGGCCATGAGGATGGACAGCCCTATACACGCGCCGATGATCAGGGTTTTGCGTCCGATTCGGTCGGACAGCCTCCCGGCACGGGGTCCGATAAGTACGCTGGCGACGCCGCCCACGACAAACAGCGAGGCGATGTCCATGCCGGATGCGTCAAAGGTCTCTTTAAGCCAGGTGGGCAGATAGATCACATAAAAGGCAAAGCCTACAAACATCATGCAATAGGAGCCTACGGCGGCGGCGAGACTGGGGGTTCGAAGCAAAGAGGCATAGAGACCAATGGTACGGGCAACCGTCATGGGCTGGGCAAAACGTACAGGAGGCTGAGGCACACCCATGCATACAAGGACAAAGGCGACCCCCATAGGGAACGCAAAAAAGATAAAGGGGACGCTCACCCCGAATTGTTCGGCCAGTATCGTGCCGATGGGAATGCCGAGAATTTGCCCGGCGGCGATTCCGGTCATGACGACGCCATTGGCCCAGCCCCGGCGTTCGGAGGGAAAATAGTCGCCTATATAGGCCGAGCCGACCCCGCTCAGCATGCCGCCTGCCACTCCGGACAGGGCGCGCATGACCAGCAGGGAGCCGTAGCTGTCCGCCCAATGATGCAGCATGAGCGAGAGCGTCATTGCGCCACTGCCGACGATCAGGATTTTCCGCCGTCCGATCGTATCCGAGATGGGACCTGAGATCAGGGCAAAAACGCCGAGCATGATCGAGTAAGAGGTCGCCAGTGTGCCGAGTATGGCCTGCGGGATGTGTAACTGATGTTCGATCTGTGGCAGGATCGGGGCCATGATCATCGTCTGACTGCTTGCCGAAAACATGATGAGCCAGAGCGCAAAGAGAATCAAAAAAGGGGAGGAGGGCATTTATCTGTCCCTTGGTTTCAGGATGACATACCCGTCTTCTGCCGCAACAGTGCTATACCGCGGATCGGCACAAAGGGCACGGATGAGTTGAAGCTGGGCATCCCCACTAGCAGGCTCGGCCTCTTTTAATACAGCATGGGAAGTATCGGCGACTACATAATCTACCGTTTGAGGAAATTTCTCGTCCGATGCACGCCAATCGCCTTTTGCCCACGGGATGGGAAGCAGATAAATAAACTCGCGGTTGCCCAGATGAGCAGAAATCTGTGAAGTAGTCGTTACGGAAGCCTGTGGGGGAATTTTTTCCAACAGCCTTCTACCGATGCGGTCATGCTCGGTTACACGAAAGTCCGAAAACGAAAACCGGGGCGCGTACGGAACAACACCGTACATCAAATTTGCCATAAACCCATTCATCACGATAAACATTAGACAGGGAGTCAGCGCAGCCTCTCCTTTTGTCCGTTTGATTTTCTCCAATCCGTAAACGGTAGCGATAAAAAACCCTGGCACCACCGCCACCGTATGCCATGTATAGATAGTTCCTACCAATCCGAAGGGAGGCCCGTTGTAGAAGGTAAGCTCCAAAACCGTTGGTAGGCTTATGAGTAGCTCTATCGGAGCCAGCAGGGGAATTCCGCCGAGTGGAACAAGCAACTGCAACATAAAAGTAATAAAATCGGTAGAGAGCAAATCTTCCATTTTTGTCAGTATGAGGGATCCGGAAGAGGCGTCGCTAGACGGAGCTTTCAAAAGAAAACTGGCATACCACCCTCCAAGCCCTTGATAATAGGGCATTACCACCCCTATGCTCAATACAAGCCATACCAGAGAGACACCCATAACGCTCCATCCAAGGGCTTTATTTTCGGTCTTCCACCACAGATAAAACCCCATCATGCCGACAGGAATACTGGCATCTTCTTTGCACATGATCGCAAGCAGACAGAAAGTTAGAAATTTACCATACGCCTGACGCTGCAAAAATAGAAAGGCATAAAGCAAGGGGGTTGCAAGAAACATGCTTTCGTGGAAATCCTGTATGGCCGGCTGCTGGATGGCGGGATAAAACAGATACACACCGGCCAGTGCTAAGCCGGCACCGGGAGATTGAAGACGGTCACAGACAAGTAAGTAGATGGGTATCGCACCCAGCGCCATAACGGTGCTATGCAGGATAACAAGCGTTCTGGGATCTTCCCATATCCAATAAAAAGGGGTTAACAGCATCAGTGCCGGGGAAAAATGATTTCCAAAAGGCAAAAGACCGAGATTCAGCAACGCGACCATTTTGAACTGGGAAAAACCCCATATCTGCTGGATGAATATGGTGAAATCCGCGAAGGTTCTAAAGGCATGGTAGCGCAATATGCCCAGGATAGCGAACGTGGCGGCAAACGCCAGTACGCCTGCGGCAAGACCGTATTGGGCGATGAGGGGGTTAATGGACCACGTCGGAGGCTTTCGGCGCATCGGGCCATTCCACAGTTTCAGACACAGAAACCCTGTTAAAGCCGGAATCAGAAACAAACCGACAGGGACCCCTATGTGATTCAACCATGTTCCTGCTAACAGATATAAGGGAGTGTAGGAGACGATATCCCGATCCAACGCAGCAGGCGGAAATATGCTGCAGTGTCGGGATATCCAATACGACGAGGCGATCCAGCTTGTGTAGCAACCCAGTATGGACAATCCCCACAGGACGGCAAGGGGCAAGGAAGGCACAAAAAGATCGACAAAAATAATATCCTGAAAGTAAAGGGTGTTGTATGCGGTCTGTCCGACCACCAGAGAGACAGTGCATAGCAGCAGATGATGTTGGGGACGGATAGTTTTTGTAAAAAGGGAGATCATGCCTTATGGCTTTGAAGAAAGATTGGCACCAGGATTCTCTGTTTTTACCTCGGGGAAGGTTCTATAGGATGGGATACCGTGGGCAAGCCGGCTTTCGGATACTGGCGAGCAAGGTCTGTTTTTAGAATTTTGCACAGATCTGTAACTCCCCTCCATGTATCTCGAATCATGTTTATCCTGCGCGTATTTCTGTAGTGCCAGATTACTGGCACCTCCGCGATACGATAACCCAGCCGATTTGCCACGAAAAGCATTTCGACGTCAAAACCACTGGTTACGCTTGGACCCCGAAAATGTCGAGCACGATCTGGGTGATACACCCGGAGACGCTGAAGAATATCCTCTGCGGCTTTCCGGTAAAACGCTTTGAACCCGCATTGCGTATCGGTCAGTTTCAGACCTATAAATAGGCTTCTCAGCAGCATTTGCCCCCAACTTATCAGATAACGACCCGCTGGCGCGCCGGGGCGCGCCAGCCCTCGGCTTCCAATAGCGACGGAAGTCCTTGAATCCAGGCGTTCCAGAAGCTTTGGTGCTTCCGACACGGGGGTTGCCTGATCCATATCCATAAACAACACCACATGGCCACTGGCTTTCCGTATGCCTGCTACCAGTGCTGCTGCCTTGCCGGCATGGGCAATACGCACCACTGTGCATGAATAGGACTCGGCCAGTAGGGCCGTGTTGTCCTGACTACCGTCATCCACCAAAATCAATTCCGATGAAAACGGCTGAAGAGCCAGCCAGTTGATAACCTGGTCGAGTTTGCCATCCATAATGGCTGACGCCTCGTTATAAGCCGGTATAACAACAGATAAAAAGATCATCGCCTGATCCGATTAGACAGCCAAGGTAGAGGGGACGATTTCATTCCCTGATCTAGGGTATCGTTTTCCGTCGCGCTAAAATTAAGGTGTAACCCCAAGAAAGCCCTGTCAACCTAAATCGCGAGGACACCCGGTTGACAGCAGAATGACAAGGGTGTACGTTATACCATTTTGAACAGAACAGCGAGTGCACACCTTGCAGCTTGCTGCAAGACCAACGACTCCCCGCAGGTGGAAGCGTGAAGAGGCTTCGATTGCTGCGCAATGGCTGCGGGGGAGGCTTCAATTTTGGATCGAGAGACTCGGAATTCTGGTCGATCACACGACGTCATCCCTCCATCCCTGTCAGGAGACTCGCATGACCATGGACAAAAGACCGTACAACGCACCGTACACCGGCAAACACCTAAACCGCATCGCCTTTCCGCTCGGCGGTATCGGAGCGGGTATGATCTGTCTCGAAGGGACCGGCGC
>Ga0194132_10004260_pt1 | contig 24508 bp, 28 predicted proteins | sample TA2KigOf80mmetaG_FD_148612 | JGI IMG/M metagenome (GOLD analysis project Ga0194132, IMG submission 148612) | Freshwater microbial communities from Lake Tanganyika, Tanzania - TA2015054 Kigoma Offshore 80m | ecosystem: Environmental > Aquatic > Freshwater > Lake | place: Tanzania: Lake... | reverse complement strand
TGTCGTTCATGGAATTCGTTCCCTTCGTCCCTCTCTGGTACATGCCAACTCACGCCGTCACCGCCGCATCTTCTTCGGCTTCAACAGCACCTTCCTCTTGGCGAACAAAGCCGAGCAGGTAGTCGGCAGCTTTCGAGGCGGCGCTGCTGGCCTTGAAGATGTGCTTGGGGTCGTTTTCGAGTGCCCGAATCCAGCTTTGGACGTAGGCGGCATGATTCGTCAGATCACCACCGGGGATGCCCAAAGCAGCCATCAAGAAGCACGAAGCCATCTCCGCTCGAAGCTCACCCTCGGCGTAGGTGCCGGTCCAGCCAGTTCGCTTTTCGGCCTCAGAACCCTCCGAAAAATGAGCCATCTCGTGTAGCAATGTCTCGGCAAACGCCGGGAAGCACCCGAACTGGTTCTCATCGGGCATGACAATGTGATCCGAAGGTGGACGGACGTAGGCGGCACGGTCGTAGCCGTAGCGAATGTCGGCCCCCGTTGCCGCAACCAACCGGTCGAACTCCGTTCTGTCAACTGCGGGGAAAGTTTCGATGCCGTCGTTGCTCGGTTTCGCCTTGAACTGCTCGGCAACTTCGCCTTCGACCTGAGCGACGTTGAAACTGTGGTGAGTGCGGGCGACAAAATACGTCTCCTGCCTTTCAGTGCCGTCATCGTCTTTCACTGCCTTCTTCATCGCTTTGTAGAAAAGAATGACGGTTCCCTTCTCGCCCTTTTTGACATTGGCCCCGACCGACTTCCATTGGTTGAAGGTGGCCCAATATGAAATCGGATAGTTTTTCTCGTTTTGAGCCAGCCAAAGCAGAGGAACATTTATTCCGCTAAAAGCTCGACTCGTTTTGTAATTTGTCGGCAACCGCACGGGGTCGGGGACTTCCGACCACGGCTTCCGCCACGGAATCTTCCCCTGCTTCAATGCGGCGACGATGCGGTTTGTGATGCTTTCTCGAATCTCGTTTTGGTTCAGCATGGTGCGTCTCCTTTGCACCTTGCTGGTACATCCTAACTTTGAACTCTGCGACCAATACGGGAACTTCGTCCGCATTCCCAGATCGGGAGCGGAAAAAGAAAAATCCGTGCGAAGTGGGAGTAGAGGCCCGCTGACCGTATCTCTGGTGGACCCTTTTCCCCGGAGTTGACCGCTCGACCGTTTACGGGAGCGATAACGGCCACTGGCCCTCGGTCTGTGCGTCGTGCGGGAGAGACTTGCCCACCGGCGACCCTTCACAGGCCACTGCTGACGTTTCGCAAGAAAGTGGCGAAAAGCTGATGGTCCCTACCCCTTCGTCGCCCCAACCGGAGTGGGACGGCTGTGGCCCCTGCACAAGCTGCGGGTTCATATTCCGAATGATGTTTAATAACGCCATCTGCCCGAAGTGCGGCAAGAAGATGAGCCGAGAGGACGCCTTCTTTTCTTGCGGGAGCTACCCGCATTCGACGCCGCCTGAAAGCCAGTGAGTATCGTTCTCTATTATCGAGTGATGCTCACCCTGCTCAGGAACACCTTTCTGGCGTGCTGCGACCACTGCCAAGCGTTTCATCCGGTGGAAATGTCTCCACAAGAACACAGGTCAAATCCAATTACCTGCATCACGCCAGCGACCTTCCTACAACCGAAGTCATCTGGTTGTACACCCAACTTTTGCAACTGACATAGATTTCTTCGCTTCAGCGCTCTGAAGGCCAGCGTTTCTCATCTAATAGGAGGATTCCTCGTCCATTCCTGTCAGGCAGCATCTTCGTTATTACACAGTCCTCCCCCGGCTCCGACGAAGACAGGCTCCACACGCTCCCAGATGCCCTCAATTAAATCGAATAGCTCTTGATGGCGTCCGATGCCTTCCATTTTATTTGTGGACTGTAATAGCGTTTCTGGTGAGTTCTGGTTCGCAATTGCAGCCTTATCATCGGCTTCCTCGGTTATTACCCCTTCCTGACCGTCGTGATTTGAAAAAGGGAACTCTAATAGAGATAGATGTTCTTTGGTGCCGGGAGCATCGCTTTGGGATGAGATGGCATTCATTGCCCTTTCTCCCACGACCCATCGGGTTGCCGTGATCTTTGGCTTACCCTTGATGCGGGCCTCAATAATGCCAAGCTCCTGCAAGGCCACCAGTATCCTTTGACGCTTTGCGTCCTTGGCACACTTGATTTCGGGAAACCTGTCCTTCATCCACGTCAACAAGTATTCCTTTCCCCAACCATCACCAGCCTTGTCCTTCTGTAACGTCAGATTCACGACAGCATTCACGAACCGAAGAATGACGGACTCATCCTTCACGAAAAGAGGCTTAGGCAAGTAAGTGAAGAATGCGTTCTTGTCGGCTTCAGTCCATTCGGGGAAAACCACGTTGGTCGAGGCCAGTGACAACCACGTTTCCTTATCCAAAGGATCGAAACCGTTCCATTTGGCCAGAACCGCCTTCAGTTTCTTCGTGGAAAGCGCCGGATCAAGCTGGTGGCCATTGTCGTCGCAGGCATACTTCACCGAAGTTGTTACCACAGAAGCAATCGACCGCATCTTTCCCTTCAGCAAACGGCTCGAACACGATCTGGCAGACGGAGGCAAGTCGTTCACAAAAGCGTTTATGCCACGCTCAATCTCTTGCTGGCCATACCCGTAAACGAAAGCAAGCCGGGCAAGAACGATAATGTGGTTGTTCAGCGTTTCGCCGTGAGCATCACCATCGAGCCAGAAATCCGGCAGCATCCGTCGCAGGTTGTTTTTCCAGCCATTCGCAAGAATCTTGCCGGTTGGTCTGTTCCGAGTGACGCCCCACGATCTGGGTGCCTCAATGCGGGCGAAATAGTGGAGATAGTCGAGGATACTTTCCTTCGGCATGTACTGGCGATTCGGGTTCTTGAGCCACTCGACATACTTTTCCACATCTTGAATCATCCGGCCTTTGCACGGGACCAGCGGAAGCGGAGCATCGAGCAGCATTTCCCGGTCAAAGCAAAGGGGAAGGCGGACGCCGTGATCCCGCTGTGGATAGATTTCGAGTTCGCCTAACGTCTTCATCCCGGCCTCTTTTGCTCGCCGGGCAAGATCGGGGTAATCAGCGTCAAGGCGGCGAAGAATGGCCCGCAGTGAATCGGTGATCGTGTCCAAATCCTGCGGCTTGTCGAACGTGCGGATCACGTGAAGCCCGGTAACGTCGTTCCGCTTGACTTGGTAGTGCCAAGTCGCCTTCCCGTGAAACTCGTTCAGAAGAACCTCGGCTTGATCCTCGAAAAGTTTTGAATCACGCCCGTGGAAATCGAGGTCAATCAGGACAAAGCGGGTCCAGCGGGTTGCCTTGATCCCGATGATTTCACGCTGATTGATGTGTTTGCGGATAATCGCTGGGGACAAGAAGCCTCGATCAAGGGGATTCTGGGCTGTAGGGTATGCGGTCATCGTGTACCACGAGTCTCGCTCCTGCGCCAATTCTTTGTCGAACTTGAGGATGTACGAGTTCTTCCGGGCCAGATCGAAGAAGATTTCCTCGAAGGCGAAGTAGGCCAGCGTCCGGGGATTCGCCCGGTACGGCTTCGTCTGATCGAGATGGAAGAGGGCGGTAGGCGGGTCCGTGATGAGGGTCAAATCGTCGGTGACATTGGCAAGGAAGGAATCTTCCAGAATCGACCCCGGCCAATGCTCGACCAGTTTCGGGTAAAGCAGGCGGGCCAGTGGTTTCGTCTTGGTCGGCACTTTGCGACCGACTCGTAGCCACTGGTTGCGGGTTTTGAATTCGTCGGGAACTTCCCGCCAGCCGTCGAATTCTCGAAGTTTTTCTGTGCCAGTTGCATAAATACTTGTGGGCATGGTTGATCCCTTGCTCGGTAAAGTTTATTTTGCATATGCGAAGCGCCGTCCCGACCTTCTTTGGGGACGGCGTTCTCGTTTATGGATCACTCGCTGTTCAAAAGGCGAGCGATCCGATGGGCCAGTTCGGGATTGACCGTCCACGCAACGGTCAACCCGTTCTCGTCCTTGATTTCCTGACCGATGCCGTCAGTCTGGTGGACCGAATACGGTGTTCGTGACTCTTGGGTAGTCAAACGAGTCGAGCAATTTGCAGATTCGGCCCCGATGCCAGCGGTAGTCGGGATAGGTCGAGTCGGGAAGTTGCTTTGCAAGCCCGCTATTGAGGGCGGACTCGGACGGCTTGTCGTAGTTGGTCCAAAGGGCGACGTAGAAAAGCCACTTTTGGACTTCCGAGACTCGGACGCCGTAGAGGTAGGCGATATGGGCGAGGGAAACGTACTTGTCATCTTCATTTGTCATCTGACTCCTTCTTGGTTCTGTTCTCGAAATAGGTCTTGATGCTCTCGACTTCTTTGGCCGAGAAAATTCTTTTTCCGGCAATCCTGAGCGGCGGTTCAGGAATGTGTCCGGCAGTGATGGCGTAGGTGATGGCGTGGGGTTTGACCCCGGCAATCTTTGCGACTTCGTTCAAAATAAATTGTGTTTGTGGCATATATGCCTCCTTGTGATATGTATGCTGCTGGCTTCGATTTCTTGGCGACGAAAAAGAAAAATGCCGTGGCCCCCAACGAGGAGGCCACGGCGATGACCGGCAAGACCAAAGTGGATTACAGCGGCAGCAAGGAAGCGGCCTTGGAGCAGTTCAGAATGCGGCGGCGACTGGCCGGATTCTCAAAGGGGAATTATGCTTCCCATTCACTTCTTCCGGCAGTGGACACGGATTGTATCAGCACACACACCGAACATTTCAGCGAGTGCCTTCGTTTTTACTCCTTGTTTCTTGAGGCGGCGAATCTGCTTGATCTTGTCCGGCGACAACTTCGTTGGCAATTCGACTTCGCCCAGCGGAGTGACAATGTCGCTCAGAAGCTCCCAGAAACGATCCTGTGCCTTAAATACCTTGTCGAAGTCAGCGTTACTATAAATTCCGGCGAGAGCGTCTGTTTTTACCGGCTTGCCGTGACGGAGAAAAACGCCCATCGTTTCGCCTTCGGAGAGTTTCCGAATGAAATCACCAGCCGTCTTCCGAAGGTGGTGAAAACCGAGTCGTTTGAAATCAGGATGGTTCTTCTGTACCCGGTTTAGTAGTCGATACCAAGCTGCTGGAATCTTGGCACTGACGTTGTTGCCCTTAGTTCGTTCGATCAGAGTCTTGCCGCCCTCCGTCACGAACACCGGGCCTTTCTTTTTCGGCGTGCCGAGCGCCTGCCGGGTCATGTCCCACAGCTTAAACTCACCGTACACCTTCGTTTTCGGCCTTAGTCCTTTGATGTATCCGCCTTCGATTTCACTCCAATTGAGGCTTCCGATTTCTGAAATCGAAAAACCGCAGTTCAGTGCCAATAGCAACATTTGACGCTCAAAGTAACTGGCGTGCTGCCAGAGGATGCCAAGTTCGTCCTTGCTGTAGGTGTCAACTTTGTATTTCACTTCCGTGTCGGGAACGATCTTGATGCGGTCGAGTTCCAGATCAACGGGCCTCTTCCATGGGAATGTCTTCTCTTTGTGGAGCCAGTGAACAAAGTGCTTGAACAGTCGGATCGTGTGCTTACAGAGTGTGAACGAATACGGCTCGCTCGGCCTTTTGTGTGTGGCGGGCTTTCGGGGCCGGGTCCGCCAGAACTCGATGATCGACTCAATTTCGTCCACGCCAAAATCGGACAGGGGCATATCCTTGGCATATCGCTTGATCCTAGCCGCTCGTTCGCCTTGCTTTTTGCCAGTCTGGGTCGTCCGCCCACCAATATCCACATACGTCCGTTCGATCCACTTTTTGTAAGCGTCGAAAGCGTCGTGGAGCGTCTCGTTCGTCGCCACCTTGCCGCCGAACGGGGCCACGATCTTTTTGATTTCCCGCATCTCGTTGCGGTGTATCTCCTCCTCTTCCTCGACCATGCGACGTCCAACCTCGGCCATTCGCTGATTGCCCTCCTCGATCAGGGTCCGATCTTCCACCACGACTCGGATCATCGGAAAGTAGATGCCAAATGAGGCGTGCCAAGTTGCAACTTCGGTCACGCCGTCGTCAGGCGGTTGCAACGTAACGGACCACTCTCCCTTAGCGATCGCCTTCGCCATAGCCATCGTCTCGTCATCCCAGCAGGGGAACTCAGAGTCGTTTAGCTTTTCAGTGTCCAAGTCCCGCCAGCGAGTCTTCACGCCTTCCCAAAGACCTTCCAGCCGGGTGACATTCGCCACCGCCAGCTTCTCGTCCTCACCGAGGTAGAACCGCACGGACTTGCCGTTCGGCTTCTTGCCGATTTCTCGGTAATGCTGCTGGGCTGGATCGCTCCAAGCGAGGATGTTCTTGGCCATTTTCAATGACTCCAGCCAGATCCAACATCATTCGACCGTATCACTGATTATACAGGATTGAGACGTTATCGGAAAATTGGTTTTGAGGCGAAAATCCGACAAAACGTCGTAAAAATCCGATAAGGAAATCCGACAATATGAGCATTTCTTGTGCGGAAGTTCTCGTGCAATATGCCGCAAGGCCATGAAAAAACGCCAGTTGCGTTAATTCGCAACTGGCGTTCAAGCGGAGAGGGAGGGATTCGAACCCTCGGTACACTTGCGTGCACACCGGTTTTCGAGACCGGCCCGATCGGCCGCTCTGGCACCTCTCCGGCAGCATTTGCTGCAGGACATTCGCAATTCGAACGTTGCCTGTCGGAAATTCTATCGGGAATCGCTGCCTCCGTACACCGCGATTCACGGCGCCTCTAATGAAACGCTGGCCTATTTTCCGCCGAAGTCTTTGGCAAAGGCGTCCGGGCTCAGGTCGGCGTCCGTGGCGTAACGCGTCAACTCGCTCCAAGTCATCGTCGCGCCCGGTTCGAACACGAACCGCCGCATGTAGGCGCCAACGTCTTTATTGCCGACGTAAACCACCGCGTTCGGGTCGGCGCCTTTGTAGACCTTGCGAGCGATAGTATGGTGCACTTGCGACGCGAACAACTCGCCCATCATGTAGTTGTGGTAGTACACCGGCGCGCCGACGATGTGATACTTGGCCGCATAGTCCGGCGCATTGCGGCCTTCGGGACGGCGCAGTGCCTGATACTTCTCGACCATGTCCCACCAGAGCTTGTTCAAGTCTTGGTCGGGGTTCTCGTACATCCCTTTTTCGAAGCGCAGCATCACCTGACACCAGCGCGAGAAGACCAAGAGCTGATAGCGGAGCATTTTCGAGCCCGCTTCGTCAAACGCCTTCGGATCATCGACCTTTACGCCCATCTTCTCCAACCATAACCGCCGTTTCGACATTTTTTCAAACAGCATCGCCACGCCTTCGGTCGTGAGAATATGGGATTCGGTGCGCAAGACGTACGGCAGCTTCTCGGGGATGTTGATGCTGGTGTAGACCGAATGGCCGAACTCGTGCAGCATCGTCGCCATCCATTGCTCGTTGGGGACAACGTTGGCGAGAACGCGCACATCCCTGCCGTCGCGCGTGATATCGGTGCTGAAGGCGTGCTGGTTCTTCCCTTTGCGAGGCTTGAAGTCGTTGCCGGTCTTTTCGATGACGAGGTCGATCGGCAATCCAATGCCCGCGTAGAAATCGCGTGACAGGGCGATGATGTCCTGGTTTTGATAGATCTTGTCGAGGTCGGCCTTGAAAACGGAGGGGACTTCCTGGAAGAACTGATCGTGATAATGCCAGGGCATCAGGTCGGCCACCTTGATGCCGCACGCCTTGGCGAGTTCGACGTCGATCTCGACCTTGGCCTTGCGGAAGGGCTCGCGCGTGAGTTCGTCGAGGCGGTCGAAGAGTGTGATGAGGCCGTCGCCATCCTGCTCGCGCAACGCCAGGAGCATGGCGTGATAATTCTTGAAGCCAAGTTTTTTTGCGGCTTGGTTGCGGAGTTTGACGAGCTTCTTGAGGCCGGGCTCGACGCGGGCGCCAAGCAGTTTGGCGGCTTCCCAGGTCTCCTTGCGGCGTTCCGAGAGCGTGGAGGTTTTGAGTATCTCGCGCACTTGATTGTCATCGAGAACTTTTTTACCCCCCTTGCCGTCGGAGACCTCGGCACGGAAATTGGTGAAGATTTCTTCGATCTCGTTGCCGAGCTTGTTCATCTCCTTCATAAGGTCGGTGTCGAGTTGTTTCTCCAGGAGCGAGAGATAGATAACGTCAATGGCGCGTTTCGAGACGGGATCGTCGATCTTGCCGGCGTCTTTGATCGCCTTGAGTTCGGCGAACTGGGTTTTGTCGGCCATGAGGGCGTCGAGTTGGTTCTGGGCATCTTCCTTTTTCTTGAATGCATCCTTGTTGCCTGTCATCATGGCGTCCCACCACGCGTAGTTGGCGGCGGTGTCGAGGGGACGAACTTTCCTGGTGAAGGCGTCGATGAAGTCTCTGGCCTTCTTCGTGGATGCCGGGTCGGCCGCCGCCTGGGTGGGAAGCATCCAGAGAATCATGAAAAAACACGTGATGATCAGGAAGCCGACGCGCAAAGAAAGCATGAGAATCTCCGTAAGGTGCGCTCCCCACAAATCGCCGCGCTCATCGTGGGGCTTGGAGGCAATTATCCATCCGCGGTGACGATGATGACGCCTTCAGCGGTCAGGGCCAAGGTGTGCTCGACGTGAACACTTGGCAGGCCGTCCTTGGTGACGACAGTCCAGTGATCGTTCAGCGTGCGTGTGTCGGATTTGCCCATGTTCAGCATCGGCTCGACCGCCAGCACCAAGCCGGGCTCGAGGCGAAAATCGGTCTTGCGCAACTCCTTCACGCTGCGCGAGACATAGTTGGGCACCTGCGGGTTTTCGTGCATGATGCGGCCGATGCCGTGGCCGACGTACTGCTCAACGACGCTATAGCCGAGATCCTCGGCGTAACGTTGCATGCGTGAAGCGATCTCAGACCACCAACGACGTTTCGGCATCTCTTCGATGGCGATCTTGAGGACCTGTTCGCCGGCTTCCACAAGGCGTTTGCGCTCTGGGCGGACGTTGCCGATCATGAGCGTGACGGCGGCGTCGGCGCACCAGCCATTGAGCTTGCACGCCGTGTCGACTTTGAGCAGGTCGCCGTCGCGCAGTTCACGATTCGACGGCACGCCGTGGACGATCTGCTCGTTAATGGACAGGCAAGTGCACGCGGGAAAGGGAACCTTGGGGTTGGCGCCGGGATACCCTTTGAAGAGGGGTGTAACGCCGTAGTGGGAGTACAAGGCTTCGACGGCGCGATCGATCTCAATGGTGCGTACTCCGGGCTTCGCCAGCTCGCGGCACTTGCGCAGCGCCTCCGCAACGATCTTGCCGGCCTCACGCATCAAAGCGATCTCGCGCGCCGACTTGAGTTCGGGCGCCGACGAGAAAAACTGTTTGAACACTCCCACTCACCTCATGTTCCCGCTGAAAACCAGCGAGCGGCTAGACTCTCAACGTGTTGACGAGCTTGGCATGGATGGCCTCGATGTCGCCGCTGCCGCAAACCTCGATCAACAAGTTCTGATCGCGATAATGGCGCAAGATGGCGTCGTGGCACTCGTGAAAGACCTGGAGCCGCTTGCGAATCGTTGCCGGCTTGTCGTCGTCGCGCTGATAAAGCGGAGTCTGGCACAAGTCGCATTTTCCGGCAACCTTGGCCGGCTTGAACAAGGCATGATACACCGCATTGCACATCGTATTCGGGCAAGTCCAGCGATTCCCAAGCCGACGCACGATCTCCTCGTCGTCGCCGTTCAAGAAAACCACGGCATCCAGGCCGAGGGACTGTTCCGCGAGCACGTGGTCCAGCGCGATCGCCTGGGCAATGGTGCGCGGATAGCCATCCAGAACGAAGTCGCGCGGCTTGTCGGAACCCCGAAACTGGGCCGCGACAATCTCATTGACGATCGCATCGGGAACCAACTGCCCCGCCGTCATGAACGGCTTCGCCTTGCGCCCCTCCGACGTATCCTTCTCAATAGCCTCGCGCAGCACGTCCCCGGTTGCGAAGTGGAACAGCCGCAGGTTTTCGCTCAGGAGCTTGGCCTGAGTTCCCTTGCCGCTTCCGGGCGGACCGATGAGGATAAGTCGCATAGTATGGCGTCCGCGAGTTTTGAGGAGGGAGGTCCATCGAGTCGCCAATCCACCCGCATATTTTCGGAAAACCCGGCGTTACTCGCAAGCCCGAACCTGGCAAGGAAACACAGAATCCGGCGCCATGAAACAGTTAGCCGGACACACCGGCGACGGATGTGGATCCGTCGCCGGTGTGTCCGGCTCATGGCGGGCCAGCGAAAATTCGAGGGCGTCAATCCTCGGTCAAGCCCGGATAGTTTCGCATTACGAGGTGACTGTTGATTTTTTGCACGAGATCCAGCGCAACGCTGATGACGATCAAAAGCCCCGTGCCGCCGTAGAAGCTGGCAACGGTGTAATTGACTTCGAGAGCGCCGGAGATCAGGCTCGGGATGATCGCCACCACGGCAAGGAAGGCCGCGCCGACGTAGGTGATGCGCATGATCACCTTTTCGAGATAGTCCGCCGTGCGCTTGCCGGGCCGGTAACCTGGGATAAAGCTGCCATAATCCTTGAGGTTGTTGGCGATGTCTTTGGGATTGAAGGTAATGGCCGTCCAGAAGTAGCAGAAGAAGTAGATCAGCACGATGTAGAACAGGTTGTAAACAAACCCTTGACGCTCAAACGCATGAGCGAGGTTGCTGGCCCATTCGGCCGGGATCCACTTCAAGACGCCGGACGGAATAATCAACAAGCTTGAGGCGAAAATCACCGGCATGACGCCCGCCTGGTTGAGTCGCAACGGCAAGAAGTTGCGCGTGCCGCCGTACACGCGTCGGCCACGCACGTGCTTCGCCGACTGCGTGGGGATGCGGCGCTGCGCCTTCGTAATGGCAATGACGCCGATGACAACACTGATGAAGAGAAAGATGAGCACGACAATTTTTTCGAGGCTGACATCGCCTCCGGTTCCGGCTCCGCCGAGCATGAAGACCGAAGGCCGCAGGGCGCCTTTTTCAAAAAGCAGGCTATGCGTGGCATCGGGAATACGGGCAACGATGCCGGCCATGATGAGGAGGCTGATGCCGTTGCCGATGCCGTATTCGTCAATCTGCTCGCCGACCCACATCAAGAAGATGGTTCCGGCGGTCATGGTGACGATCGTGGTGAACACCCAAAAGAACCCATCGTAGCCTGGAATGGCTAACCCGTAACCTCCATGTTGCTTTGCGCGAGCGATGATGGAAACCCACATCCAAGCCTGAAATAGGCATATGAGCACCGTGGCGTAGCGCGTGTATTCGTTGATCTTTTTGCGACCGGCTTCTCCTTCCTTTTGTAGCTTCTCCAGAGGTGGATACACGCTGGCCAAAAGCTGGAAGATGATGGACGCGGAAATATACGGCATGATGCCGAGGCCGAAGATCGTGCTTTGGCTCAGGCTGCCGCCGGAAAACATCGAGATGACGCCGAGCAGGCCTTCCTCGGAGCCGCGCATGGCGCTGAGCATGTCGGCCTGGTTGATCATCGGGACGGGAACATGGAAGCCGACGCGGTAGATGGCAAGGAAGAGCAGCGTGATGATAATCTTTTGCCGAAGTTCCGAGATCTTGAAGATGGAGGCGAGCCGACTCTCTCCGAAGAAGCTGAATGGGCTTGTTACCATCGCAGTCGCGGTTGACATAAGAGAAATCCTCGAAACGCACTGCGCTACCAGCGTCCAAGCCGTTAGGTTACCAAGAGCAGGGGCGATCGATCAATGTAGTTTTTCCGGTTCGGCGCTAACCCGGCACGAATGGCTAGGCCTTTTCTTTTCGCGGTTTCATCTTATTCCGAACGGGCTTCTTTGGCGGCGCGATAACCTCCGTGGAACCGCCCTTTGCCGAAATTTTCTCCGCAGCCGATTTCGAGAAGTGATGCGCCTTGATCACCAGCTTCTTGGTCACTTCACCATTGCCCAGGATGCGAACGCCGTCGGCGGGTCCTTTGGCAAGGCCGACTTTCTTGAGAGCGTCGGCATCGACGATATCGCCGTCCTTGAACGCCTTGTCGACGTCGCCGACGTTGACGACGTGGAACTTCTTATCCCACGTTTCGTGCGAGAATCCGCGTTTCGGGATGCGGCGGAACAGAGGCATCTGGCCGCCTTCGAAGGTGAAGGTCGGCTTCTTGGCGCCGGCGCTGGTGTATTGGCCTTTGCTGCCGCGCGACGCGGTCTTGCCATGGCCGCTACCTGGCCCGCGGCCTACGCGTTTCTTCTGCCTGCGCTTGTGGACGCCCTGATGGACGGTCGAAAGATTCATAACTCCTCCGCGCGAATCGTGAGGTTCGCGAGATCTTACAAGGTCACGCCGCGCAGAGCCGCCACTTCCTCGCGGGTCCGCAGCTGATTGAGTCCGTCGATGGTGGCCTTGACCAGGTTGATGGCATTGGTGCTGCCGTGAACCTTGGTCAGGATGTTGTGGATGCCTGCGGCGACAAGCACGTCGCGCACGCCGGGGCCGGCTTTCACGCCTGTGCCGGGGCCGGCTGGAACCAGGATTACCTTGCTCGCCCCGTACTTGCCGACCACGCGATGCGGAATCGTTTCGCCCTTGAGCGAGATCTTGGGCATCTGCTTGAGTGTTTTTTCGGCTTCCTTGGCCGCCTTCTCGACGGCGGGGGGAACTTCGTTGGCCTTGCCATAGCCCCAGGCGACGCGGCCTTGGCGATCGCCGACGACCACCATGGCGTTGAAGCTGAAACGCCGACCGCCCTTCACGACCGCGGCGCAGCGGCGAATCTTGATGATGCGTTCTTCCAGGCCGCTATCCAGCCGTTCCCGTTCGCGCCCGTCGCGTGATTCTTTGGCCATCTCGTCGCACTCCTCGCGCTCGCCGAAAGCGAGCGGCAGAACCTAGAACTTCAGTCCACCCTCGCGCGCAGCATCCGCAAGGGCCTTGACTCGCCCGTGATAACGATAGTGCCCGCGGTCGAACGCCGCCAGCTTAATGCCTTTGGCGAGCGCGGCTTCGGCCAGTTTCTTGCCGACGACCTGTGACGCCTTGATGTTGCCGCCGTACTTGAGCGAGCCCTGCACATCTTTGCTGCGGCTCGACGCGCTGGCGAGCGTGACGCCGGTCTCGTCGTCGATCAGTTGAGCATAGATGTGCTTGGAGCTGCGGAAGACCGTCAAGCGCGGCCGTTCCGCAGTCCCCTTGATGTGGCTGCGCACGTGCCGACGGCGGCGAAGTTGCCGGCGATGCTTGGTTTTCTGTTGATCCATGACCTATTTCCTTCAATACAACGCCACGAGCGGCGAGGAATGTTACGCGGCGCCGCTGGCGAACGACTTGCCTTCTTTGCGGCGAATCTTTTCGCCCTCGTACATCACGCCTTTGCCCTTGTACGGTTCGGGTTTGCGCGCCGCGCGAACTTCCGCAGCGAACTGGCCCACCTTCTGCTTGTCGGCTCCCTTGATGACGATCGTGTTGACATCCGGGCATTCTGCCGTCACGCCTTCGGGCGGCATCTTGACGATCGGATTGGAATAGCCGACCATCAAGACCACAGCTTTCTTGTCGATTTTGGCCTGGTAGCCGATGCCTTCGACCTTGAGCCGCTTCTCGTAGCCTTTGGTGACCCCGACCACCATGTTGTTAATGAGCGCACGCGTTAGGCCGTGCAGCGAACGACTCAATCGCTCATCGTCGGGGCGGGTGATAGTGATCGCCTTGCCGTCCGAGGCGATTTTCATGGCCGGATGCGCGGTCATCTCGAGCTTGCCCTTGGGGCCTTCGACGCGAATCTTGGACCCATCCACCTGGACCTTGACGCCGGCGGGAATCACAACCGGTTGTTTGCCGATACGGGACATAACGACCTCAAGTTGGAAATCTCGAATGTCGAAATCCGAAATCCACTTCGCTCACCACACGTAACACAACAGTTCACCGCCGAGGCGCTCGGCGCGGGCCTTGCGATCGCTCATGACGCCGCGATTGGTGCTTACGATCGAGATGCCCATGCCCTGCAGCACCGGCTTCAGCTGCTTATAGCTGCAATAGAGCCGACGGCCCGGCTTGCTGGCGCGTTGAATGCGGCGAATGACCCGTTCGCCGTCCGGGCCGTACTTCAGGAAGATTCGCAAGATCTTTTGGGGATCACTGGGGGCAACCTCGGTCTGAAAAACGGGGCGGCCCTGCTCGCTGGCGGCCAACTTGCCAACCTGAAAATCGATGACGAATCCTTCGTCCTTGAGCACCTGCGCGATACTGATCTTGACCTTGGTGCAGGGCATGTCCACGGCGGGGGACTCGATGCGATTCGCATTGCGAATACGCGTCAACATGTCGGCGATCGAATCGGTCATCATCGGATCGGTGCTCCTCATTGTTTACGTTTAGCGATCGAGCAGCGCCTCGCGAGCGCTAAACGTAAACAGATGCTACCAGCTCGCTTTCTTCACACCTGGAATCAGCCCTCTGTTGGCCATGCCGCGGAAGCAGATGCGGCAAATGCCGAACTTGCGATACACCGCACGGGCGCGGCCGCAAAGCCGGCAACGCATGCGAATGCGTATCAACTCGCGCGGCGCCAGCTTCTTCTTGCCGGTCTTGTGCAACTCGAGCTTCTTCAGATCGCGCTCGTGTTCGACTTTCTTGGCCAACGTCGACATGGTTTGATTCTCCGCGCTCGCCGGAAACGAGCGACTAAACGCCTTAGGATTCCCGGAAGGGCATGCCAAACATCCGCAAGAGTTCGCGTGCCTCGTCATCGTTGCGGGTCGTCGTGACGAAGGTAATGTCCATGCCCTGCGTAAAATTCACCTTGTCAGGCTCGATCTCAGGAAAAACCATTTGCTCAGTAAGGCCGATCGTGTAGTTGCCGTTCCCATCGAAACTCTTGGGATTGACGCCGCGGAAGTCGCGAATACGCGGGAGGGCGACGCTGATAAGCCGATCGAGGAATTCGTACATGCGCCGGCCCCGCAGCGTGACGCGGCAGCCGATCTCGTTGCCCTGGCGCAGGCGAAAGGCGCTGACGGCGATGCGCGCCTTGGTAATCTGGCAGCGCTGTCCCGTGATCGCCGTCAACTGCTCGGCTGACTGCTCCATGCGGTTCTTGTCTTGCAGCGCTTTGCCGACACCCATGTTGACGACGATCTTCTGCAGCTTGGGCAGGCTCAGGACGTTCGCGCGTCCAAGCTTCTTCTGAAGCTGCGGGAGGATTTCTTTCTTGTATTTGTCTTGCAAACGAGCCATGGCAAAACCTTCATCACAGGACGCAATCGGGGGAAAATCTCGCCGTTATTTCTGTGCGTACGCTGGGCGTTCTTTGCTCAAGAACCCCAGTCCGGCGCCGCACTTCTTGCAGAAGCGTTCCTTGCGGCCATCGGGCAGATAGCGGCGGCCAACGCGCACGCCGCGCTGGCAGTTGCCGCAGAATAGCTTGACGTTGGAGAGCGAAATGGGCATCTCCTTGGAGAGCCGGCCGCCCTGGGCATTGCGGCGATTGGGCTTCAGATGCCGATATACGCGGTTGATGCCTTCAACAACAACTTTGTTTTCTTCCGCGATGACGCGCAACACGCGAGCCCGAGTTCGGACCTCCGCCGTGCCGGCATCATCTCCGGTGATGACTTCGACGATGTCGTCTTTTCGAATGTTCATGACGAAGTTCCCAATAATCCCAGGGGTTCGCTGCGCTCACCGCTGGGCATCATTTCAGTTTCTACACGACTTCGGGGGCGAGACTGACGATCTTCAGAAAGCCGCGATCGCGCAACTCACGGGCGACGGCGCCGAAGATGCGCGTGCCGCGCGGATTGTCGTCTTCCTTGTTCAGAATCACCATGGCATTGCGATCGAAGCGGACGTAACTGCCGTCCTCGCGCCGCATGGTTTTCTTGACGCGGACAATGACGCCCTTGACGACATCGCCCGGCTTGACGTCGCCGCCGGGGATCGCCTTCTTGACGCTGGCCACGATGATGTCGCCAAGCGTCGCAGTGCGCCGTTTCGTGCCGCCGAGCACCTTGATGCACATGCATTCTTTGGCGCCGGTGTTATCGGCAACGTCGAGGTAGGTATACATCTGGATCATTGTTTGCTCTCACTACGAGCCCGCAGCGCAAGCGGCGGGCCTGTGTTGATCGCGGTAATTACACCGCCGGCAGGGCCAACTCGCTGGGTGCGGCGGCCTGCGTCGGCGCTTTCTTTACCACACGGACCAACCGCCACCGCTTCAGCTTCGACATCGGGCGAGCTTCCATGATCTCGACCGTGTCGCCGACGCGTGACTCGTTCTTCTCATCGTGCGCGTAGCAGATGGTGCGGCGCTTGATGTACTTTCCGTATCGCGGGTGCTTTTCGAGCCGCGGAATTTCCACGCGGCGGGTTTTCTTCATCTTGTCGCTCGTGACCACGCCAACGGCAGTCCGGCGATTGCCTCGCACATGGGTGCTCATCCGTCATTTCCTCACGATGCCTGAGTCGGCTTTTGACCGCGAACGCCACGCTTGCGTTCAAGCATAATCGTCTTGATTCGCGCGACGTCGCGCTTCGCCTTCTGTATTTCGCTCGGCGTTTCCAGACGATCCGTGGCCGACTGGAAACGCAAATGGAACAGGTTCTTCACCGTTTCCCTAAGCGTCATTTCGAGCTGCTCGTCGCTCATTTCCCGCAGTTCTTCGGGCTTCATGACTCAACCTCAGCGTCATTTTCCATTGCGCCACCGGGGCATCGCGCGGGCGCTAAACGATGAAACTAAATATTCGGCCGCCGCGCGACCAGCTTGCACTTGAACGGCATCTTGTAGGCAACACGGGCCAGGCAATTGCGAGCGGACGCCTCGGGAATGCCGGCGACTTCGAACAAAATAAGACCAGGTTTGATGACAGCGGCCCAATACTCCGGTTCGCCCTTGCCCTTGCCCATGCGTGTTTCCAACGGAATCGCCGTCACCGATTTGTGCGGGAACACGCGGATGTACAAGCGGCCTTCGCCGCGCATATAGTGGCTTGCCGTCACGCGGCCGGCTTCGATGGCCTCGGCGCTCAACCAACCGCCTTCCAGCGCTTGCAAGCCGTACTCGCCAAACGCGACGTAGTTGCCGCGCGTCGCGTTACCCTTGACTTTTCCGCGCTGGTTTTTTCGAAACTTTACTCTTTTGGGCATTTGCGGCATTGCTGTCCCCTTCGTCGTCTAGGTAATCGCCGTTATTGATCCAGACCTTGATTCCAATGTGCCCCTGGGCCGACTTGGCCTCGGTGAAGCCGTAGTCGATCTTGGCGCGAAGCGTGGAGAGCGGGATGCTGCCTTCCATCGCCGTTTCGCACCGGGCCATTTCCGCTCCACCGAGCCGGCCCGACATTTGAATGCGAATTCCCTTGGCCCCCGCCTCCATCGTCTGCTCGATCGCTCGCTTCATGCAGCGACGGAAACTCTGACGCTTTTCTAACTGGTCGGCCACATCCTCAGCCACAAGCTGAGCGTCGACCTCCGGGCGGGCAACTTCCATCGTCTTGATTTCAATATGACGATGCGTGATGTCCTCGAGCTCCTTCGTCAGCTTGTCGATCTCCTGCCCCTTCTTCCCGATGATAACGCCGACGCGCGCCGAATAGATGTAAACCACGACCTTCTCGCGGGTGCGTTCGATGCGAATGCTGGCGATACCAGGCCGGCCTTGCTTCACCCGCTTGTTGATGTACTCCATAATGTACTTGCGAATGTTGAAGTCCTCGACCAGGAGGTCGGAGAATTCCTGCTTGCCCGCGTACCAAGTGCTCTGCCAATCGAGCATGATGCCCGTGCGATAACCGGTCGGGGAGACTTTTTGGCCCATGAAGCCCTCTCACTAAATCGCATGCGGCTTAGCATTCGCGATAGACCTTGCGAACGCTAAGCCGCAAGCGGACACTTTCGGGACCTCGTTGTTAGCTCTGCGGCGATTCAGCCGGCTGCTGCTCTTCTTCCATATCCGACAGCTTAATGACAATATGGGCGTACCGGCGCTTAATCGGGTACGCGGAGCCACGAGCTCGAGGCATGAATCGCTTCATGATCGGCCCGCCATCCACGCGCGACTCCACGACCACGAGTTCTTCCTTGGCCCGGGCGCCGCGATCTTCGGCATTGCCCATCGCGCTTTTGATCACCTGTTCGACAAGGCGAGCAGCCTTGTTCGGGTAGAAGCGCAACGTCTCGAGCGCCTCGTCCGCCGCCATGCCGCGCACCATTGTCGCGAACGGCCGAATCTTGCGGGCGTTCATATCGGCGAACTTATGGGATGCCTTGTAATCCATCGCTGACCTCTTCCGCGCCAAACTCAAGTTCCGGGGGCAGGATTTGAACCTGCGACCTCCAGGTTATGAGCCTGGCGAGCTACCACTGCTCCACCCCGGGATGTTTCATCATTTGCCAGCACCACCGGCCGCGGCAGCTGCCGCCGCGGCGGCTTTCGCCTTGCCGCCCGAATGTCCCTTGAACATGCGGGTGGGTGCGAACTCTCCAAGCTTGTGGCCCACCATGTCTTCGGTGACCAAAAGCTTCACAAACGTCTTGCCGTTGTGAATCATGAACCAATGGCCGATGAAATCCGGCACGATGGTGCAATCGCGGGCCCAGGTCTTGATGGGCTCACGGCCGCCGCCACGCTGCTGTTTTTCGACCTTCGCCAGCAGGCGCTCATTCACATACGGACCTTTTTTGACCGAACGTCCCATTGCTTGCGACCTCAAAATTCGGGACAGTTTACTATACGAAAACAACCAAACTCGTCCACACGACGCCTTTCGAAGACTTCACGCACCGCGGAAAACGGTTCCTCACGTGGGGCGTGAGTTCCACGATTACGCCTCGGCATAATGCGGGCCGGGCCGACGACGGCGGATAATCGCTCGGTTGGACGGCTTGCGGCGTTTGCGCGTCTTGCCACCCTTCGCCAACACACCGGTCGGGCCGCACGGATGGCGACCACCCGCGGTACGCCCTTCGCCGCCGCCCATCGGGTGATCCACAGGGTTTTGCGACGTACCACGATTATGCGGCTTGCGGCCCATCCAGCGTTTGCGGCCCGCTTTGCCCAAGCTAATGTTCATATGATCGGCGTTGCCAATCGCGCCGATGGTCGCCCGGCATTCGGAGCTGACACGGCGCACCTCGCCGGACGGCAACGTAATCTGCGCCCAGTCGCCTTCGCGAGCCGTCAACGTCGCGCTGCACCCGGCGCTTCGGCAAATCTGACCACCTTTGCCCGGCTGCATTTCGACGTTGTGCACGGTGTGGCCCAGCGGAATCTTCCGCAGCGGCATGCAATGGCCGACCCGAGGTTCGATTTCCTCGCCACTGATCACCCGGTCGCCTGCCTTCAGGCCTTCCGGCGCCAAGATATACGATTTTGACTTGTCTTCGTACTCCAAAAGCGCAATTCGGCAGGTCCGGTTTGGGTCATATTCAATAGCCACGACCGTCGCCCACACGTTGTCCTTGGCCCGCTTGAAGTCGATCTGGCGATACATTTGCTTGTGGCCGCCGGCGCGAAAGCGCGACGTAACGATGCCCTGAAAGTTGCGTCCGCCCTTCTTCTTGCGCGGAACCACCAAGGACTTTTCGGGTTTTTTCTTGCGGTCGGTGATCTCCGCGAAGTCGCTGACGGATCCGCCTCGCCGACCCGCGGTCACCGGCTTGTAATAACGAATACCCATGACTAATCCCTTCTTCGTTTAGCGCCCGCATCGCGCCATCAAAAACGACCGCCGCCCAGCCCGAAACGCCGTCTTCTCAATAAAACTCAATCTTGTCGTCCGGATGCAACCTGACAATCGCTTTCTTCCAGTTGGACAGCTTGCCCTTTTTCCAGCGATATCGCCGATGCTTGCCCAGTCGCAATGCCGTTCGCACCGAGAGCACGCGAACGTTAAACAACTCCTGCACTGCATGCTTGATCTGCGTCTTGTTGGCCCAAAGGTTCACGACAAACGAGTAGGCGTTCTGATGCTCGCTGGTCGATTGGTGCGTTCCCTTTTCGGTCACCATCGGCGACAAGATAACCTGATGCGGCTCCAGCCGCGGGCCGAACGTCGTTTTCTTTTCTTTCGTTGAGGCTGGCATAACTTCACCTTTGCAAGTGAGCAACACTCACCCGTTCATTTCCACTTGGCGTTCTTGCACAACTCTTGCAGCGCTGCCTTGGTCAGTATCAAGCGATGGGGACGAAGCACCTGATAGACATTGAATTGGGCTGCCGGCAGGACCTCCATTCCGCGGATGTTGCGAGCGGAATGGTAGATCGTCTGCTTTTCGTCGATATCGGCCTTGCCCAGTCCGATGAGGCAGGTCTTGTCGCCAAGCTGCAGTGCCTTGAGGACCTGGGCGACTGTCTTGGTCTTGATCTCAGGCAACTTCAATTCGTCAACGATGATCGTCTCATTGTCCTGGAGCTTGCTGAGGACCGCCATTCGCGTGGCGATCTGGACGGCTTTCTTGGGCAAGTGGTATTCGTAATCGCGAGGCTTGGGGCCTTTGGCGGTGCCGCCGCCGCGACGCTTATTGCTGCGGCGCGTGCCGACGCGGGCGTTGCCGGTCCCTTTTTGGCGAAACAGCTTCTTGGTGCTGCCGGCGACCTCGCCGCGGCGCAAGGTCGAATGCGTGCCCGCGCGTTGATTGGCCAGGTACATGAGCACGACATCATGCAGGAGCTGCTTGTTGATCTTGCCGCCGAGCTCCGCCGGGTCAATTTCGACCGAGCCGACAGGCTGGCCTTGGGCGTTGACCACGGAGAGGGTAATCGGGGTTGGAGTTTCGGTCGCCACGGTGCAATCCTCAGAACATTTAGCCCCGCGGCCTAGACGCGGGTGGACCCGCCCCCCGCTCCTAGGCCGCGGGGCTAACGACGAACGTTTGCTTTCTTTTTATGCGTTGCCGGCCAGGACGCGAATCTTGATGTCCACTCCTGGGGGTAAGCTCAATCCCTTGTTGAGGGCTTCGATCGTCTTGCCCGTCGGCTGCAGAATATCGATAAGCCGCTTGTGAGTCCGGATCTCGAACTGCTCGCGCGATTTGCGGTCGATGTGCGGCGAGCGCAATACGGTGTAGCGTTCAATGCGCGTCGGCAACGGGATCGGCCCGACCACGATGGCGCCGGTTCGCTGCGCTGTGTCTGCAATTTCGCGTGCTGTTCGGTCGAGCACTTCATGATCGAACGCTTCCATACGTATGCGGATTCGTTCGCTTGCTTGTCCTGCCACGTCAATTCCTCAAAAAAACCCAATGAATCGAGAACGATTAGGATATTTGGTAAAGCGCGCAACGTCAAGCCAAGACAGGGAAAAAACACAGGTAGAAATTCGGCTCAATTTACGCGGCTCGCCAGAGTACGGACCACGCCAAGACATCACGTTCATCATTCCTTGCACGTTCTTCGTCGAGAAGAAATGATCGCATTGGCGGCAACTCGCCACTTCGGCGGCGTCTTGCTGAAATGAGAGCTTGTGCCGGCCGAACGCCATCGGCCCGCGCGTCCACCGCGTCGACATCGATGCCCGTGGCGTAAATCTAGACTTTGCGGGCTTGGAAGAAGTTCAAATGCCAATCACGAAAACGCGAAAATACGAAATCACGAAAAGACCATTGCCAGGTAGGTTCCTTTCGTGGTTTCGTCCTTTCGTTGTTTCGTGATTTGCATTTGTAAACTCGCAGAGTCGTGGTTGCGGCTCGGCCTCGCCAGGTTGTTCTATGGCGTTTGTGCACCGAGCGTCAGCGTGCCTGAACGCGACGCAATTGTCCAACGGAACATGCCGCTTCGGGGAATGCGATGTCGGTTGTCGAAATTCTCTCTGCGTCGCGACCGGCGCCAATGTTCCGCGCGGAACATGGGGACACTGCGCCTCGCGCAGAATTTGCATTGCATTTCGGGGAGGGGGGGTGTGGGTGTGTGCATGCAACGCATTGGCGCATCACCGGTCCGCGTCATAGATTGCGACCGAAAAATGCGTTGCACTCGTGGGGCGCGTTTTAGAGTGAGATTCGCTGCGTTCGGCGAACGGCGTCGTATATAACGACAGAAACATCGCATCCCGTTTGGGGACGACCACCATGTTTGCCGTTTGCCTTGCCGCCTGTGTTATTACGATAACGACCGGCCAGGATCCGCCGAGCTTGAAGATTCAACCGGGCGACGTCACGCTGACCGGGCCGAACGCGACGCAGCGCATGTCCGTCTTGCGCGTCGAGAAAAACCAAATCGTCGCCGACGTCACGAGCCGAGCGGAGTTTTTTTCGTCCAATCCCAAGATCGCGATCGTCGAGGAAGGTGGCATTCTCAGAGCGGTTGGCGACGGCGAGACGACGATCTCTGCCGCTTGCGACGATATGCGAGCCAGCATCAAGATCAAGGTCGCGAAAACCCGCGAGCCGGAGGTCATCAGTTTCACGAATCACGTGATCCCCGTGCTGACCAAGCTGGGCTGCAACTCCGGCGCGTGTCACGGCGCGCTGGCCGGCAAGGGTGGGCTAAAACTGTCGCTGCGCGGATACGATCCGCCGGCCGATCACTTCGTGCTGACGCGGCAGGCGGGAGCGCGTCGCGTCAATCGCCAGGAGCCGCACAAGAGCCTGATGCTGATGAAGCCGACCCTCGCACTCCCCCATGGCGGCGGGCTCAAGCTCGATGTCAAGTCGCCCGAATTCCGGGTGGTTGGCGACTGGATCGCGAATGGGGCGCACTTGCTGGCGCTGCGTGCTCCTGATCCGACGCTCGAGCGCATCGAGGTCTTTCCGCCGCGCGCCAAGCTGGAGCCGAAGGACGAATTGCAAGTGCTCGTGCGTGCCGTCTATTCCGATGGCCATACCGAGGATGTGACGCGCTGGACGAAGTTTTCGAGCACCGAGGACAACGTGGCCGGCGTCGATGATAGTGGGCTCGTCAAGGTCGCGGGGCATGGTGAGGCGGCGATCGTCGCGATTTTCTCCGGGCGCGTCGGCCTGGTGCAGATCGCGTCGCCGTTCGCGGGGGAGATCGATGCCAAGGTCTTCGCCGCGTCGCCTCGACAGAATTTCATCGACGATCACGTCGTCAAGAAGCTGCAAGCGCTGAACATCCCGCCATCGGTGCAGTGCTCGGACCATGAGTTCATTCGTCGGGCCTATCTGGACGCCCTGGGCATTCTCCCAACTCCGGAGGAAGTCAAAAAATTCGTTTCAGAGCCTGAAGCGTCAGCGAAGAAGCGCGCCAAGTTGATCGATGCGCTTCTCGAACGGCCGGAGTACATCGATTATTGGTCGTACAAGTGGTCGGACCTGTTGTTGATTTCGAGCCGCAGGTTGCCTCAGCCGGCGATGCGCTCGTTCTATCAATTCGTTCGCCAGAGCGTGGCCGACAACAAGCCGTGGGATCGATTTGCCCGAGAAATCCTGACGGTGCGAGGCAACACGCTGCAGAACGGGCAGGCCAACTACTTCATGTTGCACAAAGACATCAGCGACTTGACCGAGACGACGGCGCTGACGTTCATGGGCATGTCGATCACTTGCTGCCGATGCCACAACCATCCGATGGAGAAATGGACGCAGGACCAGTATTGGAGCATGGCGAACCTGTTCTCGCAGATCGCGATCAAGAACGGCGATCGCGCCGGCGAGTTCAGCATCCAGTCGGTGACCGAAGGCGACGTGCTGCACCCGCGCCGCGGCATCGCCATGCCGCCGGCGCCGCTGGATGGAAAGCCGCTGAGCGAGCCCCCCGCGTTAACGGGGGGAGGAAAAGATCGCCGTCAATACTTCGCCGATTGGCTCACCGCTTCTGAAAACCCGTACTTCGCGAGGGCCCTGGTCAACCGCGTCTGGCGCAACTTCATGGGTCGCGGCCTCGTCGAAGCCGAAGACGACCTGCGGCAAACGAATCCGCCGTCGAACCCGGAGTTGTTCGACGCGCTCGCCGGCGATTTCGTCAAGAACAAGCACGACGTGAAGAGTTTGATCCGCACGATCATGAACTCGGCAGCGTATCAACGATCATCTCGCCCCTCTCCACCCGGGAAAGGGGTTGGGGGTGAGGGTGCAAGCCCGAGCAACAAGGCGGATGATCGCTATTACTCTCGCTATATCGTGCGCCGCTTGCCCGCCGAGGTGGTGCTGGACGCGTATAGCCAGGTGACCAAGGTACCGACGGCGTTCACGAAGCTCTCGCTCGGTCCGTCTGGCGGCGACGCGAACACCGCGGACTATCCGCTCGGCACGCGCGCGTTACAACTTCCCGACACGCAGCTCATCTCGCAGTTCCTCGACGCTTTCGGCCGGCCCGAGCGCGGCCAAACGTGCTCTTGTGAACGCCAGCAAGAATCGAGCGTCACGCAGGCGCTGCACCTGGCGAACGGACAAACGCTCAACGACAAGCTGCGTTCGAAAAAATCGCGCGTCGAGGAATGGCTGAGCGAGAAGATCAGCGACGATGAAGCGATTCACCGCATCTTCCTGATGGCATTATGCCGGACGCCGAGCGAACTGGAGTTGGGCCGATTCCGCAAAATCATGGGCGAGGCGTCGCGTGATACGCAAGCGACGCGCCGCGAGGTGCTGGAGGACCTGTTCTGGTCGGTGTTGA
>Ga0194132_10004256_pt1 | contig 24514 bp, 24 predicted proteins | sample TA2KigOf80mmetaG_FD_148612 | JGI IMG/M metagenome (GOLD analysis project Ga0194132, IMG submission 148612) | Freshwater microbial communities from Lake Tanganyika, Tanzania - TA2015054 Kigoma Offshore 80m | ecosystem: Environmental > Aquatic > Freshwater > Lake | place: Tanzania: Lake... | reverse complement strand
CATCCATCAAAATAATGTACAGAGATACGAACTTATAAACAAATCATGCTTTCAACATACATATTTCACACCACAAATCATATAAAGAACAAGATACTTCTCAAGCTATACTTCTCACTGCGGTACAATAGCTGCGGTACTATACTTTTTAGAAATAAGGTTCTGAGCAAGAGCTTGTACCTCTTCTAACGTAACTGCTTGAATCTGCTGTTCGCGTGTGTAATAATCTTCTGCTTTCCCACCTAATTCAGCAAAAAGCAACTCATTCATAACCGTGCTGCTTTCTTCACTTGCAACTTGTCGTAAACCAATTAATTGTTGTTTTGCTAAAACTAAATCGTGTGCAGTCATCTGTGCAACATCCTTAAATCCCTGCACAATCAATTCCTCAACTTGTTTCACCGCATCTTTCCGTGTTCCCACATAAATACAATAATAACTATACGACTGTTCAGCTTGTAAGCTACTTTTCACACTATACGCCAACCCTTTCTCTTCTCGGATTGTTAAGAATAAGCGACTACTCATCCCATGTGCCAAATACGCATCAAGCACTTCCAAAACGTAATAGTCTTTACTGCCCAGAGACGGGGCATGCATTCCCAAAATAAAATGCGCTTGATCAAGTCCCGGACGTGCTTCAACAGTTCTTCCTTCAGTAAGGATAAGTGGTTGTACTTTATTCTCTACAGGAGAAGGAGCAAAAGTACGCTCAAGATACGCTACCAATTGCTTAACATCAACATTCCCCACGGCAGTAACAACGAATTGTCCAGGATCATACTGTTTCTTAAAATACGCAACAACAAAATCGCGCGATAATGAAGAAACGGTCTCAGGCGTGCCGATAATATTCATCCCAAACGGATCGCCATATAAATTACGTTCCAACAAATCATACACATGACGTGTGGGAGAATCATGATACATCTTGATTTCTTCCAGAATAACTTTTTTCTCCTTTTCAAATTTCTCTTCTTTGAAGGCAGGATTTCGCAACATGTCCGTAATAATATCTAATCCTGCAAACAAATGCACACTAGGTAATTTAAACCAATACGACGTAACTTCATGAGCAGTAAAGGCATTCAAAATGCCCCCTTTCTTTTCAATTTCTTTACTAATATCCTCATGTGTGCGAGTCTTTGTTCCCGTAAACAATAAATGTTCAATAAAATGTGCCGCTCCTTTTTCTTTTGCTAATTCAAACGCCCCTCCAAAAGGCATACTAATCGAACAACTCACCACCGGCACATCGCGGTGTTCAACCAAAAGAGTGATTCCATTCCGCAACTTTTTTTTCTCAAACTGCATCTAAACACATAAAAAGGAGTGTTAATAAAGATTCATATGAAAATTCCACTTGATCATACCACCACTTCCTTCACTCTCGAGGGATATAAGATAACCAAACAACACGGAGTGGTCAAAGGAGTTATTGTCCGTTCTCGCTCAATTATTGGAAATATTGGAGCAGGGATTCAATCACTTTTCGGAGGAAACATCACACTGTTGACTGAACTTTGTGAACGTGCACGAAAAGATGCCTTTGAACAAATGCTGAAGCATGCTGAAACAGAAGGAGCAAACGCAGTCATAGGTATTCACTACGATGCAACTGACGTGATGCAAGGCATCACCGAAGTCCTTTGCTACGGCACCGCTGTCACAGTCAAAAAAGCATAACCCTTTTAACACTCCTTCATTCTAAAAAGAAGTATGCCAACCAATCAAGGCCCTGAATTTGCAGAAGCAGAAAAGAAATACTATGCAGCAAAAACGATAGAAGAAAAAATTGCTGCAACAGAAGAAATGATCAGTACTTCAAAAAAACATAAAGGTACCGAAACGCTGCTTGCTCTCCTTAAAACAAGATTAAAAAAATTCAAAGAAGGACAGGAAAAAGCACGAAAAACAGGAAAATCAACGCGAGAGGTCATCAAAAAAGAAGGATTCCAAGTAGTATTATTCGGTCCTCCCAACACAGGAAAATCTTCCCTGCTTGCCTCTCTCACCAATGCGCGTCCCAAGATAAGTATTCATCCTTTTACCACCATCAAACCAGAAGTGGGTACACTAGAATATCAAGGAGTAAAGGCCCAAATCATTGATCTTCCCAGTACTGGCTCTCCTGCGTGCGATATCGGCATACTAAATACCGCAGATTTAGTACTAATTCTACTTACAGAGAGCAAAGAATACGAAACCATCAAACCCTTACTCACACGCGTACAAGGAGAACATAAAATCTTACTCACTAAACAAGACTTGCTTTCTGAAGAAGCAAAAAGAAAACTCGAAGCGACCATCAAAAGTAAAAAAATACCTGCTCTCCTCATCTCAACCTATACAGGCGCAGGTATGGAAGAACTCAAAGAATATATTCTCCAATCAATGCATATCTGTCGTATCTATCTCAAAGAACCAGGCAAACCAGCAACTACGATTCCCCTAGTCATTCCTGAAGGAACCACCATCAAAGAGGCAGGAGAAAAAATTTACAAAGGATTTTCAGCAAAAATTAGAGAAACAAGAATCTCTGGCCCCAGCAGTAAGTTCGCCAATCAAAAAGTGGGCCTTCAACATATTCTCAAAGACAAAGACATCGTAGAATTTCACACGAATTAATCGCCACTTCTGATAAAACAACAACCTTTTGTCTTACAATATGTGCAAAAAAATTATGCAACAACAACGACGCCTTTCATTGATCCGTGGGGACCACAGTGATAAGCATACGTACCAGGAGTAGAAAACGTGTGTTCATATGTTTCTCCTTTACCAAAAAGCGAAGAAGCAAGTTCCTTCCCTTGGTCAGAAGTAACTGTGTGTGAAGCTCGATCTTCATTTGTCCAGACAACAGTATCGCCCGGAGCAATCGTAAGGGAAGCAGGAACAAACGCAAAATCGCGTAGAGCGACACGATGAGTACGAATAGACGGAGATGGAGGTATTGAAGGAGAGACAGTAGGAGAAGATATATTCTCAGAAGGACGAGAAGGAGAAACAGTCTCTTGCTGCACAGGAGAAACAATCGGTTCAGATATGTCTTCTAACCCGGACCAATACAGACCAACTCCAAGCAACACCACCACAACAAGAACACCAATAAGAAAACGCACATTCATAGGTTACTAAGAAAAAAGGAGTATATAAATCTAGAGCAGATTACCGAGTAATACTATACTGCTTTACTTCTTCATATAACGCTTTTGCTTTCTTATTCTTCTCGAAGTATTCCCGTACAGGAGCAATCATTTCATCCATATAACGAACAACTGTTGCTTTCAAATCCATTGGATGCACTTTTCCTGCTTGGTATGCAGAAACAAGTTCATCATAATTTCCTTTCCAGTTTCCTCCGAACTTTGCAGGGCGCGTAATAGTAATAACAGGGTAACGCTTCATAATCAAATAGTTCAAATAATCAAATAGAGGATTTCCTTCGATAATTTTCTCAGGACAATAAGCTTTATTGATTTTAGTAGTTATTTCGGCAAGAGTGTCATGCATATAGATACACGATTCAGGTTTACTCTTACTCATCTTACTAGCAATAATCACTTCTTCTTTGTTAGCACCGGGTTGTATTCCCTGTAATCCCATGATCATATGATGGGAAACCACAACCGGTTTCTTCCATTTCAGTTTATCTGCAACTTCACGAGCAAGAATATTTGCTCGACGTTGATCCAAACCTAATTGGCAAATATCAACATCAAGCTCAAATACATCAGATACTTGCATTGCAGGATAAAAAAGCTGTGCAGTTGTTTGAAGATCGCCTTCCTTTCTCCCCATAATGGTGGTTGCACGCATACTACGATTGAGAGTCGTTTCTTTAGCGACTTTAAGCACACGATCCCAATAAGTAATGCCATCCATACGCTTGGAAGCCCAAATAATTTCAACTTTTGTTGTGTCTACACCACATGCTTTCCAAACTTCAACAAAATATTCTCCTGCGCGTTGAATACGATGCATATCTCCCCCCAATTTATTATTAATAAACGCAAAATAATCTGCAAGCCAAAGTTTTACATGCACATCTGCTTGTTGTAGTAACTTGATATTTTCTGCTCGTAATAAACCAAAGGGGATATGTGCAAGGCCAGAAGGTTCAAATCCATCATACGCTACAAGTTGCTTTCCAGAAGCGAGCATCACTCGAAGTTCTTCCTCTCCAATGAGTTCTCCCCCATCAGCAACTTGCTTAATCAAAGCCAATCGCTCATCAACACTCAACCCTGTACGCTTCCCAGTAACTTTCTTTCCAGCCATTCTCTAACCAACCACAATCCTCTTTAAGAAGATTACTCTTTCCTCGAAATGCACCGCCTCTCTCTTGCGTTCACAATCGTTATGCTCGCTGTACTCGGAGCCTATGCCCTTTTTCAACCCCCCAAGGAAATACGCACCTACGCAGAACTCACCACCCTCATTGAAAACACACGTATCGAAACACAAGGAAGAGTCCTAAAACAAACCTTCTCACACCAAACAAGTTACCTCTTGCTTACAAACAACATTACTCTTTCTATCAAAGATACCAAATCCTATCTAAATGAGACCGTTAAAGCACGAGGAACGCTCGATACCTATCGCTATCCAAAACTAGCAGTTACAAAAATAACAAAAATCCCCCCTAAATAAATTAACCGTCCATCAGTGCGCTAAACTTCATACTTATTAAAATACCAAGAGCCGCGCTCAAAAGGTTAGCAACAATGCCCCATAAGCCCGTTTTTTTCTCACCTAAACGATAGGCAATTCCTCCTAAAACAACCCCTCGCAGTGCAAATACCACGGGAGAAAATAACAAAGCACAGCCCGCTTCAACAAAACTTAACAAACCAAGTAATCGAGCAACGCTCATTCCTTTTTCTTTCATAACCATAATCTCTATAATGAAAACCATTTTATAAATCCTATGCTTGATCTTCTTCTCGCGCTGAGTATAGGAATAATTCTGGGCCTCATCACAGGGCTCATCCCCGGACTTCACACAAATCTTGTTACCTCTCTCCTCATCCTCTCCTATCCAACTCTTGGCCTTCCACTCGAACCAGGAATCGTTTTCGTCCTCTCTCTTGCCCTTACACATCTGATGATTGATTATATTCCTTCTATTCTCTTAGGAGCACCGGATGAAGATTCATTTCTCACCACACTTCCAGGACATGAATTACTTCTCAAAGGCCAAGGATATACTGCAACACTTCTTGCAAGACAAGGAGTTGTACAAGGCACACTCATTGCTCTTCTCATCAGTCCCCTTTTTCTTTTTCTCATTCCTAAAATACAAACAATAATACAGACAATCCTCCCCTATCTCTTACTTTTCATCCTCCTGCTCATCATCTTTCGTGAAACACACTGGCATGAAGCCCTCATAATCGCTACACTTGGAGGAATACTGGGCACACTCACTTTCTCACTTCCTGTGAAAGAACCTCTCGTCCCACTCTTATCAGGACTGTTTGGCTTAGCAGGACTGATAACCTCACTCAACACCAATCCAACCCTTCCTTCACAAATAATCGCACCACTCAAAGAACGCATTCCTTTTTCTATAAAAGGTGTTGCCGGATGCATAACTCCCTTTTGCTCATTTCTACCCGGAATTGGATCAGGTCATGCTGCAACAATTATTGCAGAAAAAGTAAAACCCTCGAGTAAAGAATTCATTTACATAACGAGCTATACTGGAGCAATGGTCCTCATTCTTTCAATCACCACACTGAGTGCACTCAATAAAACACGTTCAGGACTTGCCGCAGCTCTTGAAGTGCTTATTCCCACGTTCACCACCGACGTATACCTTCTCATTATAGCAACCATTCTCATCACGCTTGCCTTAACGTACATTCTCTTTCCGTTCATCGCACAAAGAATGATTAAACTCATTACAAAAATTCCTTACAAAGCCATTACGCTTACCACTATTCTCATTCTTCTCGCTCTCACATGCACCCTCACCAACCCTCTAGGCATTCTCGTTTGCATCACCGCAACACTCTTAGGATACTGCACCATTCAATCAGGTATCCGCAGAATAAACCTCATGAGTGCATTAGTCGTTCCAGCTATTGTATATTATCTGATAAACTAAAGATATAAAAAGGGAAAAAGACAAAAAAGGTAATGGAGTTTAAACACATACTTCCTTTAACATATGTATTAGTGGCAATAGCAGATATCGGATTTGATATTTCAGATTATTCTTTAATCATTACCGCAATAAGCCCGTTTGCATGGCTAAATATATTTCAGAACGAACAAATGGCCCCTTTAGCGACTGTACTTTCAATAACCCTCTGGTACGGAATAGGATATTTTATTGATAAAAAAAGAAACTAAAATAACGTAGCCTGTTTCTCTTTATCTTTCCCAAATACACTCTGAATATACAACTCAGTCAACTCCAAAGACTCAAGCAAATAAGGGCTCACTTTATACGTCCGAGCTAAATGTAACGCAGATTGCATATACTTCAACACACTCCCTTCTGAAATAGTAAAGAGCAATCGCCCCCCGCACTTAGTACATTTACCAGCTAACGGAGGACGGCGGAAACTTTCATTACATCCCACACAACGAAATGCTTGTTGAGAGAATTTACGAAGATTACCACGCGTATCACGAATAAAGTGTCGTTCAATGATCAATCGAGCAACGTCCATCGTATCAACCGCTCGCAATTTTTCACACAAGCGCATCATAGCATCAACTTTCTCTTGCATACTAGGCAATGCCTTATACGTTGAATTCAGAACCGCATGATTAAAGTCTTCAACACCATGAGTAGAAGAAACATTCGTAAATACATCCACCCCTGCTTTCAAACGAGATTTTACCGTATCAACGGTTTTGCATTCAGAAGAATGTTTCCCTTGTTCTGCAAGTTCATACAATGAAAGCGGATAGGTCCCTAATTCTAAATCTAAAATTTGATCATCTACATCCCCAGGATTAATTTTTACATTTAAAACCAGAGGAGCGTCTTGCGTCCCTCCTCGATGTGCAGGTAAAAACTTACGAGAAAAGTTAAGCAACATATCCATAAGAAGCATAACTGCAGCTTCATCTCCGTCACAATCACGTCGCATTGCTGCATGCATAAAAGGACTTGCCATCATCCCTTGAGTTTTAGAAAACCCAATAATTCTCCCCACCGTAGCCGTGCAAATATGGGGCGCAATACACACCACTAAATGCCCAATAATATCTTCTTTACTCTGTATGGTAAAGAATTTAGGTTTTTTATATAATTTTTCTAATTCATCATCTACAAATCGAGCAACATTCAACAAAGCTTGGTCAGCACGTTCATCTTCTGTATCAGGACAACTCGGTAAAATAACATCATGAGGATAAAGTGTGCAAATTTGAGTACTTGATACAAGGGGTTGTCCAAAGGCATCTTCAGTATAACCCAGGGCGTGTAATTGTGTAACGCTTGTTCCTATTTCTCCTGGCTTAAATTGCAACACCGGCAATTCAGTCATATCGTAACGCACCGTACCATCCTTATTAACTTTCAAACCATATTTGGCCCGCAACATTCCTTTTGCAAGTAATTCGCAACTATGATCTTTATTCATTGTTCCCTCCATTCCTTTAATTAACGGGGCCTGATCACTCGTCATGCCCAATTGTTTCTTTGCATGATCAAAATAGTCACGTATCGGTATTGCTTGTTCTTGGTAAGTAACTTCTTCTCCAGTTGCTCGTCCAAATCGTGTACCTTGCACGGTCTGTCGCACGCAGGTTCCATCACATCGTTCACAACGTGGATAGATGGTTGCATGGTCGCAAGCTGAACAACGAAACAAAGGGAATTCAGCAGTAATAACTCCTTTCTCAAGTGCCGCATGAACATCTTTCAATCTTCCCCCTTCTTCTCCAACAGGAAACAACGCATTTGGTCCTCCTGCTAACACGCGCACTTTCGCTTTTTCAGGTCGTCCCATACGTGCTCCAATCCAAGTACCAGATTTATCCTTAATACGGAGAGGACAAAGCGTTTGTACACAAGAGAGAGGGTCTCCTTCACCCAACCCTGCACGTAAACGAGTAAAATAAGATTCAAGCGCTTCTTGTTCTTTCCATCCGAGTTGAAATAAAAGAGCACGGCTATCAGGATTTTCAATAATAATATGATCTAAAAACACTTCATGAGGAACACCAAGCAATTCCAATCCTCGCTTCCCATAACCCCATTGTTCACGTTCATGAGTTGGCCAAGGCAAAATAAGTTTATGATCTTCATATCTTCCTTTTACCAACCATTCAAGCAACCCAGTAAAAAAATCGTGTTGTAATTCTTTCCAATAATACAAATAACGGGGATGCAACGGCAAAGCATAATCAGTACTAAGTGCAATTCCTTCATCATAACTCACTTTCCAAGGATCAATTCCTTTAGATTTTCCAAATGCTTTATCTAATTCCAATCCCCACCATTCTTCTACATATCCTGGTTTCAATAATTCATAATTTCTATTAGCAACATCTCCAAATGAAACCAATAAATCCCCAAAATACAAAATTTCAGCAACTTCTGGATAGAGTGCCCGCGCTTCCGCAAGTGTACGTGGACGTCGAACACTACCTGAGCGCAATTTAACAATTGGTCCATCTATCTGATCAGTCACCGTGATGGCACATCCTTTCGTTGGCTTTTCTATTTTAAGTTGTGTTCCGATACTCAAAAAACAATCAGAAATACCCATCGTTGCAGGATGAACCGAAGTCGCTGAAAATCCACTGAGTCGTCCCCGACCATAACGAAATCGAAATCCTCCGCTTCTACTCGGATGACTAAAAACCGGTCTCCCTGCAACTAAATCTTTAATATACGTCGGAGAAGTATCCGTAGTTCCCTTTTCCCGTTTCTTATGTAAGAGAATATATTCTTCTAAGAAATCCCATCCCGTTGCAGTATAACCCTTATCTTTGAATCCCTTAAGTAAACGCCATCCCTTTTGCGCTTTCTGTGCAAGTCCTTCAGAGAAAATAAGACACATCCCTCCTCGTATAAAATTAGTTTCATTACGAGGAAGATCTTTATAATTAGAGACTTCTCGATCTTCACTTGGCTCACCCGTGATCTGAATAGGAAGATGTTTTGCAAGAAATGTAATTTCTTCTTCAGTCGGTAAATACTGTAAGTTATTGACTCGTTCATGATAATCATAGTTTTCAACCACATATCTGCGCACTTCATCTTCGCTCGGATCATACGTTGCATAACCAAACGTTTCACGTAAATAATCAATCAACATAAGCACGACACATCCTGCCGTTGTTCCTGCAGAACGAATAGGACCAGAAAAATAAGCTTTGAAATATTCTTTCCCATCCTTCGTACGACCGAGTTTAAGTTCGGTAAATCCCTCAAGTGGCGAAGAAACAACCCCGATAGTTACGTAAGCGAAACCAACCCTAATTCCCGCATCGATAGCCTGCAAGAGATCTTTAAATTTACAAAATTTTTCGCGTGCAATCTCTTCTGCAATAAGAAAAGCAACCGCAATATTCAAAGCTCCGTGCTCTTGTTCAAGTTCTAAAATACGAGCAACGATACGAGGATCTTGTAATTGGGGATAAAGTGTAGAAATAAGACTGATCGTTTTTTCAGCCAAGGTCATAGCAATAGGCACTTCTACATCTGCAACCGGATCAATACCGATCGCCTTTGCCTCTCGCGCGAAAGCATATGCGCGCTCCACTTCATTCTGTATATGCTTAAAATAATGCTCACTCTGCATGTTCTCCCCCTACTCTTGTTCCACCAATACGTGCCAATTCTTCAGGATCTCCAAAGTCAAATATTTTTAATTCTCGAGTCTTAAGATTAACAAGAGGAACCTTACACGGATCAGGTATATTTCCTACTTTCTCCTCGAAGGGCGTCTGTCCTTGCCAACAACTACCGGTAATAATAAGCACACCATTGTACGTTTCAATATCTAAACGATGTACTTCCCCCGTACAAAGAATATCCGGGACTTGTCCAATAACAAGAGGATCCTGATCAACGTGAGGAATATACGTAACCTCAGAGTGAGTTGGTGCAAGATGTCTTCGTTTTAACATATGTTTTACTGCCTTTGCTGGAGTACGGTGTGCTTTACCCAAACGTAACTCAGGAATTTCACTAATAAATGAGTGAATGCTTGCTCCATGATACATAAGCACCTTAAATTCTTTCAATCCTTCATGCAAAGTAACGAGGGTTGGATTAGTAACTAAAACCAAATTATCCAATTCGTAAAGAGGTGCAGCGTAATGTTTATGCGGGGGGGGTTGAGGTTCCGCTACACGACTCGCATCGTGCTGCCCAGGGCAAAGAAACATAGTGATATGTTTAGGAACTCGTTTGAGATAACTTGCAAGAAGAGCATATTGTTCATGAAGTTGCTTTTCCTGTAATACAAATTCCTGGCCAGGAAAAACCCCCACCCCATCAACGGTATCCCCGGGAATAAACAGAAATCGTACTTTGCGCGCTTGTTCATCATCGCTATTCAACCAATCAATAAAAGTATTCAAACTCTTCCCCAAGTGCAGCTTACTCCCGCAATGCGTATCTGAAATAAAAGCAATAGAAATATCCTGATCAAAGTGCACTTTTTCAGAGATGAAGGCGTCAGGCCAATAAAGTTCTTGAGCAAAAATCATATCCCTATTCCCTGATCCTTTCACTGCAATAACATCATCTAATTGCAACTCTCCTGCTTTTTTTGCCATATCTTCTTTATCTAAACGGAAGACCACACTCATTTTTCCCGTAAGATCTTCTAAAGTAGCAATCAAATTACCATTCTTACTCATACGTTTTGAACTTACAATACCAATCACACTTACTTGTTGTCGTTCACTTCCAAGTTTATTAAATGCAATAAGATTATGCAAGTCTGCTCGTTGCATAAGTATTCGTTGTAACTGTTGATATCTACTTCTAAAATGCCCTACAAAATCAGCAACTTCAAGTTTCTTATCAATTTTCGTGGGATGATAAAAAATAGAGTACGTAAGTGCAGGAACATGTTTAGAAGGGGTAGGTAAAGTAGAAACAAGTACTTGAGGTGCAACAAGAGAAAGACGATGTGCAAGAAAAACTGCGCGCGCTCGTTCTCTTTGTGATTCTGATAGTCCTCCTAAAAAAGAAGAAAGAAACGTGGGGTGGAGGGTAAAAAGTTCTACCCGAAGCCATTTCTGTCCAGTAAAACGAGCGAGAGAGGAAATAAAAGAAGTGGCGAGAGAATCATCTTGAAAATCTTGCACAAGAGCAAACATTGCTTTATCCAATAAAAGTCCCTCAGAACGAAGAAGGGCTAACAAAGAACTCATGAAAGAGTAAGAGAAGTTCCTAAAATATCAAGCACTTTAAGCTTAATAGGAGGAGCAAGCATGAGTTTAATTTCACGTGTTCGTCCCTGCCTCCCTTTACTGATAACTTGTGTGTTGATAATACCCAACATATCAAATTCTGCAAGAATATCAGAAACCCTTCGTTGCGTAAGTGTTTCTAATTTATTGGTTTCACATACTATTTGATAATGATTGTATACGTCTCCAGTAAAAATACCCTCTTCCTCTTGCTTTGCATCTAAATGCATAATCGCTCCTAAAACTGCTTGGTATTGCCGAGGAACACTTTCAACCGTATCTAATACTTTATCGCGTTCAATTTTATCGTTTGCTGCAAGAAGATGCTGAGAAGTAACCTTATGAGCTTGCTCTCGCTCAGCAAGCTCTGCTGCTACACGAAGAAGATCAAGCGCACGGCGTGCATCCCCATGTTCTCGCGCTGCAAGGGCAGCACAATGAGGAAGCACCCCTTCATCCACAACAGCATCTTTGAATGCTTGTTCTGAACGTTCTCGCAAAATATCTTGTAACTGAAGGGCATTATAAGGAGGAAAAACTAAATCTTCTTCTCCTAACGAACTTTTTACTCGCGGATCTAAATCATCCATAAAAGTAAGGCTATTACTAATCCCAATAATACTAATTTGCGCGTGTTTCAAACTTGCATTGAGACGAGTGAGAGAATAAATAAAGCTATCAGACATTTTCTTTACTGCTTCATCGATTTCGTCGAGTACAAGAATAATATTTTGTTTCTTTTGGTCAATTAAATCAATAAATCGTGCATACACTTGGTCGGTGGGTAATCCTGTCGCAGGCACACTCCCCCCTAATTCATGAATAATTTCTGCCAAAATACGATATTCCGTATCGGCCACTTTTTTTAATTTACAATTAACATACACAAAACGCACATGATCTTGCCCTGCCGCCTTTAAACGATCAACAATTTTGTTTCCGACATGTTGTACCGAAAGCGTTTTACCCGTACCCGTCTTTCCATAAATAAAGAGATTACTTGTACGTTCCCCTCGTAAAGAAGGAGCCAAAATACCTGCAACCGCTTCTATCTGACTATCTCGATGAGTAATACTATCAGGTGTATATTGTGATTGAAGAACTAATTTATTTTTAAATAAACTATGCGAAACAAATTTATCAAATAGTGTATCTAGTTTATCCATCATCCCCTCTTCAATCGAAGTATAACTGTGAGGTTATAAATATATCGCTACTTAACCCTTAGTTCCTATGGAATTAATACAAACCTCGTCGAAAAACAAAGAAAAAGAAAAAGAAAAAGAAAAAATCCCCCTACACCCCTATTGCGACTGGAAATAAATAAAAAGAGAAAAAGACATCTCCTAGATAAGATATAATACGAACTATAATAGGTATAATATAATATATAGTATATAATATATATATTTAAAAGACAACAAACAACAAACAACAATTTTCATAATCATATTTAAACATATACCCTCCATAGGAACTAAAGGGGTCAGAGAGTAGAAGCAAACAGTTCAATATTATTCTTAATACAACCTATACAATACACCACGCAAAGCTTTATATACAAAATTCCTTCATCAACAAGAATGGGACTTGATAAAAAACCCTTAAAAGAGATCATTGGAAAATTGGTGGTCACGAAAGAAGGTAAACGATTAGGCATGGTTAAAGATATTACCTTTGAAACACGTACCGGTGAATTAATTCAACTTGTTATCAAAGACCCTACCCCTTATACACGCAACCTTAATCTTGAAATGGTAAATGGGAAGGAGGTTATGGTTCCCTACAACGCAATTATTGCTATCGGTGACTTCGTTGTTCTCTCTGAAGAAGACTTCTTGTAACCATAATCTTTAAATAACCCTTTTTTTCATACATTACCATGCGCCTCATTGGATTTAACTTTACATCTATTGCAGCAGAACGCAAGCAAGCGCTACAATCAGGGATGAACATAAATACAAACATTGAATTCACTGATGTACAAGAGGAAAAGGTTGAAATGTTAAAGGATCGCACCCCTCTAAAAATCTCATTCTCTCAAGTAATTACGTACTCTTCTCCTAAGGATGCAAAGAAGCAAGAAGAATTAGCAAAAATTTCTTTTGGTGGCTCAATGCTTATTGCTGCTTCCTCAGAAGATGCAAAAGAATTGCTTAAATCCTGGAAAAAGAAAGAAGTACCAAACGGAGTAAAGATTCCTCTTTTCAACATTATTTTAGCTAAATGTTCCGTGAAAGCATTACAATTACAAGAAGAATTAAATCTTCCTTTCCACCCTCAATTACCACGCTTAACTCCTCAACCAGCACAAACGAAATAAGAACTTATTTCTTTTCTAACTGTCCAAGCTTTCCAAAAGAAAAAACCTGCATTCCTTCTATTAAATATAAACTGAACGAAGAAAGAGTAAACGCCCAAGGATAAGGCACAGCATACGTACTAACATCTGTCCCGATAACTCCCCCAAAAAAACTCGGTACTAAAATAATTTTTTTAGTCTTATACGTTCCTTCTAAAAAGCATTTATACAATTCACTTTTAGCACCTTCACGTAAACGATAAGCTGGATGTCCATGTCCTATAATCCAAGTATGTACTTCTCGAGTATGTAATGCGGGTAAATCCTTATCTCCATGTACACAACAATACCCTTTCCATGTCCAAGAATCAACAAGGCGTACATTAAATTCTCGCACTAAAGGCACCACCCCCACGTCATGATTTCCTCTCACAACGACAAGCTCCTCGCACCATTTGTGCAAAAGAGTAACAATCTCTCGTACTCCTCGCCATTCATCATTTCCTGCCTTTGCAAATCGATGTAATACATCTCCTAATAAAACACAGGTTGTTACGTTTCCCGTGAGTGCAAAAATAGTTTCTAACTCTCTACACGTATCTGCTATAAAAGAAGTTGCAACTCCCGCCTGATGTATCCCTTGTTCATAACCTATATGCATATCTCCTAATATCAAAACCCGTTCCTTTTCTTCTTCCAATAAAATCCCTTTCCCTATAAATCGCTTCATGCTCCCTTTCTCTCTATCGTTTGTTGATGTAACTGGTGCATACGTTTCAAGAAACTTAATTTATGTTCTAAAGAAATAATATCGCTTTTACCTTGTAGATACAGTTGTAAGCCAAAAGGAGAAACAAAAGGGGTGCGGATTGTACGTAGGGTAAGTGTTTTTTGTTCAATCTGCTTAACAATCCTCAAGGCATGTTCCACATCCATAAAATCTTCGATGACTTCTCGCCGAGCCTCTCGTAAAATAGGGAAGTCTTTACTAATTCCTCGTACAGCATGTAACAGAAATTCACTATGTACTTGTTGTTTCCCTACACTCTTTTCTCTTCCCTTATAGGTGCGAAGGATCATTAATGAACGAGCAGCGCAGTGTCTAAATCGACGTTTTAAGACATCCGTTCGTTCTAACGCTTCAAGTAATAACTCTTTCATATTTTTAACAGTAATTTGTTTGACTACTTTTTCTATGTCCAGTTCTTCTCCCGCTAAAAAGAAACCATGATCATGCACTCCAATTTCAACATCCCTCATCTTAAGTCTTCCTGCAGCATAAGCATATACGCGAGCTAATACTTCATTGACTCGTCTTCCATAACACGCATGAAAGAGGGCAAATTCTTTTTCTTCCTTAAAGCGTTCTACAATAATACTCTTATCGGTAGGTAAAGCAGCAAATCGTTCTTGTGCCAAGAAGTAAGCATAAATCTCACTCGCAACATCTTTACTACAATAACAATATGATTGAATAAAAGCAATTGCCCCAACCGAATCTTTAATTCGTTCATGCACTAAGCTTCTAAATCGTCCAATAGCGCACGCAGTATCATAGCTTAAAGGCAATTGCTCACTAAACCAGCTCGGGATGGTTGGATTTTTAGTAATGCCTGCACGTACAAATGCTTTCATTCCTTTACTATGTAAGAACTGATATTTCTGCCCCCCCAAGACAAAAATATCTCCTCGTTTCATTCGTTCAAGAAAACCCTCATCAATCTTACCAACAGGTAAGCCCTTCCCTTCTCCCGCCCCAATCACAACTTCAATAAAACCTTCCGTAGGGATTGTTCCAATATTTGTCAAATAAATAACCCGCGCAAGCTTCCCTTTTTTACCTATCTGGTTTGTTTTTTCATCATACCAGATCTTAGCATACACATGTCTATGTTCTAAGGCATAATCTCCTGCAAGATAACTAATAACGCTCTGAAAGTCATCTTTGGTCAAATTACGATAACAGTAACTCTTACGCACAACAGACAACATCTCATCCGCCTCCCATATTTTACTAATTGCCATACCATAGATGTGCTGTGCCAAAACATCAAGGGCATTTTCGGGCACATGTGCTCGATCAATTGATTTTTCCACCATTTCTTTCATAAGCACCGCGCACTCAACCAAATCATCTCTATCCATCACGACCAAAACCCCCCGAGGGTGTGCATGCAATTGATGTCCCGCTCGCCCAATACGTTGTAATGCTCGACTCACCGCTTTTGGAGAGCGTAATAAGATAACCAAATCAATACTTCCAATATCTATCCCTAATTCAAGGCTCGTACTACTCACAATTACTTTCAATTCTCCTTTACGAAGGCGTTCTTCAATCATAAAACGCATCTCTTTACTCATACTACTATGGTGCGCTCCAATCAACCCACTATATTTACCAGGGAACTGTTGTTCTAAATGATGCACTAATTTTTCAGTTGCATTACGCGTATTCGTGAAAATAAGGGTCGTTCTATTCGATCCAATTAACTCATCAAGCAAAGCATACACCCCTCTTTGAGTACTTGCTTCTTCCGCATCAAGTATAGACTTTCCTGGATATAACAATCGAATCTCAATATCTTTTAAGAGAGGCACTGCAGCAATACCAACTTCTCTTCCCTCTCCCCCCAAGAAATGTGCAATTGTTTCTAAAGGAGCAACTGTTGCGCTTAATCCTATACGTACGGGGTCTACTAAGCTATACGCACATAATCGTTCGAGTGCCAGACTTAAGAAAACCCCTCGTTTATTCGTAAGCGCATGAATTTCATCCACAATAACAAACTCAAGGGCACGTAAGTTCTCTACGAATACCGGAGTAGTAAGAATAATTGCCAAGCTTTCAGGAGTAGTAATCATAATATGGGGGGTTTTTCGAGCCTGTTTTGCTCGCTCACTCACACTAGTATCCCCCGTACGTAACCCCACACGTATTGGTTGTAATGTAATTCCTCGTGCCATACCCAAGGCACGTATCTCTTCAAGAGGTTGTTCCAAGTTAACAAAAATATCATTACTCAAAGCTTTCAAAGGACTCGTATAGACCGCATAGATCTTATCTTCAAGTTCTTGTTTTTCAGCTAAACTAATAAGATAATTAAGAATACTCAAAAAGGCGCTGAGTGTTTTTGTTCCTCCTGTTGGTGCACTAATCAATATATGTTTTCGATCTCGTATACGTCCTAAGCTATACTGTTGTGTAAGGCTGAAATCCTTAAATCGTCCAAAAAACCAATCACGCACTAAAGGATGCAAGTGAGTACGAAGGGTCGCACTTTCCAGAGGAATGACGGGGGGGTGTAAAGAGGTTTGTTTCATAAGAAGAAAGGCAAAAGAAGGATATTTAAGAGTTACGCGAAGGGGAGAAAAGCCCAATTAGCCGCTTCTTATTAAAGAAGAAAAATATTCGCGTAATATCTTTTGCTTCAATCACAAGTAGAAATTCCCATCACATTTATTAAGCCAAAAGCAGAAAAGCTTCTATGCCTCATGTTTCTCAACAAAAAAAAGATAAAATTGCAGAGCAAATCTTACACTTTCTCTTCTCCCAATCGCCCCAAGCACATTTTACTTCCACAATTGCAACTGAACTTGCGCGAGATGAAGAGTTCATCAAAGCGCAACTCGAAGAATTAGAAAAGAAAAAAGCAATTATTTGTATTACGAAAAATAAAGAAGGAACACCCTATTCTCTTCGCAAGCGTTGGCGTCTTGCAGACAAGGTATATGCACTCTATAAACAGAAACAAAATTCCTCTTCTCATCCAGTTATCCTACATACCCCGGACGTTCATCAAGAAGAATAATCAAACGTTTCCAATCGCAACAATACTTATTAACTCAAAAAAAGCTAGCAAGTAAAATGGATCCAATAAAAGAGGCGTTTAACAAGGTAAAACAAGATATTGCAACACTCCAACATGAAATGCAACAAACAAACCAACAGTTAAATCAAATTAATGAGCGTATCGCCACACTTTCTCAACAAATTCCCTTAATCCAACAGACAACTACTGCTCAAATACCAACAGATCTTTACCAAAAGGAAGTATTAACCGAACAATATAAGCAGGTTTCCACTGGAAATGAAGGGGTTCCAACAAACCAACAAATAAACAAACCAACCAACCAATACACTGGAAATGAAGGGGTATTTACTCAGGAGCAGAATCCAACACAAGAAAAAAAAGATTTAACCGAACTTGAAAGCATCGTTTCTTCGTATCAAGAAGTACAAAAAAAGCTTAAACACCAGATCAAAACCTTGACAAAACAAGAATTTACGGTATATGCAACGATTTATCAACTACAACTTGAAGGAAATACAGTCGATTATCCTCTTCTTGCACAGCGGGTACATCTTTCTGAGATTTCTGCCCGAGAGTATGTACTCAAACTCCTCAAAAAAGGCGTTCCGCTCGTCAAAACGAAGCAAAACAACAAGAAAATCATTCTTTCGATCCCACTTGCAATGACCCAAAGTGCTTCCCTACCAGCACTTGTAGCCTTGTATGAAGGATAGGATTTCGGCATACCGATTAAATAGTTGCAAATCATACTCTAAAGTAAAAATAACCCTTTTTTTCAACCCCTACCGCTGAAAAGTTCGGGTTAAACTCTCACTCTTGGTATTTTTTTCTTCTAATGCTGATCAGATCGGTTGTTTTCATTCGTCCAACCAACCCTCACTTCAGTTCCCAAAAACGCACGGAAAAGTTCCCTACAAACTCTCACTTGTGTCGTTTTCTTCGAATAGTACTGGTTTTTCATCCTTTTTCCCCGGTTTTCCCTCAGTTTTAACTCTCACTTTTGCATATTTGGCTAGTTTGTTGCGAACTTCTGTGGGTACAAACACTCTTTTTTTCCCATTTTTCTCTGTAAGTTCGCACAACAACCCCTCACATTTCTGTTTAATGCTATTTACCTGCCCTCGAATCGTAGCTCGCTCTTTTCCTAAAAGTAATGCCAAATCTTCATAACTGAGCTTCATATCACTATTCGCCACCGTAATAATCAGCATTCGTTCATTTGAAGTTAGTCCCTTTAAAATTTCGTAAAAATTGCCTGTTTGAACAGTCGTTTGAACACCTTTTTCATCACCTAAAACAGCCGTTTGTTTACCTCGAACAGGCGATTTCGCAAACACCTGTTCGTATCCTTTTCCTCCAACAGCCAAATCAACACCTTCGCGTAAAGAAGCAAGTTCGTCTTTTATCGTCGCTATTTCCCGTTTAATTTCAGAAAGAGTATCAAACACCTGTTTGTCTTGCGTATCAAGGTGTTTAATCCATTTTCCAGCTGTTTCCATATCCTTTTTTACCCCTGAAAAACTATCTTGTACCTTTGCCTCAAGACGGGCGTACTTCGATCCGAATAACCAATCAAACATATATCTTATCAGAACAGCACCTTTATAAATATAACGCTTGTTTAAGCCTTTATAGACGATAAAGCAAAGGAAAAATAAAAGCATAATAAACACCCCAAACAGGGAAAATAAAGTACAAAACACCAAATAACCTTATTCAAACACCTGTTGCAACAGGAAAAAAAAGCCCCCTAAAAGAACAAGCAAAGTACAAACAACCCCTCCCTTCACGAAAAAGGACAGAAGCCACACGTTTAAACAACTCAAACAATCCCAAAACAACACCAAAAGTAAACAAACAACCCCTCACTATCCCATCTCTTTCCCCTCTAAGTACAAAAGAAATCCCCAAAATACACAACATTTATATACTGGAACATATACAATATACCAACACATACCTCTTTGCCTGAAAGAGGGCATTTTATTATGGTCAAACGTACCGGATAAGGGCCCTCTTTCTGGCGTTTTAACTAATAATTAAGCAATATGGCTAATGGTCTATATTCCAAGCGAAATGGAGGGGTCTCCCCCTTCATCCCAAAACGCAAACTTCTCAGTAAAACACACAAGATCAAGAGTAATCCTATAGTTCGGTTAAGTATACCCCTCCCCCCTCATCCAAAAACATAAGCCTCATTCGTTTCAAGGCGCGAAGCGCCGCGTCGCCCGGCCACAAAGCAATTAACAAAGCAAGAAAGATCTATGCAAACCACTCAATTTTCAAAGTTACTATTATTTAATATACAGTATACCTTATTTTCAATAAGGTTTATCTTATATTCTGGAGATGATGAAGCAGGGGATATTTATTTACACCATTCTAGGGAGTTTGGGCATGCTTTTATGGCTAATTTATATTATAGTCGAAATTTGGAAAGAATTTAAAGAGCAGAGGGGCAAGAAACAAACTAAATAACCCGTTCGCAACATAATTTTATAAACTCCTGTAAGATAAAACAAATAGAATGGCACTATCCCGTTCAGTTCGTAAAGAGGTACAGAAACAAACACGCCTGGCAATCGCTGCAGGTGTTTGGTTTATGTTTGTGCTCCTCTGCACCTCCAACCTCATCAAGGACTCCTAACCATGGCACAAACACCCAAACAAACACCCAAAACACCCTCAACAGCGACGGTAGCTCAGGTAGCGCTTGCCAAACAGCTGTTTGGATCTGCCACTCAAAAAGCAAGCTTTCTCAAGTCAGAATTTCGCAATCAAGCCTCCACAGCCATCATAACCGCTTTTGGCCTGGTCATCGCCCTTGCCTGGAAGGACGTTATCACCGAACTAGTCACTAAACTCAACCCCGCAAACAATTCCCTCCTCCTCTCAGCCATTATCGTCACCTTTATCGGTATTCTGGGCATCGCACTCATTAGTAAATGGAACAAAAACGTTGGTGGTTAACACCGAAACAGCAAGAGAAGCACAATGAGCAGGTGCGTAAACAGGCAGAGCAAGCCATTCGTGCAGGCACCTATCGTGAACCCATCCAAGAATACTTTGCATTGGATCTCAACCATAAAACAAACAGGGAACTTCCCGTTCCTGCTGATGCTCAATACTTTCAAGCCCACCAAGGACACATACCAGTGCCTCCCCAAATTCCAGACGATCTTAACATCTATTATCGCCCCCTTCCCAAACCGTGCAAGGAAGCCTCGCTCGGAAGATACTATCAACTCGAGCTACGTGAACTCCTGCATACCCCTCAAGACCCGCTGTCCGTTTCACCCGAAGAACAAGACTATCTCGATAACAATCCATTTCGTGAAAGCTGAAACTTCTTGCTAAAACCACCATCTTCCAGCATAGTCTAAAAGTGCGGTTAATCTTTCAAGAAGTATCGATCCACGGTTCTAGAAAACTCCATGCGTCTCAACGCGCGAAGCACGTTATCACGTTCGCATCAACACCTTCATTTCTTTTAAAGAGCAATTTATTTAAATACCTCTTTTTTTACTTAGCTATGCATCTGAAAGGGGGTGTTTGACATGGCAAAATTAACCGCTTGGCTCGTTACCTTAATAGGAATAGTCTACCTTTTTCCTCTTGTAGGCATAGGCATAGAGAAGATGTTTTCAGACTGGATTATTGCACTATCCTTCCTTACCATAGGTCTAGGCAAGCTCATGAGAAATTACAGTTCTAGAGGCAAAAAAAAATAAAAACTTCATAAAAAAATCAATTTTTATTTTTTTATTTTTTTATTTTAAGGTCAAACCTTCCAGCATAGTCTAAAAGTGCGGTTAAGCCACCCCACACCACCCACGTTCTAGATAACAAACCTCATTCGTTTCAAGGGCGCGAAGCGCCCTGACGCGCCCGATCAGAAAGTATATTAAGAAAAGTAAATAGAGATACTAATGAAAAAGGATACTCTCGCCCTTATACTTGCTGTTGTTGGTACCCTTCTATTTTTTTTTAATTTGATTTTTCCCAATACCCTAGGTGATGGAAAATACCTGGATAAATTAGTCTATTTAGGTTTTATAATTTGTTTGATCAGTTTCGTTTTATCTTGCTTTAATTTAAGAGATAAATCCTTAAAGAAGACCTATTCTATAGTTTCAATAATATTAACTCTCTTAATCTTTTTCTTCTTCTTAATCGTAATAAATACGATTTTAGCACCCGTATAACCCGTTCGCACAAGCTCCATTAACCGAATTTTTAGCCCCTTACGAGGGAAAAAAAGAGAAAAAGTACCTTATTTCCATTATTGGACCAAGAACCGTCTTAGCGCATTGATGATAGTATTTTAAAGCAGCCCCGGTAAGCTCCCGAACAGTAGATAATTCATGTACTCTATTTTTAGGAGTGTCGTAAGCGGGAACTAGAAAAACTCTTGTACCTGTTTGACCAACACCTATATGCCATGTTGATTCTGCAAGGTCTCCTAAATCTGCACAACCTCCAAAAACAACGGGAGATCCAGGGTCAAGGTAAATAGTTTCAACAGACATGAAGAAAAAGGAGGAGAAAGAGCACATAAATTCTTCCTTTTCACACAGTTCGCCCTACCAAAGCGTAATCTTCCTGCAAATAATAAAAACTTTCAGCATAGTCTACAGGTTCGCCCTACCAAAGCGTAATTCTTGGTTCTTTTCAGGAGGAAAAAAATGAGAAATTTAATCTAGCAATAAACCATTAGCAATCAATTCTTTTTTAGTCATCAATACTCCTGCTTTATTCAAATATTCTTGAATAGTATTTCTAGTTACCCCTACAATCTCACTCGTTTTATCCAAATCATGATTTTTTCTGAAACTGTTATAAATAAGATAAATTTTATCTTGAGTAAGAGTATGTCTTCCAGTCTTAGGAACAGGGATAGTTACACCATTAACACAAACGGCATCCTTTTCGTCTTTTTTTACATCAAATGTAGTTTTTCTATAAAATCGACGTTTTTTACCCAGCTTTACCCACCCATCAGCCCTACGTTTTTGAGTATCTAATAAAGATACCCCAGAAGACCGCAGGGCCAGTTCAAGTGCTGAAACATCTTGGGGTCTAGCACCCATTTCTATTAAATCTGAAGAAGAATATTGAGCAAATCGATAAATTTCATCTATGCCTAAACACTGAGCAGCATAATATAATTTAGTTCCTCCTTCAAAAGCGGGTACTAAAAAATCAAGAACCGACAAAGCTGACCCTTGATCCTCACGTAAGTCACGATCTTCTAAGCTTTTTACAAAAGGCATTACAAATTTCAATATGAATCCTATAAAAATCTTCCTAAACGAACATTTTTAAACCACCACCGAATAGTGCAAGAGTAATAGGAAATACAAGAATGCATAAAAAACAACATTCTGGTGCTGGATTTAAGCACCGCAGTCCTTCATTTCAACCGCAACCTCGGGCCTCTGTAGAATGTGCGATTGGAGAACTGAATCTTGAAGAACACGAAGGGAAGCTCGTTACAGTACTGGGAAGTGTCGATCGGATTGTCCAAACCTCAGGCCCAACCTTATTTGTAATTACAGACGGTTCAGGTGTGCTCACCATGAAAGGATTTGAAGGAGCAGGAGTACGTGCATATCCTTCCGTAGTAGAAGGGGACATGGTAAAAGCGCTTGTCGAAATCAAAGAATTCGGAGGAGCAATGGAAGGAGAAATCATGAAATTACATCTTTTGAAAGGTCCTGAAGCAGCACTAGCAAAACAAGAATTGGCAGATAAAGAACGTAAACGCGCCACCATCATCCCTCCAACATTCCTTACTTATTCTCCTATTCTTGAAAAGCTGAAAGATCGTTTCGTAAAAGCTGCAACAGAAATCAGATTAGCAATTATTCAAAATCGCCCGCTTATCGTACGTCATCATAACGATGCAGATGGGTATTGTTCAGGGTTTGCACTTGAACGCGCAATTGTTCCCCTCATCGAAAAACAACATGGTCCGGGCAAAGCAGCATGGGAATATTATACGCGTGCCCCTTGTGCAGCACCCATGTATGAAATTGAAGATTCTATCAAAGATTCTGCAACCTCGCTGAGAAGTGAAGCAAAATTCTCTAATAAAATGCCCTTAGTGGTTATTGTAGACACTGGTTCAGGAGAAGAAAGCTTGATGGGTATTCAACAAGGACGTATTCACGGCATTGACTTCATTGTAGTTGATCATCACGTCTTTGATGAAAAGGATGTAACCTCTCCTGAAACACTCGTACACATCAATCCATTTCTCGTTGGAGAAGATGGTGCAAAGTATTCTGCAGGTATGTTATGTACTGAATTTGCTCGATTCATCAATCCTGATTTTTCCGCCACGTACATTGCAGCAATGGCCGGACTTGCAGATCGCATTGATAATAAACAAGTCATGGAAGCCTATCTTCATATTGCACAAGAAAAGGGATACACCAAGCAAATGATGCACGATATTGCAGCAATGATTGATTTTGTCTCAGCAAAATTACGGTTCATGGAAGCTCGTGAATATATTGAAACGGTCTTTGGTGAACCAATGGACAAACAAAAGAAACTCGTTGCGTTACTTGGTCCCTATATTCGAGGTCTTGAACTGAAGGGTCTTGCTATTGCTGAAGCAAATGCTGTTCGAGAAAAAATTGGGAAAGTAACCTTACAAACATTAGAAGTTGAACAAGCATATCCACGCGGATCCTATCCTAAGCCAGGAATGTGTGTTGGTATGTTACATGACAAAGCACAACTCGATCTGAAGACCGATGCACTCGTCTCAGTAGGTATTCTCCCTGATCTGGTGACGATTCGTGCAACTGAAGCCTCTGGTTTCTCCGTACATACCTTCATCGAAAAACTCGAAAAAGAATTGCCTAAAGCATTTCCAAACGGCGGGGGACACCACCTTGCAGGCGCAGTGAAGTTCACTCCAACCCAACGTGAAAACGTGTTGAAAGTGTTGAGATCCTGTATTAAGAAATAATTTTTTTATATTATTACAACT
>Ga0194132_10004254_pt1 | contig 24520 bp, 17 predicted proteins | sample TA2KigOf80mmetaG_FD_148612 | JGI IMG/M metagenome (GOLD analysis project Ga0194132, IMG submission 148612) | Freshwater microbial communities from Lake Tanganyika, Tanzania - TA2015054 Kigoma Offshore 80m | ecosystem: Environmental > Aquatic > Freshwater > Lake | place: Tanzania: Lake... | reverse complement strand
AGGCCTCTTGCGTGCCTTGACCCGCGAGCCGAGCCGGCCGGGCAGGCTGTCGCGTCCGTCAGCGGAGATCCGACGGACCATGTGGCAGCCAGGCGACGGCGAGTCCGTCGCTGCCGGATCGGGGCATGACCAGGCGGTGCCCCTCGCCGTGGTCTTCGGTGCGCGTCTGTGCTCCCGTCGGGCCACCTGCAACGTGCGCAGGTGCCTCGCGTGCCGGCGCATTTTGTATCGCGCCCGCCGGTCGGCGCAGAACCCCAGGCGTCCGCCGGGGGTGTGGACCAGAAGGGGTCCCTGGCCACAAGTTGTGTATGTCGTGTTAGGTACGGGTCGGGCGGGTACGTCAGCCTGGAGAGCCGCCGCCGCCGATTCGGGGGAGCTGGCCGCCGTCGGTGTCCATCGGCAGGGCAGCGGCTCTGCAATGCAACGAGGCGCGCAGCGTCGATCGTTCACTCCGGCCTCCCGGGGTCGTCGGGCCGGAGGCGCTAGCAGTTCAGCGACCCAGTCGTCGTCCCGCCGGCGGGCAGCGGCGGCGCGGCAGGGGCCCGAGCAGTGGCGATGCCAGGGTCGGCGCGGCGTAACACCGTGCCGCACGCCGCACACGCGACCGGAACGACCTGTACACGCGCACGTGCGCGTTCTGAGCCGACTTCGGGGGGCTGGACGGGCCGAGGGCCGGCCGTCGTCATCCTGCCCTCCTGCGCCAGCCGGGACCTCAGGCCAAACGCTGCACGCTGGTGATCGGCGACATCAACTACAAAAGCAAACCGCTCTGTGTCTCCACATAACTGGCGCAAAAAAGCACGCAATGGTCATGGGCCTTACCTAGAACCCATTGGCCAACGCCCCGCTGCCGCATTCTGGCAGTGGTGTCGCGCCCGCCCAAAGGCCCCCTCACGCTTCAGCAATGCCGAGAGTTCGTTGCTCCGGATTGCCCGCTTGACGATCAGGCGCTGCTGGCGCTGCGCGATGACTTCTACGCCTTCAGTCGGGTGATCTTCGCCAGTCTTCGCGAATGCACTATCTCGTTCGAGGTAGCATCGGCCGCGCTCGATGCCGACCAGCGTGCCGCTATCGAAGAGCGGGCGGCCATCCTGGAGTTTGACGGTAGACTGTCTCGGCAGGAGGCTGAGCGTTGCGCTCTGGCTGAAGTGCCATTGCCGAAAGCGCCTGTCCACTAGCCGTGCGTGCCGTCGTCTACTGCCGTGTATCCACTGCCGAGCAGACCCAGAACCTAAGCCTACCCACGCAGGAAAAGCTCTGTCGGGAGTACTGCGGCCGGGAAGGCTTCGAGGTTCTCAAGGTTTTCGTCGAGCGTGGCGAGTCTGCCAAGACAATCCGGCGCCCTGAGTTCGCGGCTCTTCTCGCGTACTGCCGGCTCAATAAGGGCAAGGTCCACGCCCTAGTCGTTCATTCCCTCACCAGGTTCTCACGCAACACGACCGACCATCACGCCATCCGCGCATTGCTTGCTGGCCATGGGATCAGCCTGCGCTCGGTGTCGGAGCGAATCGACGAAACGCCAACCGGGCGATTCATGGAAACCGTGTTTGCCGGATTGGCACAACTGGACAATGACATGAAGGCCGAGCGGACGGTGCTCGGCATGAAGGAAGCCATCAGCCGCGGTCGCTGGGTCTGGGCGGCGCCGCTCGGCTACCGCAACTCGAGGTCGCATTCAGGACCGAGTCTGATACCAGATCCAGAGCGGGCGCCGCTCGTGACAAAGGCCTTTGAGCTGTACGCCTCTGGCCTAAGCGATCGCTCTCAGGTGCTCGAAACCCTGACTGGGTTGGGATTGCGCTCCAGGCACGGAAAGCGCCTTTCGGCCCAGTCTCTCCACAACTTGCTTCGAAACGTGGTGTACGTGGGACGGATCAAGGCAGCCCGATGGAAGACCGAGCACGCTGGCGATTTCGCGCCGCTCGTGAGCGAATCGGTATTCCTGCAGGTCCAGGCGCGTTTGTCAGCGCAGGGGCGGGATAAAGGACGCGTTGCGGACGATCCACGGTTGCCTCTCAGGCGATTTCTTCGGTGCGCTAGATGCGACACACCATTAACGGGTAGCTACTCCACAGGGCGGAGTAAGAAGTACCCGTACTACCACTGTCGTCGGGGCTGTAAGGGCATCTCGGCCCGCGCGAACGTAGTCGAGATGACATTCGCGGCCTTGCTGCAGGGTCTTCAGCCGAGGCCTGAATACTTGCGCCTGTTCAATGCCGTGGTGCTCGACGCGTGGAAGACCGAGCGGGCGCATGCGGAGGAGATGCGAGCAGCTTACGAGCAAAGGGCGGAGGACGTTCGCCGAAACCTGCAGCGGGTTGAGGACGCCTTCCTTATTGACCGATCCATCGATGAACGCAGTTATTGGGACATGCGCGATCGCCTCCGGGAGCAACTCGCCCTAGCTGAGATGACGGCAACGGAGGCACGAAACGAGCATCTCGACGTTGAGGGCGTCCTGGCATTCGCAGAGCACGTCTTGGGGAACGCTGCCGCGTTGTGGGCGAACGCATCCCCAGCCAATCGGCGGCAGCTCCAGACGGCGCTTTTCCCCAAAGGACTGTCGTGGGGTCCAGACGGATTTGGAACCGCCGTAACCTCTTCGGCCTTCAGCCTCTTCGAGGTTTCTAAGGTAGGGAAAAGTAGAGTGGCGTCCCCACCGGGATTCGAACCCGGGTTTCAGCCTTGAAAGGGCCGCGTCCTAGGCCTCTGGACGATGGGGACCGGTCAATGATGATTGACGAGTGGTGTTTGACGATTCGTTCCTGATTGGCGATTCAGGATTGATGATTGCCTGGTGGAGCGCCAGCGTCCACACTGCCGTGCCAATCTCCGATCCGCAATCCCCAATCCGCAATCCCCAATCCTCAATCCCCAATCCTCAATCCCCAATCCCCAATCATCAATGCATGTGGGCCCCCCGGGGATCGAACCCGGGACACCCTGATTAAAAGTCAGGTGCTCTACCACTGAGCTAGGGGCCCGTCGTCCGGGAGAACAGGGCATTGTACCATGCGGTCGTCATGGCGCCGGTGCATCCGGGCCGGCTGAAGCCGGTCCTCACACGGGCCCGAGCGGGTCTCCGTACGAACTCACACCGGCCCGCGTTTCACCGCGCGGCGGCGCCAGCGATGCGGGTCGCGGTCCATGGACGCGACCGCCCGTCCCCGGTCACCGTGCCCTCGATCGTGTTCCCGCGCACCTGACCGCTGTAGACGGCGTCGCCGGCTGCGAACGAGAACGTACCGCCGCGCAGCGTCGCATCCCGGAGCGGTGCCGTGGCGTCGCGTGTCCCGAGCGTGCCTTGTACCTGCTGGAAGCGCTGCGTGAGCCGCAGCTCCCCGTCAGGCGTTCGCCACGTTCCTGCCACGGCAGCCGGCACGATCCAGAGCTTCGCCGCGCACCAGGCGTCGCACGAGTCCATCCAGGTCACGTCATCCGGCGCCCAGTCGGGAATCTCGTAGGTGTTGATGACGATGCGCGAGCCGGGCGGCAACTGGAGGAACTTGTCGCGCAGGCGCTCCAGATTGCTCGGCAGCAGGAACAGCGCCAGCACGGTCGCCTCGGAGATCTCCGCCTCGTACATGTCGCCCTGCTGGAACCGGGCAAGGTGCGCCACACCCGCCTGGTCGGCTGCCCGCCGCGACGCGGCCACGAGCAGGTCGTCGTACTCCACGCCCACCGCGCGTGCGCCACGCTTCGCCGCGGCGATCACCAGCCGCCCGTCCCCCGAGCCGAGGTCGAACACGACGTCCTGCGGCGTCACGCCGGCGAGATCCAGCATCCGCTCGGCCATCTCCGGCGGCGTCGGCACCCAGATCACGTCCTTGCCCGGCTGGCCGACCTCCGGCTCCTGAGCCGCGGCCAGCACGCCCGGAGTTCCCGGTGTGCCTGGCGCCGCGAGCAGGAGGGCGAGCGACAGCCGCGCAGCCAGCGTCGCCATCAGGCTCCCGCGCGGAGCGCAGGTCCGGGACCTCGGGCCGGAGGATTGAATGGGATGACCTTGATCAATCTGAAAAGTGGATTGAGATGTTGTCATCATTCTATTTCCGGAACGACCGCGCGGAGAGTACAACTATCACCTTCCATGTTTGGTGCTCACGAGACCCCTCCCCGTCAGGGGCTGTTCGATCCCGCGCGCGAGCACGACGCCTGCGGTGTCGGCTTCATCGTCGACATGGCGGGCCGGCAATCGCACGGGCTCGTCGAGCAGGCGCTCCAGATCCTCCGGAACCTGGAGCACCGCGGTGCCTGCGGCTGCGAGGTGAACACGGGCGATGGCGCGGGCATTCTCGTGCAGATGCCCGATCGGTTCCTGCGCCGCGTCGCGGGCGTCGACCTGCCGGCGCCGGGCCGGTACGGGGCGGGCCTCATCTTCATGCCGCACGACCGGCGGGATCGCACGCTGGTCGAAGACCTCATCGGGCAGATCGTGGAGGAAGAGGGGGCGCGCGTGCTCGGCTGGCGCGACGTCCCCACCGACGACCGCGAGCTGGGGGCGTCGGCGCGCGCCGTCGAGCCGCTGTTCCGGCAGCTCTTCGTCGGGTGTCTCGACGGGTTGCCCGGCGTGCCGCACGACCTGCCGGATGCTCCGGGGGCGGACGCGGCGGCGCTGCGCATCGAGCGCCAACTCTACGTCATCCGCAAGCGGATCGTCCACGCCGTCGATCGGCTCGACATCAGCGGTGCGTCGCGACGCTTCTTCTACATGGTCAGCCTGTCGGCGCGCGTCCTGACCTACAAGGGCATGCTGACGGCGACGCAGCTGTCCTCGATGTTCCCGGACGTGACCGACCCGGATCTCGAGTCGGCCCTGGCGCTCGTCCACCAGCGGTTCAGCACCAACACGTTCCCGTCCTGGCCGCTTGCGCACCCGTACCGCTACATCGCCCACAACGGCGAGATCAACACGCTGCGCGGCAACATCAACTGGATGCGCGCGCGGCAGGGCCTGCTGGCCTCGCCGCTGTTCGGCGATCGCCTGGAGAAGGTGATGCCGGTCATTCGCGAGGGCGGATCCGACACGGCCACCTTCGACAACGTGCTCGAGTTCCTGTCGCTGTCGGGCCGGTCGCTGCCGCACGCGGTGCTCATGATGATCCCGGAGCCGTGGGCGAATCACGAGGAGATGAGCCCCGAGCGGCGCGCCTTCTACGAGTTCCACTCCCAGCTCATGGAGCCGTGGGACGGCCCGGCGTCGATCGCCTTCACCGACGGGATTGTCATCGGCGCCGTGCTGGACCGCAATGGCCTGCGCCCGTCGCGCTACGTGGTCACCAAGGACGGGCTGGTGGTGATGGCGTCCGAGGTCGGCGTCCTCGACATCGCCCCGGAGAACGTCCTCGTCAAGGAACGGCTGCACCCGGGCCGCATCTTCCTCGTCGACACCGCCCGGGGACGCATCGTCTCCGACGACGAGATCAAGAGCGAGCTGGCGGCCGCCCATCCGTACGCGGAGTGGCTGGCGGCCCACCTGGTCGACATCGACGATCTGCCGGCGGCGCCGGCCGAGCACCTCGATCCGGACACGCTTCACGTCCGCCAGCAGGCGTTCGGCTACACGCAGGAGGATCTCCGGCTGCTGCTGGCGCCGATGGCCGGACAGGGCGAAGAGGCGATCGGGTCGATGGGCACCGACACGTCGCTGGCGGTGCTGTCGGATCGCCCGCGCCTGCTGTTCGACTACTTCAAGCAGTGCTTCGCGCAGGTCACCAACCCGCCGCTCGACGCCATCCGCGAGCAGCTGGTCACGTCGATGGCCTCGACCATCGGGCCGGAGCGCAACCTGCTCGACCCGGGTCCGCGCTCGTGCGAGCAGATCGGCATCGAGTACCCGATCATCGACAACACGCAGACGGCCAAGCTCCGCCACCTGGCGGACGACTCGCCGTTCCGGTCGGTGACGATCCCGATGCTGTTCGATCCGTCGCCCGAGGGCGAGGGGCTCGAGCGCGCCATGACCCGCCTGTGCAAGGCGGCGAGCGAGGCGGTGGCGGCCGGCGCCAACATCCTGCTGCTCTCCGACCGTGACGCCGACGCCACGCGGGCGGCGATCCCGAGCCTGCTGGCGACGTCCGGCGTGCACCACCACCTGGTGCGCGAGGGCACGCGCACCCGCTGCGGGCTCGTCGTCGAAGCCGGCGACGCGCGCGAGGTGCACCACGTGGCGCTGCTGCTCGGCTACGGCGCGGGCGTCGTGAACCCCTACATGGGCTTCGAGACGCTCGCCGACATGATCCGGCAGGGGATCCTGACGGGCGTTACGGAGAAGAAGGCGGTCGCCAACTACATCAAGGCGCTCAACAAGGGCGTGCTGAAGGTGATGTCGAAGATGGGGATCTCCACGCTGCAGAGCTACTGCGGCGCGCAGATCTTCGAAGCGGTCGGCCTGAACGAGTGGTTCGTCGAGCAGTACTTCACGAACACGGCGTCGCAGATCGGGGGCATCGGCATCGATGTCATCGCCGAAGAGGTCCGGCGGCGCCACGTGAAGGCGTTCGGGCCGAAGCCGGCGGGGCCCGACGAGCTGGACTGGGGCGGTGAGTACCAGTGGCGGCGCGACGGCGAGTACCACCTGTTCAACCCGGACACGGTGTTCGCGCTCCAGCACGCCACGAGGAGCGGGCAGTACACGATCTTCAAGCGCTACACGCACACCGTGGACGAGCAGAACCGCCGGCTGGCGACGCTGCGCGGGCTGTTCCAGTTCAAGGCGGCCGGGCCGCCGGTCCCGCTCGACGAGGTGGAGCCGGTCGAGGCGATCTTCCGCCGCTTCGCCACCGGGGCCATGTCGTACGGGTCGATCAGCCAGGAGGCGCACGAAACGCTCGCCATCGCGATGAACCGCCTCGGTGGCAAGTCGAACACGGGTGAAGGCGGCGAAGATCCGGCGCGCTACGTCCGCGACGAGAACGGCGACTGGCGCCGCAGCGCGGTCAAGCAGGTGGCCTCGGGGCGCTTCGGCGTCACGAGCGAGTACCTGGTCAACGCGGACGACCTGCAGATCAAGATGGCGCAGGGCGCCAAGCCGGGCGAAGGCGGCCAACTGCCCGGCCACAAGGTCTATCCGTGGATTGCGAAGGTGCGGTTCGCCACGCCCGGGGTGGGGCTGATCTCGCCGCCGCCGCACCACGACATCTACTCGATCGAGGACCTGGCGCAGCTCATCTACGACCTGAAGAATGCCAACCCGCGTGCGCGGATCCACGTGAAGCTGGTGGCCGAAATGGGCGTCGGCACGGTCGCCGCCGGCGTTGCCAAGGCGCATTCCGACGTCGTGCTGATCTCGGGCCACGACGGCGGCACCGGCGCCTCGCCGCTGACCAGCATCAAGCACGCCGGCGTGCCCTGGGAGCTCGGCCTGGCCGAGACGCAGCAGGTGCTCGTCCTCAACCGCCTCCGCGATCGGATCGTCGTGCAGGTCGACGGGCAGATGAAGACCGGGCGCGACGTCGTGATCGCCGCGCTGATGGGCGCCGAGGAGTTCGGCTTCGCCACTGCCCCCCTCGTCGTGATGGGCTGCGTGATGATGCGCGTGTGCCACCTCAACACGTGCCCGGTCGGCGTGGCCACGCAGGATCCGGCGCTGCGGGCGAGGTTCACCGGCAAACCCGAGTTCGTCGAGAACTTCTTCCGGTTCATCGCGGAAGAGGTCCGCGAGCTCATGGCGTCGCTGGGGTTCCGGACGATCGAGGAGATGGTGGGACGCGTGGACTGCCTGGACGTGGCCCCGGCGGTGGAACACTGGAAGGCCCAGGGCGTCGATCTGTCGCGCATCCTCGCGCCGCCGGACATGCCGCCCGAGGTGCCGCGGCGCCAGGTGTCCGCGCAGGATCACGGGCTCGACAAGGCGCTCGACCATGGGCTGATCGCACGGTGTGCCGAGGCGCTGGAGTACGGCCGGCCGGTGGACGTGTCGCTGCCCATCCGCAACTCGAACCGCACGGTGGGGACGATGCTGGGGTCGGAGCTGACGCGGCGATACGGCAGTGACGGGCTGCCGGACGACACGATCCAGCTCCGCTTCACCGGCTCGGCGGGCCAGAGCTTCGGGGCCTTCGTGCCGCGGGGCATGACGCTCACGCTCGACGGGGACGCGAACGACTACTTCGGCAAGGGGCTGTCCGGCGGGCGCCTGGTGGTGTTTCCGCCGGCCGCGGCCACGTTCACGCCCGAGGAGAACATCATCATCGGCAACGTGGCGCTCTATGGCGCCACGTCGGGGGAAGCGTTCGTGCGCGGCATCGCCGGCGAGCGCTTCTGCGTGCGCAACAGCGGCGCGCGGGTCGTCGTGGAAGGCGTCGGCGACCACGGCTGCGAGTACATGACCGGCGGCATCGCCGTGGTGCTGGGCGAGGTGGGCCGCAACTTCGCGGCCGGCATGAGCGGCGGCATCGCGTACGTGTTCGATGCCCACGGCCGCTTCGCGGGGCGCTGCAACCGCGAGATGGTGGACCTGGAGATGCTGGACGCCGGGGACGAGGCGACTGTTCGCGGCCTGGTGGAGCAGCACGTGGCGCTGACCGGGAGCGCCTGGGCAGAGCGCCTGCTCGCCGACTGGGCGTCGGTGACCCGTCGCATGGTCAAGGTGATGCCGCGCGAGTACAAACGCGCCCTCGCGGCCGAGGCGCGCGCGCGCGCGGAGAACCGTGAGCCGACCTTCGAGGAGCTGCTCGGGTCGGGGGTCGAGGGCGAGACGGCGGAGGCGGTGCATGGGTAGGCCGACCGGCTTCGTCGAAATCCGCCGCCGGAAACACCCCATGAGGCCGGTGGAGGAACGCGTCCACGACTGGCGCGAGACCTACCTGCCGTTCCCCGAGGCGGCCCTCCGCGATCAGGGCGCCCGCTGCATGGACTGCGGGATCCCCTTCTGCCATCAGGGCTGCCCGCTCGGCAACCTGATTCCCGACTGGAACGACCAGGTCTACCGGGGACACCCGGAGGCGGCGCTCGAGCGGCTGCACGCCACGAACAACTTCCCCGAGTTCACCGGGCGGCTCTGTCCGGCCCCCTGCGAAGGCGCGTGCGTGCTCGGCATCAACGACGACCCGGTCACGATCAAGGCGCTCGAGGTGTCGATCATCGATCGGGCGTACGACGAAGGCTGGGTCGCCCCCGCGCCGCCTTCGTTCCGCACCGGCAGGCGCGTAGCCGTGGTCGGCTCCGGGCCGGCGGGCCTGGCGGCGGCGGATCAGCTGAATCGCGCCGGGCACACGGTGACGGTCTTCGAGCGCTCGGATCGCATCGGCGGTCTGCTGCGGTACGGCATTCCCGAGTTCAAGATGGAGAAGCGCGTGCTCGACCGGCGGCTCGCGCTGATGGCGGACGAGGGCGTCGTGTTCCGCCCCGGCGCGGACGTGGGCAGCGGCGTGCCGCTCAGCCGCCTGAGACACGAGCACGACGCCGTGCTGCTGGCCGCAGGCGCCGGTGCGCCGCGGGACCTGAAGATCCCCGGCCGCGAGCTGGCCGGCATCCACTTTGCGATGGAGTACCTGACGCTCCAGAACAGACGCTGCGAAGGGGACTCGATTCCGGACGAGGCGTTCATCACCGCGGCGGGTCGCGACGTCGTGATCATCGGCGGCGGCGACACCGGCGCCGACTGCCTCGGCACGGCCCACCGGCAGGGGGCACGCTCGGTCCACCAGCTCGAGCTGCTGCCGAAGCCGCCGGAGACCCGCGCCGCCGACAACCCGTGGCCGCAGTGGCCCAACATCTACCGTGTCTCCCCGGCGCACGAGGAGGGCGGCGAACGCCTCTACGCCGTGTCCACCGAGCGGTTCCTCGGCGACGCGTCCGGCCGCGTGCGGTCGCTGCAGGCGGTCAAAGTCACCGTGGAGCGGCGGGATGGACGGATGGACGTCGTGCCGGTGTCCGGCTCCTCGTTCGAGATCCCGGCAGGCCTGGTCCTGCTGGCCATGGGGTTCGTCGGTCCCGAGCGCGGCCCGCTGATCGACGAAGTGGGGATCCGCCTGACCGAGCGCGGGACGGTCTGGCGTGATGCCCGCTGGATGACCAGCGTGGACGGCGTGTTCACGGCCGGCGACATGCGGCGGGGGCAGAGCCTGATTGTCTGGGCCATCGCCGAAGGGCGCAGCGCCGCTCGCGGCATCGACGCATGGCTCATGGGTGGCGAGTCCCGTCTGCCCGCTCCGCTGGACTGACGCTCCCGCGCCGGTTGAGTTCGGCCGGCTCCGTGACCGATAATCACGTGTTATCCGATCGCGCATGCCTCTGCACTGCTGTCCTTACGCCCGCTTCGTGCTCGGCCTGGTGCTGGCGTTGCTGGCGGCGGCCGTTGGCCTGACCGTCCCGGCCCCGCGTCTGGACGCGCAGGCGCCGGCCGCCTCGGCGGCCGTCGAGGCCGGCCGGGCGCTGTTCGCCTCGCAGCCGGTGACGCTGACCGAGGTGCTCCAGGAAGGCGGTCGCACCGGAGGCTAGGCCGTCGTCGCGCCTGCCCGCCGTCACGGACCCGGGCCTGGCGCATGCGTGCGCGCATCCCGACTCTTCCCATGCTCATCGTCATGAAATTCGGCGGCACGTCCGTTGGCTCGGCCGAACGGATCGCCCAGGCCGCGCAGCTCGTTGTTCGCAGCGTTCGCGAGGGACACAGGGTCGTCGTGGTGACGTCCGCCATGAGCGGCGTGACCAACCTGCTGATCGACGCGGCGCAGGCCGCGGCCTCCGGACAGTGGCGCGAACAGGTCCGGCAGGAGCTGCTGGATCGACACACGGCCGTGGCGGACGCGCTCCTCGGGGGGACGCCGCGGCGCGACGAGGCCGTGGCGGCCGTGGCCGAACGGCTCGAGGCGACGGACAAGCTCTGCTTCGGGCTGTCGATGGTGCGCGACCTGACCCCACGCCTGCTGGATGCGATCTCCGGCACCGGTGAACGGCTGTCGGCGCCGCTGCTCGCGGCGGTGATCGCGGCGGCCGGTGTGGACGCGGAGGCGGTGGATGCCACCGACGTGATCGTCACGACCGACCAGTTCGGGGCGGCCGAGCCGCTGGCGGACGAGACGCGCGTGAAGGCGCAGGATCGGCTCGGGCCGGTGGTCGGGCGCGGGGCGGTGCCCGTTGTCACCGGGTTCCTCGGGGCCACACCCGAGGGGGTGACCACGACGCTCGGCCGCGGCGGGTCGGACTTCTCCGCGTCGATTCTGGCCGCAGCGCTCGACGCCGACGAGGTGTGGATCTGGACCGACGTGGACGGCGTGATGACCGCCAACCCGGCGGAGGTGCCCGAGGCGCGCACGTTGCGCGAGATGTCGTACAGCGAGGCGTCCGAGCTCGCCTACTACGGCGCCAAGGTGCTGCACTACAAGACGATCCTGCCCGCGGCCCGGCAGCGGATCCCGGTGCGGATCCTCAACAGCTTCCACCCCGACCGACGCGGGACGCGCGTGAGCGCCGAAGGGGACCCGGCCGCCCGCGGGGTGAAGGCGGTCACGTCGGTCCGCAACGTGATGCTGGTCGCCATCAGCGGCACCGGCATGCAGGGCATTCCGACCATCGTCGCGAAGACGTTCGAGTGCGTGGCCGACGCGCAGGTCAACGTGCTGATGATTTCGCAGGCGTCGTCAGAGAACAACATCTGCTTCGCGATCAGCCGGAACGACGCGCCGGCCGTCGTCCGCGCCCTGCGCAGGGCGCTGGAGATCGAGCGGATGCGGGGACACATCGAGGAGATCACGGAGCAGGCGGTGGCGATCGTGGCCGCCGTGGGCGACCGGATGCGCGGGACACCGGGGATTGCGGCCGCCGTGTTCGGATCGCTCGCCGCGGAAGGCATCAACGTCATCGCCGTGTCGCAGGGGTCCTCCGAACGCAACATCTCGCTGGTCGTCACGGAAGACGACGCCCCGAACGCCGTGCGCGCGGTGCACCGCGCGTTTCAGCTCGACCGCTAGCCGCGGGCGGACGGACCTGTCCGAAACTTAAGGATGGCAGGTCGAGGCGCTGAGGCATGATGCCAGCAGGGCTCGCGTCCGGGACCGGTGGGTATAATCGCCGTGCCCGGCTGGATCGGACGGGCCGGCATTCGACGTCTGGAGGCACTATGCGTTTCTGGGGACTGTGCGCCGCCCTGCTCGCGCTTGGCGGCATCGTGATGGCGCAGGCGCCGGCGCCGCGGGCGGACGGCAACCTGAACCAGGTCATGCGCGGCATTCTCTTCCCGAACTCGAACCTGCTGTTCGACGTGCAGTCGAACGATCCGGAGACGTTCGGAAAGCGGGGATCCGGCGGTGGAGCGTCCGCCAGCTACGGCGGCGTGTACACCGGGTGGATGATTGTCGAGAACGCGGCGGTGGCGCTGGCCGAAGCCACGACGCTGATCACCGTTCCCGGACGGATGTGCGAGAACGGCAAGCCGGTGCCCGTCAACAACGACGACTACAAGAAGTTCGCCGAAGGGCTGCGCACCGCCGCACTCGAGATGCTGGCGGCGGCGCGGAAGAAGGATCGCGACGCGGCGACGATGGCGACCGACACCGTCGCGACCGCCTGCTTCGACTGCCACGACAAGTACCGCGACGTGACCGATCGCTGCGGCGCCTGACCTCCCGAGGCCGAGTGCGCCTGACGGATGGGTTCGCCGGAGTGGATCCTGTGGATGGACGGGCCGCAGAGCAGCATTGCGATCCGCTCGTCGATCACGGTCAACCCGCTGGTCTTTCACCGGACGGCCTGTCGGTCTCGATCGCGCTGTGGACGACGGTCGCGGTGTCCGCGCGCATGATCGGCCTGAGCTGACGCAGCGCCGCGGGCTCGGCTCGGCCGGATCCGGGAGGCCTGTTTCACATGCGTCTATCTCGCGCGGTGTTCGTACCGGTACTCCTCGCCGTGCTCGGTGCCGAAGCGGGCGCACAGTCGCCGTCCTACCGCGCGCCCAGGACGGCCGATGGGAAGCCGAGCCTCGACGGGATCTGGCAGGCGATCAACACCGCCAACTGGGACCTGGAGCCCCACGCCGCCCGGCCCGGTCCGCTCGTGCCGCTGGGTGCGGCCGGTGCCGTGCCCGCCGGCCAGGGCGTCGTGAAGGGCGGCGAGATTCCCTACCAGCCCTGGGCGCTTGCGAAGCGGCAGGAGCATCGGCAGAACTGGCTGGCCCTGGACCCGGAGGTCCGGTGCTACCTTCCGGGTGTTCCGCGCGCCACCTATATGCCGTTCCCGTTTCGGATCATTCAGGGGGCGGACACCATCATCGTCGCCTACGAATACGCGAGCGCGGTCCGCACCATCGCCATGACCGGCGCCGGCGACCCGCCAGCCGATGCCTGGATGGGCTGGTCGCAGGGACGCTGGGAGGGCGAAACGCTCGTCGTGGACGTGAGAGGATTCACGGACCGGACGTGGTTCGATCGGGCCGGCAACTTTCACAGCGAGGCGCTGCGCGTGGTCGAGCGGTACACGCGCACGGGCCCGGACGCGATCCAATACGAGGCCACCATCGAGGACCCGAAGGTGTTCACCCGGCCGTGGACGATCGTCATGCCCCTGTATCGCCGCCTGGAGCCGGACGTGCAGCTGCTCGAGTTCAAGTGCGTCGAGTTCGTCGAGGAGCTGATGTACGGACACCTGAAGAAGGGCGCGCCGCGCTAGAATGACGCCGGGCGATCGCCGCTGGCTGTGATGTCCTTCCTGATCACGTCGCGTCGCGCCGGCCTTATCCTGCTGTTCGCGTGCCTGGCGGGCGCCGCCGCCGCCCAGTCACCGGACGCGGCCGCGCCGGGTGGCGACACGCCTGCCGGCGCCTGGACGGCGCCCAGGACCCCGTGGGGCGATCCGGACCTCCAGGGGCTCTGGACGAACCGGACGACGACCCCCCTGCAGCGCCCGGCCCACCTGGCCCATCGAGAGACGCTGACCGACATCGAAGCGGCGATCGTCGACGAAGAAGTTACGTCCCGCAACGATCGGGCGCCGGCCCCGGGCAACCCGGGCACCTACAACCAGTTCTGGTGGGAGATGGGCAGCACGGTCAGCGGCAACCGGACGTCGCTGATCGTCGATCCGCCGGACGGGCGCGTGCCGCCGCTCACGCCGAAGGCGGTGGAGGCGATCCTGGCCTCACGGGCGGGTCGCGGCCCGGCCGACTCGTGGGAGGACCGTACGCTCTTCGAGCGATGCATCACGAGAGGACTGCCCGGGGCGATGATTCCGGGCTTCTACAACCACAACTACCAGATCGTGCAGACGCCGGGGCAGGTCGCGATCCTCATCGAGATGATTCACGACGTGCGGATCATCCCGGTGGATGGCCGGCCGCACCTGCACCCCGCCATCCGCCAGTGGATGGGCGACTCCAGGGGCCGGTGGGAGGGTGACACGCTCGTGGTCGAGACGACGAACTTCTCGCCGAAGAGCCGATCGCACGGGTTCTTCGAGAGCGCCGGCACGCTGCGGCTGGTCGAGCGGTTCACCCGGGTCGCTCCGGACACCATCGACTACCGCTTCACCGTCGACGATCCGGAGACCTACACGCGCCCGTGGACGGCCGTGATTCCGATGCACCGGACCGACGAGCGCATCTTCGAGTTCGCCTGCCACGAGGGCAACGAATCCATCCCGGGCATCCTGGGCGGGCACCGCGCGGCGGAGGCGGAAGCCGAGAAGGAGAAGGTCAAGCCGTGACTGCCGTCCCGCGGGGCTCTTGCGATCGGCTCGCCTGTGTGGCGCTGCTGCTCTGGCTGTCCCCGCAGGCGGCAGCCCATCATTCCTCCGCCGCGGAGTTCGACGCCAACAAGCCGGTGGAGCTGACGGGTGTCATCACGAAGGTGGAGTGGATCAACCCGCACGCCTGGATCCACATCGACGTGAAGGGCGCCGACGGCGCCGTCGAGGCGTGGAAGATCGAGGGGGGCAGCCCGAACGTGCTCTTCAGGCGGGGGGTGACGGAGGACTCCCTGATGCCGGGAACCGTGATTGTCGTTGAGGGCGCACGCGCGAGGGACGGATCCCTTCGCGCCAACGGCCGGAACGTGACCTTTCCGGACGGCCGGAAGCTGTTCCTGCAGAACGACGCCGGCCGGTAGCGCCCGGCCTCCCACGGCGGTCGGCGCCGCAGGGACCGCAACAGGTCAGGAGTCCTGGAGCCACCAGCAGGCCCGCTGCCTGCCGGTGGCTCCGCTCTGACCCGAATCAGAAGTCGATGCGCCCGCCGAACTTCAGGAGCCTGCCGCCCAGCACGTCGAGCGGTCTCAGCCAGACCGCGCCGAACGTGTTGTTCAGGCGCAGCACGTTGGCGCCGTTGAAGAGGTTGTACACATCGAACCGCGGGCTGAACCGTGCCCGCCCGAAGCGGAACACCCTGGTCAGCCGGACGTCAAGCTGGGTCTGCCGGTTTTCGAACAGCGTGTTCGGCTCGACGATGCTCACGGCTCGAACCGCGTTGCAGACCGCCGCTGTGCCGCACTGCGCGAGGTTCCGTCCCAGGGACGCCACGATCTGCGCGTTGGTGTAGATGGCCGTCGCCGACCGCGGGACGCCGGGAAGGTTCTGGAACACCGCGCTGGCCTGAAGGCCCCAGGGCAGCGGGTACGACCCGTTGATCTTGATCTGCGCGTCGCCGCTGAACGGCACGGTGTTCCGGCAGAACTGCCCCGGCACGTCGGCCACGTCGCACGTGTCACTCACCGTCCGGCCCGCACTCACGCCGCCCGTCAGCGAGGCGCCGTTGGCCAGCCTGGCGTTCAACTGCACGTCGAAGCCGTTGTACGCGCGGCTCTGGCTTCCGAAGTTGTCGGCCTGAGAGATGATGGTGTCGTTCAAGCCGAACTTCGACGGCTTCACGTCGTAGAGGCCGCACACCTGGTAGCCGCCCCCTCCCTTCAGCCGGGGATCGCTTGGCGCCGTCACGCAGAAGGAGTCGAAGTCCTGCGGCGTGACCAGCAGGTTGTCGGCCACGTTGAACTTGTGGGCCGTCGTGCGGAAGTAGCTGGCCGTCAGCCCGATTCCTGGCGCCAGCTGGTGCTGCACCGCGATGGTGCTCTGCCAGTTGTAGGCCCGGGCGCCCCACCCGACCGCGACGTCATCGGCGTACCGGGTCACCGGCGTTGGCGTGCCGAACCGCTGGTCGGACATCGCGCCGCATTCGGCGTTCGCCGCCTTGCTGTGCAGGTCGCAGTCGGGGACGTAGTTCCCCGATCGCGGATCGCCCGGGCCGAAGAAGAAGTCGTTCCAGGTGCGCCTGGTCGTGCCGGCGATGGCGCGTGACGGGTTCGTGTTCGCGGAGACGGCAGGCGAGTAGGTCACGGTGATGTACCGCCCCACGGAGCCCTTGAGTGCGGTGGTGGCGTCACCGAACATGTCCCAGGCCACGCCCACCCGCGGGGAGATGTCCTTCCAGTTCGGCTTGTCGTAGACGGCATCGAAGTGGAACTCGGGTGTGAACTCGCCGGCCGGCCTCGTCTGTTCCGGGTGGTACATGTTGAGGTGGTCGAAGCGCACTCCCGGGTTGATCGTCAGCCGCTTCAGCGTCCACTGATCCTGCGCATACACGCCGAGCGCGAGCTTGACCTTCGCCAGCTGGTAGTGGGGACCCGCGACCTGGTTCACCTCGACCGGGACCCGGTTGCGGAAGGCGTACCCGACGTTGTAGAGCGGCTTGCCGCCCGCCGGACGCTCCCCTGACAGGTTCGTGAAGCCGACCTTGAGCGCGTGCGCCCCGGTGATGTAGGAGACGGCCGCGCGGGTGGTGATCGCCAGGTTGTTGTACTGATCACCGTAGTCGTCGAGCCACTGTGCCGACCCGGCGAACATGGACCCGTACGCGATCCCGGTAGACAGCTCGAGCACCGGGCGGGCCACGATGCCGGCCGGGTCCGGCACGCCGGTTTCGTCCGGCACCCGCTTGACGTCGCGATCGTTCCGTTCGCCCCAGCCGGCCTCGATCAGCAGCCGGCTCGTCGCCGGGAACGTCCAGCTGAGCTGGAAGACGTTATTCGGGTCGATGTCCATGTGGTACGTCGACTCGGGCACGTGGAACCCGCGGCTCTGGTCGGCAAAGCCCACGCGGCTCTGGTCGATGTAGTAGTAGCACCAGCACCAACGCTGAATGTCGGCCAGGGCGCTGATCTTGTTCCTGGCCGTCGCCTGCCACGTCAGCCTCACGAGGTTGTCGCGGGTGTTGTTGTCCGAGAAGGCCGGCCGGGTCAGGTCTTGCTCGTAGAACAGCGTTCCCTGCAGCTTGTTGAAGTAGACGCCGGCGATCTCCGTCTTGGCGCCCTGCCAGCGGTGCGCGGTCAGGAACCACAGCTTGTCCCTTATCACCGGGCCGCCCACGACGAACGCCGTCTCGTAGATGCCCCTGGTCCGGTTCGGCTGCAGCAGCCCTCGACCGCGCAGTTCGTCGTTCAGGTTCGAACTCTGCAGGGCCTTGCCGGTGCCTTCCGTCTCGAACGCGCTCGAGAAGAGATTGCCGCCATCCTTCAGGACGATGTTGACGTTCAGGCCGCCGCTGTCGCTCTGGGCTGCACCGTTGGTTTCCATGACCGCTTCCTGGACGGCCAGGTTGTTGACGGCGAAGCGGTGCACCGAGCCGTAGACGCCGCCGAACGTCATGCCGTCCATCATCGGGAGGCCAGCGCCGGCGCCGTGAATCGAGAGGCCGAACAGCGACTCGCCCCGATCCCCGCCCACCTCACGGCCGGAGAAGGAGGTGGCGCCGAGCGTCAGCGCGTTGAAGGCCTGGAAGTTCTTGGCCGTCGGCAGCGTGTCCAGCATCTCGCGCGTCAGGACGCTCTGGGACCGCACGTTCTGCGTGTCCACCACGGGGCTGGCGCCGGTCACCGTCACGGTCTCTTCGAGGCTCCCGAGCGGCATCTCCGCGTTGAGCGGTGCCGCGAACCCGGCGTTCAGCACCAGCCCCTCGCGCCGGACCGTGCTGAAGCCGGACAGCGTGAACGTGACGGTGTACGTGCCGGGACGGAGGTCCACGATCCGGTACAGACCCTCGGAATCCGTGACGGCGCTCTTCGACCGTTCGATCAGCGCCGGACTGGCGGCTTCGACCGTGACGCCCGGCAGCACGGCCCCGGTGGTGTCACGCACAACGCCGGCGATGCTGCCGGATGTCGTCTGCGCCACGGATGGGCCCGCACCGCCGAGAAGGGCCGCTAGGACCCCAAGAACGACGAAGGAAACCTTCATACACCCTCCCATTAGAATCTGCGCTTCAACCAAGGCCCCCAACCGGCCCAGGCGAATTGCCGAACGGCCGAGTTGGAACCAGACGCTAACCGAAAGCGGCCGAGTTTTCAAGCCGAGAAACGAGGGGAAACGAGGGGGGGAAACGAGGGGGTAGGGGGCGCTATCGGGCGCCGACGGCTTCGAGCGCGGAGGCGACGTCCGGGTGACCCTCGCGGACGGCCCACGTGAGCGCGCTGCGCTCGTCCTCGTCGTAGAGGCCCGGGTCGGCCCGTCGTTCGAGCAGCGACCGCACGAACGTCAGGTCCCCGCTGGCCGCCGCACCCATCAGCGCCGTCCGGCCCTGCCGATCGCGGGCGTCGATCGGAAGACCCGCGTCGAGCAGGCGGGACACGAGTTCGGCACGTCCGGCGAACGCCGCCGTCACGAGCAGGTCGTCGCGTCCCGTGCGCGCACCCCGTTCCACCAGCCAGGCGGCCGCGTCGAGGTGGCCGAGACCGGCGGCGTAGGTCAGCGCCGTCAGGCCGTCGCGATCGGCCGCATCGACCGTTGCTCCCGCGGCGAGCAGCCGGTCCATGATCCCGATGTTGCCGCTGAACGCGGCGCCGATGAGCGGGGTCCGCCCGCCGCCGTCGGTGACGCTGACAGCCGCCTTGCCGTCGAGCAGGAGCCCGACGACCTCGTTGTTGCCTCCGTAGGCGGCGGCCAGCAGCGCCGTCGTGCCGTCCGGCATTGCGGCGTTCGGGTTGGCGCCGTGTGCGAGCAGCAGGCGGACGTTGTCCAGGCGGCCGGCCGACGCGGCCACCATCAGCGACGTGATCCCCTCGTCGTCACGAGCCTCGATCCCGGCGTCGGCCTCGAGGAGCACGCGCAGGACCTCGGGACGCCCTTCCTGGGCCGCCGCCATCAGGGGGGTGGCGCCCCCGGGCCCGCGTTCGTCGACCCCGGCTCCAGCGGCGATCAGCGCCGTGAGCGCGTCGAGGTCGCCGTGGAGCGCGGCGGTGAAGATGGCGGGAGGGGACGTGCCGCCCCGCGACGGCACGTCATCGACTTGGCCGGCGCTCACCCCGGGCGAGAGGGCCAGGCAGCCAAGCAGTACGACCGCGATGGCGACAATCACCAATCACCAATCACCAATCACCAATCACCAATGCAATCCCCAATCCCCAATCCCCAATCGCCAATACAATCTCCAATCCTCAATCCCCAATCCGCAATCGTCACCGCCCCGCCCAGATCTCATCCATGCCCTGCCGCATGCTCGGCTTGAACGACTCGCTCGACCGGTAGATGCGCTTCTTGTACTTCCAGCCGCCGCCGGTCTTGACCAGCCAGTCCTCGTACACGCCCGAGTGGTCCACGAAGGGTGGCTTGGCGGTGACGTTGAAGGTCAGCAGGTAGACGGACCCCTTGGCGCCCTCCGGTGTCGGCGTGATCACGAGGCCGGTGTAGGTGTGCCGCGACGACCAGCCGTTCTTCTGCAGCCGGTCGTGGAACCCCTTGATCATCTTCCTGAGCGCGTCGCGCCCCTTCGCGTTGTTGAACTCGCCGTCTTCGGTGAAGAGGGAGGCGTAGTCGCTGCCGTCACCCGCGCCGCCCATGTCCGTGAACCGTGTGTACGTTCCGTACAGGTTGTGGATGTCGATGTAGTCCTGCGTCGTCAGGGCGGTCTCCGCCGCTGACGCTCTCGAGTAGGTCCATCCGAGCCCGGCACCCGCCATCAGCGCGGCGAGGGCGACGATAACGACAGCCTTTCTGGCCATAGCTCCTCCACAGACAGCCGCGTGTCCCGATTCGATGCCGCGCGTCCGGCGCCCGGCAATGGCGCGCATGGTAGCACGGAGCCGCGCGGGTCACGGTGCAGGGCGGTATAGTGGCCGTCTTCGGAGCCGAGGGAGGCAGCCATGACACGATCGGCAGTTGCGGCGGCAGTGCTGGCGGCGGCGTGCAGCGCGGCGGTGTGGAGTCAGGACCGGGCGGTGCCGGAGCTGGCCTTCGAGGTGAGCGAGCCGCTGGTGCTCCCGGAGGACCTCTACTTCGGCGAGGTCGTCGGCGTGGCGCTCAACTCGAAGCGGCACGTGTTCGTGTACACGCGCACCGGCGGGTTCGGTGGCTCGATCCTGTCCGGGGAGCGCGCGCAGCTCTTCGAGTTCGGCGCCGACGGCCGCTTCATCCGGGAGGTCGGCCGCAACCTGTACTCGAAGGCGTGGGCCCATTCCGTGCGGATCGACCGCGACGACAATATCTGGCTCGTCGACAACGGCTCGGACCTCGTCGTCAAGCTCGGTCCGGATCAGCGGCTGCTGCTGACGCTGGGCCGCCGGGATGAGGCCGTGCTCGAGCGGCTGCGCCGGCCGCCGATTCCCGCGGACGCTCCGATCTCGCTCGCGAGGCCGGGCTACTTCTTCGAGCCGACCGATGTGGCATTCGATCGGGACGGCAACATCTTCGTCAGCGACGGCTACATCAACTCCAACGTGCACAAGTTCGACCGTGACGGGCACATCGTGAAGATGGTCGGGGACCGCAAGGCGGCTGGTCCGGGCCAGTTCAACCAGCCGCACGCGATCGCCGTGGACGACCGGGGCCACGTGTACGTGGCCGACCGCAGCAACCACCGCGTGCAGGTGCTGGACAACGACCTGAACTACGTGCGCGAGATCCGGTACGAGCCGCCGATGCCCCGGAACTACCGTCCGCCGATCCCGGCCTTCGGCTCCCACTACAACTTCCACACGCATGGCCCGTGGTTCTCCGATGGGACGCTGCCGGCGGGTGGCACGCCCGACGACCAGTGGGAGAGTCTCTGGCCGAATACGCTCTGCATCACGCCTGGGCCCGAACAGTACCTCTTCGTGCAGGACATGTTTCCGGGCCAGGTGCAGAAGTTCACGCTCGACGGGACGCTGCTCGGCCGCTTCGGGAGCGCGGGCAGGCGGCCGGGGCAGTTCGGCTGGCTCCACAGCCTGGCGTGCGTGTCGGAGCACGAGATCTGGACGGGGGAGCTGCTGAACTGGCGGGTGCAGCGGTTCCGCCTGAAGCCCGGAGAGGGAGGTGGGCAGTAATGCGAGCGTCGATCTGTACAGCAGCCGTGCTGCTGTCCGGCGTCTCCGGCTCCGGTGTGCTCGGACAGCCCTCGCCGGCGCCGCTGCTGTTCACGGAGCTCTACACCGAACCGTTCGGCGAGGCCGCCGTCCGGGAGACGCCGCTCGCGATGACACCGGCTGCCGGGGGCGGGGAGACGTCCGCGACGATGCCGGCGGTCGGCCTGACCTTCCAGCGGATGAGCCCGGACGACTTCGGCGAGTGGCACCCGACGCCGCAGCCGAAGTTCTCCCTCACGCTGACCGGGGCGATCGACATCGAGGTGACCGGCGGCCGGCGGGTGCGGGTCGGGCCCGGCAACATCCTCTATCCAGGGGACTCGATCGGGAAAGGCCATCGCAATCATCCGGTCGGGGAGGTGACGCGCACGTCCGCCCAGGTGCTGCAGGAGGCGCCCGAAGCCTGTCGTGACAGCCAGTACTGCGTGGGCGTCGCGGACGGCGGCACCGTCAGCGTCACGCGCGTGTCGGTCGATGCGACCGGACGGATGCGGGCGACGCCGTTCGACAGGCCGAGTGCCGAGGTGAGCCGTGTGGCAGGCATGCGGTTCCTGCGAATGGGCGAGGAAGAGGTCGCACGGGCGCCGCACGCGCGGCAGTACGCGATCGTGCTGCGGGGCGGCGGCGAGCTGACGGCGGGTGACGGGCGCGTCGCTTTCGCCTCGGGCACAGTGCTGGTGTTCGAAGGCGAGCAGGGGCCGGAGTGGACCTGGCGCGCGGCGGATCGGCTGCTCCTCGCGCTGTTCCCGCTCGCGGACCCGCCGTAGCCTTGGCGAAGGCGGTCAGGTGGCCCGGTCAGCCCAATCCGCCGGGATGTCCACCCAGGAGCAATCGAGCGCATCGAGTGACGGACAGCCGAGCAGCTTCATCGTGCGGACGAGGTCCGTGCGGAGGATGTCGATTGCCCGTGCCACGCCCGCCCCGCCGGCGGCTCCCAGTCCGTACGCGTAGGCGCGCCCGATCAGCACGGCCCTGGCGCCCAGGCACAGCGCCTTGACCACGTCGCTCCCGCGCCGCACGCCGCCATCGAGCAGGATCTCGACACGGCCGCCCACGGCGGCGGCGACCTCGGGCAGGGCGCGGAGCGTCGGCGCGACCCCGTCGAGTTGTCGCGCCCCGTGGTTGGAGACCACGATCGCCTGCGCGCCTTCCTCCATCGCCCGCCGCGCGTCGTGCGCGGTGAGCACGCCCTTGACGACCAGCGGCCCGGGCCACGCCCGCCTGATCCAGCCGAAGTCGTCCCATGTCACCGTGGCCTGCTCGAGCGCCACGCTGACGTCGGCGTACGGCATCGGCCCCACGCCGGGCAGTTCGATGTTGGGAAAGCGCATGAGGCCGCCGTCGCGGAGGAACGCGAGCAGCCAGCGCGGCCTCGCGAGGACCTGCGGCAGGAAGGGCAGCATCCGTCCGAGGTGCCCGCTGAGGAGCGGCAGGCTGCCGTTCCGGACATCGCGCTCTCGCAGACCGGCCACCGGCGTGTCGATGGTGACGACCAGCGCGCCGCAGCCTGCGGCGGCGGCACGGGCGATGGTGGACCGCGCCACGTCGCGACCACCGGCGAGATAGAGCTGGTACCAGACCGGTCCGGCCGAGCCGGCCTTCACGTCTTCGAGCCGGCAGCCGGACAGTGTGGAGAGGATGTAGGCCGTGCCTGCGCGCCCGGCCTCCCGGGCGGCCACTTCTTCGCCCCGGGGATGGAACAGCCGGCTGCTGCCGACCGGCGCCAGCAGGATCGGCAGGGCGAGGCGGGTTCCGAGCACCGTTCGGGCAGGATCCACCGCCGGTACGGCCACGGCGTGTCTCGGCCTGAACGTCACGTGATCGAACACGTGCCGGTTCCCGGCCAGTGTGACTTCACCCTCCGCACCGCCGTCGATGTAGTCGAACACCACGCGCGGCAGGTGCGCCCGGGCCAGGCGCCGCAGGTCTTCGATGGCGACCACACGCGGAGGCGAAACCCGGCGGGCGCAGCGATCGGATATCAACGGTGGCTCCTCCCTCTTCCGGTCCCGGCTAGACGGTATCATTCGACAGGACCGCTGCGGCAGTTCGGGTGTGCCAGCCGGCCGGGACAGACATGCGAGTGCTCGTCGTCGAAGACGAACAGAAGGTGGCGGATGCCCTCAAGGAAGGGCTGGAAACCGAGGGGTACGACGTCGAAGTCCGCGCGACGCGCCGGGACGCCTCCGCGCGCGTGGAGGAGGGCGACGTCGACATCGTGCTGCTCGATCTGATGCTGCCGGACGGCGACGGCCTCGACCTCCTGAGCGAGATGCGCGGCAACGGCCGCCGGACCCCGGTGCTGGTCCTCACCGCCCGCGACACGCTCGGCGACCGCGTGACCGGCCTCGATCGCGGGGCGGACGACTACCTGGTGAAGCCGTTCGCCTTCGACGAGCTGCTGGCGCGGATGCGGGCGCTGCTCAGACGCGGGCGGTTGCTACGGCCCACGCGCCGCGCCGTGAGTGACCTCGAGATGGATCTGCTGACGCGGGTGGTCACGCGCGCCGGCCAGAACGTCGAGCTGACGCCACGGGAGTTCGCCGTGCTGGAGTGCCTGCTGGCGCACGAGGGCGAAGTGGTGTCGCGTGCGACGCTCGTCAGCGAGGTCTGGAAGGAGAGCGCGCGCAGCATCACGCTCGACAACGTCATCGACGTGCACATCGCGCGTCTGCGGCGGAAGATCGACGACCCGTACGCGGTGAAGCTGATCCACACCGTGCGGGGCGTCGGTTTCGTCGTCCGGGAAGGAGTGCCATGAGGCAGTGGTGGCGGAGTCGCAGCCTTCGGCTCAGGCTTGCGCTGTGGCACACGTGCGCGCTGGTCGCCGTGCTCGCCGTCTACGCGGGCAGCATCTACGTGGTCGTGCGCACCAACCTCTCCACGGCCCTCAACGATCGACTGCGCGGCGACTTCCAATGGGCCGCGGAGATGTCCGAACAGCAGTCCGACGGCACCCTCTCCTGGTTCGAAGGCGACACGGGCGATGGCGTCAACGACAGCCCGTGGCTCCAGGTCTGGGGCGCCGATGACGGCGCGCTGATCTACCGGTCGCCGCTGGCCCGGCGGCTGCCGATGCCCGAGAGCACCACGCTCGTCGAGCAGCCGGCCACGACGCTCCGAACGCTGCCCACGCCCGTCGGCCGGTTCCGGCTCCTGAGCGCGCCGTCGCGAATCGGGGAGCGGCGCGTGACGATCCAGGTGGCCCGGTCCGAGGAGCCGGGCTGGGGCGAGCTGCGCGACGTCCTGGTGATACTGGCCCTGGCCCT
>Ga0194132_10004253_pt1 | contig 24521 bp, 25 predicted proteins | sample TA2KigOf80mmetaG_FD_148612 | JGI IMG/M metagenome (GOLD analysis project Ga0194132, IMG submission 148612) | Freshwater microbial communities from Lake Tanganyika, Tanzania - TA2015054 Kigoma Offshore 80m | ecosystem: Environmental > Aquatic > Freshwater > Lake | place: Tanzania: Lake... | reverse complement strand
TTCGACAGGCCGAACATCCACTATGCCGTGCAACCCAAAACCGATCCTGCGAAACAACTGCAGGCATTCCTGGCAAATCACCCGGGCGAAGCTGGAATCATCTACTGCCAGTCCAGGGCACGTATAAAACAGGTTGCCGAGCAGCTCTGCGCAAGCGGACGCGATGCCCTGCCCTATCACGCCGGTCTCGCCACTGAGATACGTCGTCGGCACCAGGAACGATTCCTGCACGATGAAGGCATGATCATGGTGGCCACCATCGCCTTCGGCATGGGTATCGACAAACCAGACGTTCGTTTCGTCGTCCACCTCGATCTGCCGAAGAGCATGGAGGCCTACTACCAGGAAACCGGGCGTGCCGGCCGCGACGGATCACCTGCGGAGGCCTGGATGATCTATGGCATGCAGGACGTGGTGCGTTTACGTCAGATGGCGGATCAGGGAGACGCCGACGAAGCGCAGAAACGCATCGAACGCAGCAAGCTCGATACGCTGCTTGGCTGGTGCGAGATCGTGACGTGCAGGCGTCGGGCCTTGCTCGCGACCTTCGACGATGATCCGGGCCAGGATTGTGGTCATTGCGACAACTGTGAAACCCGCCCGGCAACCTGGGATGCAACGGAGCCCGGGCAAAAACTCCTGTCATGCATCTACCGAACCGGCCAGCGCTTCGGCGCGGGTCATGTGCTCGATGTATTGCTCGGTCTTTCCACGCCCAAGACCGCTCAGTTCGAGCACGCGGGGTTGTCCACCTTCGGCATAGGCAAGGACATTCCGGAAGCCCGCCGGCGATCGATCCTGCGCCAACTCACCGTGCGCGGGTTCGTGACGGTGGATGCAGATCGGTTTGGCGCGCTGCGACTCGACACCTCAGCGCGGGCACTGCTGCGCGGTGAGGAGCAGCTGATTTTGCGCGAGGACCCGCAGTCACACGGCAAAAAAGCCGCCAAATCCAAAGCATCTGCTGTGGAACGGGATCTACCGGTAGAGGACCAGAAGCTCTGGCATGCGCTGCGTGCCACTCGCAAACGGATCGCTTAAGAAGAGAAGGTTCCGCCCTATGTGATCTTCCACGACTCGACACTGCTCGGCATGATCGCGCAGCGCCCGAGAACTGCCGGTGAAATGCTGGAGGTCCGCGGAATCGGTAAGAAGCGGTTAAAACGTTACGGGCCGGCATTGCTCGATGTGATACTCGATCACGATCTGCAAAGCTGATCCATCAGACTCTTACAGGAATTTCAAAGAGCGCCGCAAGCTGTTCCGTCATCGCACCGCCCAACTGCTCGGCATCGGTGATGGTGACGGCTTTTTTGTAGTGATGCGTTACATCGTGGCCGATACCGATGGCTATCAGCTCCACCGGTGAGTGGTTTTCGATCTGGTCGATAGCGTATTTCAGATGCTGTTCGAGGTAGTTGCTGGGGTTGACCAGCAGGGTCGAGTTATCCACCGGCAAGCCGTCAGAAATCACCATCAGCACCTTGCGCTCTTCCTGCCGCGTAACAATCCTGTCGTGCGCCCAGATGAGCGCTTCGCCGTCGATATTCTCCTTGAGAAGCTCCTCGCGCATCATCAGGCCGAGGTTGCGCTTGCAGCGATGCCAGGTGTCATCTGCCGCCTTGTAGATGATGTGGCGGATGTCATTGAGCCGTCCCGGGTTGCCGGGCTTGCCCGCATTGATCCACTTTTCGCGGGACTGTCCGCCTCTCCAGGCGCGGGTAGTAAACCCGAGAATTTCAACCCGCACCGAACAACGTTCCAGCGTCCGCCCGAGAATATCCGCACACATCGCTGCGATGCTGATGGACCGTCCACGCATGGAGCCGGAACTGTCGATCAGCAGCGTCACCACGGTGTCGCGGAACTTGGTTTCTTTTTCCTGTTTGAACGCGAGCGGGCTCATCGGATCGATGATCACCTGCATCAACCGGTTCGAGTCGAGCGTGCCTTCTTCGAGATCAAACTCCCAGCTGCGGTTCTGCCGCGCCATGAGACGGCGCTGCAGCCGGTTGGCGAGTTTTGATGTAGCGTGTTGCAGCGGCAACAACTGCTGGTCCAGCATCGCGCGGAGGCGAACCATCTCATCGGGTTCACAGAGTTCTTCGGCGCGGATGGTCTCGTCGTACTCCCGCGTGAAGGCCTGGTAGTTGAAATCAACCTGGATGCGACCGTAGTCATCCCGAACCTGCTGCGGCGCTTCATCCGGATCCGCTTCGGCACCGAGTTCATCCATGTCCATGTCGGCGTCCATCTCCACCATCGTGGAGTCGCCGTCGGTGGACTCTTCCGTGGCGTCATCTTCATCCAACACCACGTCTTCCGGCGAATAATCGCTGTCCGCCTCTTCGCTCTCGTTGACAGTTTCGATGTCGTCCGCATCGCTCTGCTCGCCTTCCTGCGGTTCATCGAGATCCGCGGCGAGGCCGAGATCGGCAATAAGGCGACGGCCGACGCGGGCAAACTGGTTCTGATCAAAGAGGCAATCTTTCATCGCCTCGATGTCCGCACCGGCACGCTCGGTGACGTAGTCACGCCAGAAACGCACCACGTTTTCCGCGGAAGGCGGCAATTCCCGGCCGGTCAGCGCCTGACGTACAAGAAGGCCAACAGCCACGCTCAGCGGCGCCTCGGTTTCGGTCGTAATAGTGTCAAATGCGGCTTGTTTACACTGCACTTCGAGGCTGGCATCGAGGTTGCGGGCCACCCCTTCCATCCGCACGGAGCCGATGGAGGCCACCCGCGCATCTTCGATCCACTGGAACATCTCGTCAGCAGGTCCACCACCACCGGGCGCAAAGCTGCTGTGCACGCCCTGATCATGCCAGCGCAGCTTCAATGCGAACTGGTCACCCACGCCGCGGATGGCATTGATCTGTTCCAAGGAAGAGCCGAGTGAAGGCAACGGCAGTCGAATGAGATTGCCCCGCGCCGCCGGTGCGCCATGGCCGAACGTCACCTCCAGCTCGTCATTGCCGGCGATGGCGCGGATGGTTGCCGTCGTTGCGCGCTTGAACGGCTCGAGTGGGCTCTCTTCGGCCACGGATCAGTGCTCTTTGCCAGTGCTCTTGTGAATGCTCGTTGTACTCGGAGTTATCAGTACCTGGAGAACATCACGCCGTCTTCAACGTGATACCCGCGGTGGCATCACCAAGGTCTTCACCCATACAGCGCTGGTAGTACTCCGCCACGATTGGCCGTTCGAGTTCATCACACTTGTTCAGGAACGTAAGTCGGAAGGCAAAACCGATATCTCCGAAAATTTCCGCGTTCTGCGCCCAGGTCAATACAGTCCGTGGAGACATCACAACGGACACATCACCATTGATGAAGCCACGACGCGACAGTTCCGCAACAGCAACCATGTTGGAAATCGTGCGGCGGCCCTTGTCGGTGCCGGCATAACTCTTCGCCTTGCCGAGTACGATCGCGGTTTCCTTGTCGTGCGGCAGATAATTGAGCGTGGTGACGACACTCCACCGGTCCATCTGGCCCTGGTTGATCTGCTGGGTACCGTGATAGAGACCCGTGGTATCACCAAGACCGATGGTGTTGGTGGTGCTGAACAGCCGGAAGTACGGATGTGGCACGATCACCCGGTTCTGATCCAGCAACGTCAAACGGCCTTCGACTTCGAGTACACGCTGGATCACGAACATCACGTCCGGGCGGCCGGCGTCGTATTCGTCGAAGACAAGCGCGACCGGATGCTGCAACGCCCAGGGCAGGATGCCTTCCTTGAACGCAGTCACCTGCTTGCCGTCCTGCAGGACGATCGCGTCTTTGCCAACGAGATCGATACGGCTGATATGGCTGTCGAGGTTGACCCGCACACAGGGCCAGTTGAGCCGCGCGGCCACCTGCTCGATGTGTGTCGACTTGCCGGTACCGTGATAGCCCTGCACCATCACGCGTCGGTTGTGGGCGAAACCGGCCAGGATCGCGAGGGTCGTATCCCGGTCGAAAATGTAGTCTGGGTCGACGTTCGGAACATGGGGCGTCCGGTTGGAAAATGCCGGAACCGACAGATCCTGGTTGATCCCGAAGGCTTCACGGACGTTGATGGTGGTATCCGGAACGTGGTCCGGGGGCAAACCCGAATGATCGATGCTCACAGCAGTTCCTATGACCAGGTCGGTGGGACAAAGCGGATTATTGTACGTTCCGATTTCCCGAATGTCCGCCGCAGATCTGGCGCGACCGGCACAGGGGTGCTTTTTTGATCGGTTTCCCTGCCGGTTTGATGGCAATTCAAGGAGATTTTTCTACGTGACTCATCTTTATCTCGTCCGGCACGGCCGGGCCGCGGCCGGCATCAGTGAGAGTGTGGATCCGGGTCTGGATGAACTCGGGCACCAGCAGGCCCGCGCCGCTGCTGTGGCGCTTTCTCGCTACGCCGAGATGCCTCTGTACAGCTCGCCACTGCTCCGGGCCAAGGAAACCGCGATGCCACTCGCAAAGCAGTGGCTGTCAGAGGTGATCATCGAACCACGCATCTCCGAGATACCGTTCCAGTCAACAGATCTCGGTGAACGGGCGCGCTGGTTGCAGTCGGTAATGCCCGGTTCATGGAGGGATCTCGACGGCTATTGGCAACAGTGGCGAAGGAACCTGGTCGATTGCCTGCTCGCTCACACTGAGGATGCCGTCTTCTTCTCACACTTCATTGCGATCAACGTGGCCGTTGGTGCCGCACAGAACGATGACCGCATGGTGGTGTTCCGGCCGGATAACGCTTCAATCACCGTGTTATCCAACGACGGTGGCGCGTTGCGTGTCATCGCTGCCGGTAGCGAAGCCAGCACGCACGTCAACTGAACGTTTCGTCAGACCTTGAGCAGCCACTCACGCTGGCTCGACAGGTCAGGCATCGGCCGCCCGCAGAGGCGCAGCGTCAGGCTGATCAGGCTGTCCCAGGCATCACCCCGGATCTGGCCTTTGCCCTGCAGGTCGAGCAGCGCACATTCCGCCAGGACCTCATCGAACGATCCCGCACGACGCCGGAACGCAGGCAACAATCGCTCCTGGGCAGGCGTGAGGTAGTCCCCTTTCTGGAGCCGCCGCAGCGTGCCAACGAGGAGATAAAGGGGGCCGAGCATGCCCTGCCCTTCTTCACGCATGCCATGCAGGACCCGAACGGCACGCACCGCATCACCCTGCAGGAGCGCATCACTCCAGGCGAAGGCATTAAAGTGACTGGAGTCTTCGAGCACTTCTTCGAGCATCGTGCGTGTGATGGTCTCACCGTGGCCGAACAATCGAAGCCGCTCGATCTCCTGTGCGGCAGCGAGCAGATTGCCTTCAACACGCAGAGCGAGCAGCTCGAGTGCGTCTTTTTCCAGACGCACTTCAGCGCGCCGCAACCGTTCCACGAGCCATGGCTGGAACCGGCTGGCATGTACTGCGCGAACGTGGACGACCAGGGCATTTTTTTCGAGCGCCCGATACCAGGCTGCTTTTTGTTTGTCTCGACCCACTTCGCTGGAACGGACCAACACCCGGCTATCGGGGTTGTCACTTTCAGCCAGCAACTTCAACACGTCAGACGCGGTGCCTTCCATTCGCAGCGCAGTCAGACGCAGATCGATGATCTTGCGGGACGCGAATAGCGACATGGCACGTGAATCGCTGTAGAGACTCTCCCAGGAGAAACCGCCTTCGACAAAGCGGATTTCGCGTTCGACGTACCCCTGCTGACGTGATGCGGTGAGATAAAGATCGCAGACCTCTTCCACCAGAAGGATTTCGTCACCATGCACGAATGTCAGCGGCGGAATGCCGCGTTCGAGGGCTGCCGGTAGCGACTGGGGTTCAGCCAGCATTACCTGCGTTCACCACTCGATTGCGGCTGACCGCGTTGACCGTTCGCAGCACTGCCTGCACCACATCCGCACGCAGTTCACGTTCCACCAGGGTCTGTTCCTGGCTGTTGCCGGTGAGGTTGTCACGGTCGATACGATAGACCCGGATGCGGTTCACCCACTGTGGGGCAGCCAGCACGGTACCATTGCCATCCTGAATGCCAATCAATGCACCGACTTCGAGTTCGTACTCCGCTACCCGCGCATTGCCCGTGGTGGATGCTGCGCGCTGCTGGTTGCGTTCATCGAGGATCTCGATAACGACGTCGGCGTCGGAACGACTGGCCGATTCCGCAGCGCCTGCTGTTCGCAGGACCTGGCGCAGGTCAGCCTGGAAAATGCTGCTCGACGACGCAACCACAAAAAAATCGCTGAAGGCAGTTTCGACGCCGTAACCACGCAGCTTGAAACCGCAGCCCGCAGCCACCATGACCGAAGACAGAAGAATGCCCAAGCGCAATCCGTTTCTCATGGCTCAACAAACCCCAAGGAGAAGCCGGGAGAATATCACTCTGCGCTCTGGGTCGATGCGGGTTGTTTACGCCGCACCCAGACCACCAACCCCAAAATCAGGGACAGCAGGACGAGCACCACAAGATTGCCGGCGATCTGAAATGGCGTTGTTCCCTGGCGTCGCTCCCAGGTCCCCTGCAACACACCTTCTTCAAATCGCGCAATTGTCGACACCACATTCCCGCGGGAATCGATGATTGCCGTCAGCCCGTTGTTGGTCGCACGGAGAACCCAGCGGTCCATCTCCCGGGCTCGCATCTGCGCAATCTGCATGTGCTGCAGTGGCCCTATCGATTCTCCGAACCACGTATCGTTGGAAATGGTGAGCAACACCTCGGCATCCCTTGATTCCCGTGCCACATGCGCCGGAAACGCGACCTCGTAACAGATCAACATGACGGCAGGCACGCCTTTCAGTGTCAGTAGAGGCTGGTCTTGCGGGCCGGCGGAAAACGACGACATCGGCAAATCAAAAAAAGCGATCAGTCCCCGAAGCAGGATTTCGAAAGGTACGTATTCACCAAACGGAACAAGGATCTGTTTGAAGTATCGACCCTGGCCTTCGCCGACGGCGAGAACACCGTTGTAAACGTGGACTTCATCACCCTCGCGCTCAGCAACAGGAACGCCGGTCACCAGCGCAGTCCCGGTTCTGGACCCTTCACGGTCGAGCCGCTCCAGCAGGAAATCGGCCTCATGGGCCCAATAGGTGATCGCGCCTTCCGGCCAGATGATGGCGTCAACTTCGCCCCATAGCGGTGCTGTCAGGCGGACATGGGTACGCACAATGGTGTCCCGCGCCTGCGCATCCCATTTCACCGACTGTTCGGTATTGCCCTGCACCAGCGCGACCGTCTGCGTGCCTGCGGCTTTTGTCCATTCAATCTGATCGAGCAAAACCCCGAGCAGCACGAGGGGTATCCCCAGCAACACTGGCCATCGTGATTTCAACCCAGGCGTGCGAATCGTGAGGAGCGAGGCAAGCGATGCACCGATGAGCACCACGAGAAAGCTGACCAGAAACACTCCACCGATCGGCGCAAAGGCCGCCAGTAGTGTACCCAGTTGACTGTACCCGGCAAACAACCACGGAAATCCGCCCAGCCACCAGGTCCACATCCACTCAACCAGTGTCCAAAGTGCGGCGAAGAGAAACAGGTTCACTGGCACAGAATTCACGCGCATACGCACGTACAGGACACACTGCGCCCACGTCACAACAGTCATGATAGCCGCCATCAATACAACCAGACTACCTGCGAGAAATGGTGAGGCATAGCCATAAACATGGATGCTCACGTACACCCAGGAGAGCCCGAAGACGTACTTGGTGAGGCCGAAGCCTGCGGCGATCCATACGGCTTTGTCCGGAAAACGCTCGAGCAACAGATAAAGCCCGGCAGCGCTGACGAAGGCGAAAGGCCATAGATCAAACGGAGCGAGCGAAAGGACCAGCGCGCCGCCGCACAATGCGGCCAGAACGAGCGTCATGCAGTCACGGTGCGTACCCGCAGCAGCCGCAGCCGCCGCGAATCTGCATTCAGAACACGGAACTCAAAATTGCCGACAGTCACCTCTTCACCACGTTGCGGCAGGTGGCCGAGCGCACGCAGCACCATGCCGCCGATGGTGTCGAACTCATCATCGGCGAAGTCTGTATCGAAGTATTCGTTGAAGTCCTCGACGGTGGTTTCGGCTTTGACCACAAAACCGCCGTCTTTCATCGGTTTGATCCCACCGGCGTCATCGATATCATGTTCGTCCTCGATTTCACCAACGATCTGCTCGAGCACATCCTCGATGGTGACCACACCGGAGACCTGGCCATACTCGTCGATGACCACCGCCATGTGATTACGCTTGGCACGGAATTCCTCAAGCAGCACGTTGAGGCGCTTGCTCTCGGGGATCGCGGTTGCCTGCCGCATGTGATCCTTGATGTCGAAGTCGCTGCGGTCTTCATGCTGCAACAACCGCAACAGGTCCTTTGCATGCAGGATGCCGCGAATGTCATCAAGGCTTTCGCCGACCACCGGAAACCGGCTGTGCTGCGACTGGATCACCACGTCGAGAATGGCGTCCAGGGAATCCGACTCATGCACGAAACGCAGCTGTGAGCGCGGGATCATGATGTCACGCGCCTGCATGTCGGACATGCCAATGGCGCCGTACATGATGTTCAGTGCCGAGGTATCCACTAGCTGGCGATCCGCAGCATCCCGTAATAGCTCAAGCAGCTCAGCACGGGTTTCAGGTTCGTCGCTGAAAAGGCCGATGAACCAGTCGTAAACAGGACGCCGGCCGGAGGGCCGGATCTCGTCATCGTCGTTGCGCAGTGATCGTTCGCTCATTGGTAGGGATCGGCGATGCCGAATCCGGCAAGCAGCTCAACCTCAAGTGATTCCATGATCTGTGCATCCTCTTCATGTTCATGGTCGTAACCATGCAGGTGACACATGCCGTGTATCACCATGTGTGCGAAGTGGTCGGCGACCGGCTTTCCCTGCGCTGCCGCTTCGGCAAGTACCACCGGCGCGCAGATGACGATGTCACCGAGCACTTCGATTCCTGGGGCATCCACCTCGGCCGGAAAACTCAACACGTTGGTTGGTTTGTCGGCCCCGCGATATTGTCGGTTGAGGGTTTGGCCCTCTGCGCCATCGACCACACGGATGCAGGTTTCGTGACCTGCGGTGCCAAGCCGATGCGAGACCACGCTCGCCCAACGAAGCATCTCCGCCTCGTCCGGCAAACCGCTCAGCTGGCTCGCCATCTGCACTTCGATCGCCTGCGCGGTGGTTGTCACGGTACCGTACGGCTCACGGTCGCTGCTGCGGGTTGTCCGCACCGGGATTGATCTGAAACGCGGCATAGGCATCCACAATCTTCTGCACCAGCGGATGCCGCACCACATCACGGGAATTGAAGTGTGTGAAATGGATGCCCTCGATGTCCTTCAGCACCTTCCGCACGTTGACCAGACCCGATTCCTGGCCTCGCGGCAGATCGATCTGGGTGATGTCGCCGGTAATCACCGCCGTCGATCCGAAACCGATGCGGGTAAGGAACATCTTCATCTGTTCGATGGTCGTGTTCTGGCTTTCATCGAGAATGATGAACGCATTGTTCAGCGTTCGCCCCCGCATGTAGGCGAGTGGCGCGACCTCGATCACCGTTCGCTCCACGGATTTGTTGACCCGTTCGGTGCCCATCATTTCGTAGAGCGCGTCATACAGCGGGCGCAGGTAGGGATCGATCTTCTGCGCCAGATCGCCGGGTAGAAAGCCGAGTTTTTCACCGGCTTCGACAGCCGGCCGAACCAGAACGATCCGCTGCACCTTGTGTGACTCCAGTGCCTCGACCGCGCAGGCTACGGCCAGCCAGGTTTTTCCGGTACCCGCCGGGCCGATGCCGAAATTGATGTCGTGGGTGCGAATCGCCTCCACATAGGCTGCCTGGTTGGCACCCCTTGCCTTGACGAGTTTGCGTGTCGTTCGAACCGCAACCTCACCTCTTTCGCCGGTTTGTGGTGATTCGTCGCGGGAGATGTCCGCCAGCAGTGCATCGACGCCGGATTCCTGCAGGAAAAGGTGCACGAGGTCCGGCTCAATGACCGTGCGCTCTTCCGTTTCCACATAGAGTTGCTGGATCAGGGCGCCTGCGACCCGCACCCGCCGTTCGCTGCCACTGATCTGAAAACGATTGCCACGGTTGCGGATGTGCACCCCGAGACGTTTCTCGAGGTGCTTCAGGTTCTGGTCGTAAGGGCCGCACAAAGCGGCTAGGCGATGCGAATCGTTGGGTTCCACAGCGATGGTGCTGTTCAGTGGCACCACCCGGGAGTCGGCATCCGCCGTCGACGGCTGCGCTGCGGAAACAGCGCGCTGTCCGGGGTCTGGGTCGCTCAATGCGTCCTCTGTATGTTGTCCTCGAATCGAAGGATATCGGCCTTCAGGCCTAAGTCAAACTCAGGACTCGTACTGAGAGGTCAGACTCAGGCAAGGCTGGCCAGCAGGGAGTTCGGCAATGCGGCCTCGATGGTGACGTCCACAAACTGGCCGATCAGCCGGTCATCGGGACTGCGGAAATTGACCACCCGGTTGTTTTCCGTGCGCCCTTGCAGTTGACCGGGGTCCCGCGGTGAGCGGCCACTGACGAGGATTTTCTGGCTCGTCCCGACCATGGCACCCGAAATCGCCGCCGCCTGGCAACGGATCAGGTCCTGCACGATGGCGAGGCGGTGTTTTTTGACTTCCACCGGGGTGTCGTCCGGCAAATCCGCCGCCGGAGTTCCGGGCCGCGCGCTGTAGATGAAGCTGAATGAAGCATCAAAGCCGACATCGCGGATGAGCTTCACCATCGCCTCGAAATCCGGATCGGTTTCACCGGGAAAACCGATGATGAAATCGGATGACAGGCTGATGTTGGGACGCACCTTGCGCAGCGCACGGATACGAGACTTATACTCCAGTACCGTGTGGCCACGTTTCATCAGGGCGAGAATTCGGTCTGATCCGTGCTGGATGGGCAGGTGCACGTGATCAACCAGCTGCGGGATGGTGGCGTAGGCGTTGATCAACGCATCGCTGAAATCGATGGGATGCGAAGTTGTATACCGAATGCGCCCGACACCCGGTACCGCCGCCACATAGTGCAGCAGTTCAGCAAGATCCGCTGCATCGCCTTCGATGTCGCCACGATAGGAATTGACGTTCTGGCCGAGCAGATGAATCTCGCGTACGCCCTGGGCCGTCAGCGCCTGCACCTCGTCGAGTACATCTGCAACGGGTCGGCTGACCTCTTCACCCCGCGTATAGGGCACCACGCAGAAACTGCAGTACTTCGAGCAACCTTCCATGATCGAAACCCAGGCGCTGACACCGTCCGCCTTCGGTTTCGGCAAGGCATCAAACTTCTCGATTTCCGGAAAGCTGATGTCCACCACTGCTGCTCTCGAATCCGTCTGCCGCAGGCGCTCTGCTTCACCGATGAGCGCGGGCAATCGATGTAGCGTCTGCGGTCCGAACACGAGATCCACATAAGGCGCCCGTCGGGATATGGCCGCTCCTTCCTGACTGGCCACACAGCCAGCGACACCAATCAGCACCTCTGGACGCCGAACCTTTATGCCACGCCAGCGGCCGAGCTGATGGAAGACTTTTTCCTGGGCTTTTTCGCGGATGGAGCAGGTATTCAGAAGCAACAGGTCGGCTTCGTCCGGCTCCCGTGTTTCTTCGTAGTCAAGAGTCGACTTCAGCAGGTCGCGCATACGCGCCGAGTCGTACTCGTTCATCTGGCAACCGTGGGTTTCGATGAAGACCTTTCGCGACACTTCGAACAACGCCTTTTCGGGGATCCTCAGGGGGGGCGCAGTATAAGCTAGGGCGCAAACCAATCGGGCAATTTGGCTTGAATTGTGCGCCCCCACCCCTATATAACGGCACACCGGGTCCTTGCCCATGGCCCGGGACGCACCTTCACCTGCGGGAAATCATGGCCAAACGAGAAATCACCGAGAGTATCTACCGCGTTCTATTCCACAACCAGGGACAGATTTACGAGGTCTATGCCCAGGCGATCTACCAGAGCGATCTCTACGGATTTATCGAAGTTGAGGACTACATGTTTGGCAAAAAGAGCCAAATGGTCATTGACCCGTCTGAGGATCGCTTGCGCACCGAGTTTGACGGTGTAAAGCGCAGCTTCATCCCCATGCACGCGGTCGTACGCATCGACGAGGTCGAAAAAGAAGGCATCGCCAAAGTGAAAGACAGCAAGGGCGAAAAAGTCACACCGTTCCCGATCCCGGTGCCGAAGGACAGCAAATAAACCCCGCCGCCGCGGCTACTTCCCGCTCGATCAGTACTGATCGAGCAGCGGAAAAGCCCCAAGGACGTGGGTCGAAGACATGGCCCCCGCCCGTTCCACGAGATCCGGGCTGAGCTCAGCCAACCGGCTGATGCCATTCAGGGCCAGCGCATTTTTCACTTCGTGTTCGATGATCTCGAGTGCCCGTACCAGGGCCGGCGTCCCACCTGCGGCCATCGCCAGTCCTTCGATCCGGCCCATGCCGACAGCAGCAGCACCGAGGCACAACGCCTTCACGACATCCGCGCCGCGCATGAATCCGCCATCGACCCATACCGGCACACGGCCGCCGACCGCAGCGACGACTTCCGGCAGGGCATCGATGCAGGCCCGGGTGTGGTCGAGCTGACGCCCGCCGTGATTGGAGACGTAGACGATGTCCACGCCCGAATCGACGCAGCGGCGGGCATCATCGGCAACATTCACGCCCTTGACGATGAGTGGAATGCTGAACTTCGCCTTGATGTGCTCAACTGTTTTCCAGGACATCTTCGCCTGGGTACCAAAAGCCGGCGAACCACCCCGACGCCCCGAAGGTGGCGCAAACCTTTTGAGCAGGTCCCGTTCACGGCGGGAATACACCTGTGTATCTGCAGTAAGGCAAAACGCCGTGTAACCCGCATCGATGGTGCGTTGAATCTGGACATCGAGCCATGCCTTATCGCCCATGAGGTACAACTGATAGATGCGTGGTCCCGGTACCTCTTTCGCCAGCGCTTCAAAATCCGGTAGGCAAACAGAACTGAGAATTTGCAGTACTCCGAATTCCTGCGCCGCCCGGGCCACACTAGCCGCGCCGCCCGCTTCAAACAGCTGCACTGAGCCGATGGGCGGCATCACAACCGGCAGCCGAACCGGCTGCCCAAGCAGCGTGGAAGTCGCATCCACCTCGCTCACATCATTGAGAATGCGCGGTTTGAACACCCAGGAATCGAGGCCGTGCCGATTGCGATTGAGGGCGCTCTCCGTTTCCGCGCCGCCTATCAGGTAGTCCCAGGCGTGCTGATTCAGATTTATCCGTGCGCGCTTGACCATTTCGGTCAAGGTCAGAAAGTCTTTCATGCTGCCTCGCAGTTTCCGCCCGGATGATGTTCCCGGGATGACCGTCCCTCTATGCTTCCCTAAACTACCGTTTTTCCTTGCCGGAGCGAAATTCCATGTCCTCAGTCGTCATCATCGGTGCGGGTCATGCCGCGGGTCAGGTAGCCGCAAGCCTGCGCCAGGATGGCCATGAAGGTCCGATCGTACTGCTCGGTGAGGAGCCGTTCATTCCGTATCAGCGGCCACCACTCTCTAAACAGTATCTCTCCGGTGAACAGGCTATCGAGCGAGTGTATCTGCGGCCGCAGAAGTTCTACGACGACAAGAACATCAGGGTCAAAACCGCTGTCACCGTCACCCGCATCGACCGCACCAACAAAACCGTCTACACAGCCTCTGGCGAATCCTTCAGCTACGACGATCTCGTTATCGCCACTGGCAGCCGCGCTCGCAAACTCAGTATCGAAGGCAGCAACCTTGGCGGCATCCACTACCTTCGTACTGTCGCCGATGTCGACGCCATCCGCAGCGAAATGGGCTCGGGCAAAAAGCTGGTGATCGTGGGTGGTGGCTACATCGGGCTTGAAGTCGCTGCGGTTGCGGTAACGTCCGGTATGGAAGTACATGTGATTGAGATGGAAGGCCGCATCCTGCAGCGTGTGACCACGCCGGAGATGAGCGCCTACTACCATCAGTTGCACACTTCCCGTGGAGTCCAAATTCACACCAGCACCGGCGTCAAGGGATTTACCGGTGATAACGGCCGTGTGAAGGGGGTTTTCGCCGGCGACCAGACTTTCGCTGCCGACATCGTGATCGTCGGCATCGGTATCATCCCCAACATTGAACTGGCGAAGGATGCGGGGCTTACCTGCGAGAACGGCATCGTGGTGGATGATCACTGCAGAACCAGTGATCCACACATCTATGCCATCGGCGATTGTTCCAACCATCCGAATCCCCTGCTTGGGCGGCGGCTGCGCCTCGAATCGGTCCCCAACGCCATGGATCAGGCGCGGGTCACCAGTGCCAACATCCGCGGTCAGGACAAGGTCTACGCGACCATACCCTGGTTCTGGTCAGATCAATACGAGCTCAAACTGCAAATGGTGGGTTTCTCTGCGGATGGCAACCAGCAGGTGTTGCGGGGTGACAAGTCAGCCAATCAGTTCGCGGTTTTTTATCTGAAAGACGGTGTGCTGGTCGCCGCGGATGCCGTGAACAGTCCGAAAGAGTTCATGCTATGCAAGAACCTGGTGGGTAAACCGGTGGATGCTGCGCGACTCGCGGATCCGGCGACTGACCTCAAGACGTTGTAACCCCGTCCGGGGATATCAGGCCGTCACCACGATGGGCTGACCGTCGGTGACAATCAGGGTGTGTTCGTACTGGGCCACGAGCACACCCTTCGGCACGGATAGTGTCCAGCCATCCGCCTGCTCTTCCACCCACGACGCCTTGTCGCTGAAAAACGGTTCAATGGTGAGCACCATGCCTTTGCTGAGCGTGCGCCGCTCATTGAGATTGTGTATCGGCACGTAGGACGGATCTTCATGCAGCGACCGTCCGACTCCATGGCTGCCGAGATTCTCGACGATGAGATAACCCGCTGCAGAAGCCTTCTCCGAAACCGTGCGGCCAATGATGTTCAGAGAACGTCCGGCGCGTACCTGGGCAATCGCCGCATGTACGGCGGCCTGCACCGTAGCGCAGATGCGGTGCTGTTCCGGATGACCCTCGCCCACGACGAACGACTCACCCATGTCCGCGACATAACCGTTGAGTTCTGCGGATACGTCGATATTGACGATATCGCCGTCTTCGAGCTGGCGCTCTGAGGGGATTCCGTGCGCCGCTTCTTCGTTGATGCTGATGCAGGTAGCCCCGGGAAACTTGTAGAAGAGCTGAGGTGCCGACCGCGCGCCGCCCTGCCTCAGGGCCGCCGCACCTACCGCATCCAGTTCGGCAGTGGTCATACCGGGCCGTGCCGCGTTTTTCATGGCCAGAAACGCCCGGCGAACCGCGCGACCTGCGTTCTGCAGTCCGTTGATGTCCTGGCGGGTTACAGCATTCATGGGTTCATTGTAGCCGCTTCGCGCGCCCAGCAGATTGCACCAACCCGTTGGACAATCCCCTAGGCTTGTCCGAACATTTCGAACCCACCCGATTCACTGTCTGTCATGGCAACTCACACCATCGACCCGGTACTTGAAGACAAAACCGCCGATAGCACCGCCGCGGACAAGAACTTCATTTACTGCGCTGTGTGTTCAAGTGTGATCGGGCGCGTGTCGGACAAAACCTCCATCAACGGCTCACACGAGCACGTCTGCACCAATCCCCATGGCATCACCTTTCACCTCGGCTGCTGGTCACAGGCTCTCGGTTGCACGATTTCCGGGCAGCGTATGGCCGCTGACACGTGGTTCGCAGGGTTTCGCTGGCGACTGGCATCCTGTGCCGAGTGCCGCAACCACCTCGGCTGGTACTTCGACCGGGACGAAAACACTTACTTCTACGGCCTCATCCTGAACCGTATCCAGCAGGAGTAGATCGGGGATGCGGACGCCCCGGCTACAAACTGGTAACGTTCCGCCATGACCTCTTTGTCTACAACAATCGAAATCGCCAAGGACTACCTGCACTTCGGGGCCGCCCACTTCACGATCTTCAGCGCAACGGACCGTGAGAATCTGCACGGTCACAACTTTTTTGTAACGGCTGACATGCGCTGCACGGTGGGACCAGATGGCCTCGCGTTCGACTACAACGTCATCAAGCAGGAATTGAAAGCACTGTGTGACCATCTCGATGAGAAGGTGTTGCTGCCGTCGAAATCACCTTACCTGCGCCTTGAACAGGAAGGCGGGTATCTGATTGCCCTGTTCAACGGCGAACGGATTCCGTTCCTGCACAGGGACGTTCTCACCCTTCCGGTCAGCAATATCACCGTTGAAGAACTGGCTGGTCACTTTCTGCGCCAGTTGATCAACACACCGCGCATTGCTGCCCTGCCCCTCGAAACACTAGTCATCAGGGTTTCATCAGGTCCAGGCCAATGGGCTGGTGCACACTGGAGCAAGGCATGAAAACACTGGTCATCACGGGCGCTTCCAGCGGTATCGGCCTGCACACGGCACGCCTCTTTCTCGCACAGGGTTATGGGGTGGTGAACCTCTCCCGTCGCCGATGCCCGCTCGACAAGGTGACCCACATCAATTGCGACCTGGCAATGTCCAGCTTCATCGACAACGCGGGATCAGTGCTCCGCCCGCTGCTCGAGCGGTCCGATGAAACCGTTCTGATCCACAACGCCTCCCGGCTTGCCAACGACTCGTCTCTGGAAACACCCAGCAACGCACTGCGCAGTGTGCTCGAAATCAACGTCGTAGCGCCCAACAGTCTGAACTACTTCGTACTGCCGTACATGCGACCGGGCTCAAGCATTCTCTTTGTGGCCTCAACACTTTCCGAAAAGGCGGTGCCCGGAAGTTTCAGCTACGTCACCAGCAAACATGCCCAGATCGGCATGATGCGCTCACTCACCCAGGATCTTGCCGGGCGTGGCATTCACACCGTAGCCGTGTGCCCCGGCTTTACCGACACCGAAATGCTGCGTCAGCACGTGCCCGCCGATGCGATGGACAGCGTGCGTCGCATGTCTGCCTTCGACCGTTTGATTAACCCCGATGAAATCGCAACTGCGCTGTTGTTCGTGGCGCAGAATCCAATACTTAACGGCTCGGTGATTCACGCCAACCTCGGACAGATCGAGAGGTAACCCATGAGCGCACTCCGGTTGCTGATCTCCACACGCAAAGGACTCTTCACGCTGCAATCGGATTCGCGCAGAACTCACTGTATCTTGTCGGCACCCGCTTTTCCCGGCCATATCATCCAGCACAAGGTGGCTGATCCACGCAGTTCAACCGTTCTCTGTTCCGCCAAGACAGGGCACCTCGGCCCGACCCATCTTTCGCTCAACAGATGGCGGCACCAGCTGGAAGGAAGCGCAGCGGCCACCCGCCTTTAACAAGGCTGCCGACGGAATCATCGGACGCACGGTAGAACATACGTTCTGGCTGACTCCGGGCCACGCCAGCGAGCCTGGTGTGTGGTGGGCCGGTACATCACCCCAGGCGTTGTGGATGAGTGCCGATGATGGCCGCAACTGGACCTCTGTCCGGGGATTCAACGACTATCCTGACTATGCGCTCAGAACCGAAGATCCGCAGGACGGAACACCAGATGGTCCAGTGCTGCATTTGATCCGTATCGATCCCCGAAACGCCAATCACATGTACTTCGCCCTGTCCGGTGGTGGTGTCTGGGAAACGCTTGATCACGGCGCCAACTGGTCGCCGCTCAACGAGGGCATGGCGACGGTGGTGTTTGATCCTGATGCACCGCCGTCAGCGGATCAGCCCACCTCGCTGCAGTGGCAGCCGATGGGTTCCGACCATGATCCACGTTGTGTGCAGATTCACCCGCAGCAATCTGATGTGATGTGGCAGCAGAACCACTGCGGCATCTATCGTCTCGAACGGCCTGCGACCCGCTGGCAGCGGGTGGACCGCAACATGCCGGCACACATCGGCGACATCGGCTTCGTGATCGAAACCCACCCGCGCAATCCCGACATCGCCAGGGTTTTCCCGATGGACGGCACCGATGTGTTGCCAAGGACCAGCCCGGACAGCAATGCGGCGGTGTATATGACCCGTGACCGAGGCGAACACTGGTCTTGTCAGAACTCCGGTTTTCCATCGCGCGCCTGGTTCACGGTGAAACGCCGGGCAATGGCCCATGACGACCAGGACCCGCTTGGCCTGTATTTGGTAATGACCAGCGGCGAGGTATGGTGCTCCATCAATGAAGGAGCGCACTGGTCGCAGATCGTGGCGCATCTGCCGGAAATCTATGCAGTGGAAACCGTGCTGGTCTGATGCGTGTTCTGATTCCGTCGCCGCTGCAGTCCTACACCTCTAGAGCCCGTCTGGTCACGGCATCGGGCGCAACGTTGGGCGCTCTGCTCAATGACCTCGACCGACGTTATCCCGGGATTCGCTTTCGTATGATCGACGAACAGGATGGGATCCGGCCGCACATGATGATCTATGTGCGTGGCGAGCGAACCCGTGACCTGACCACTGCACTCGATGAGCACGAAGAAGTTGTAATCATGCAGGCACTGTCCGGCGGTTGAACCGCACAACCGATAACCTAGGTGCGACCTGTCGCTCACCCTGAGCCGGGATGCGTCGCGTCTCCCGCACTGCAAGGTCGATGACGATTGTGAAACCAAACTGATCCGCCATTCGGCAAGTGCAACTTACGAACCTTCAGCAACGAGGAGAAACATGTTTACAGATTTCGAAAGTGCGGATCTTCCGGTTACCCACGGGTTCATTCACGCGCGAATCAGCGGCGAAGGCCCGCCCGTTCTGCTGCTTCATGGCTATCCCCAGACCCATGCCATCTGGCATCGGGTGGCGCCACGTATCGCTGCGGCCGGATTTACCGTGGTGGTTGCCGATCTGCCCGGTTACGGGCGTTCGTCCGTGCCGCCGCTGGATGACATCAACGCGTTCACGAAGCGGGCCATGGCGCATTCCCTCGTGGAGGCCATGGCATCGCACGGGTTTGAAACCTTCACTGTGGTCGGCCATGACCGCGGCGCGCGGGTGGCGTATCGAATGGCACTCGATCATCCGGGACATGTGCAACGCCTGATCACTCTCGATGTGATGCCCACCATTGAAACGTTCGAAGGCCTCGGCAGACCAGGCGGCATCGCTGCCTACCACTGGTACTTCCTCGCGCAGCCATTTCCCCTGCCGGAGAAACTGATCGGTGCCGATCCCGAGTGGTTCCTGCGCTGGTCCATTCAGTCCTGGGCGGGTTACAAAGAGGCGTTCAGCGGCGAAGCGATGGCGGACTACATCTCAAGCTTCAGCCAACCCGACCGTTTGCGTGCGAGCTGCAACGACTATCGTGCGGGAGCCACGCTCGACTGCGAGATCGATGCCGCAGATCGCGCGGCTGGCCGGAAGATCAGTTGCCCGATGTTGGCCCTCTGGGGTGCAGGTGTGGGCAAGCGGGCCATCGAAGGGCGCATTCTGGATACCTGGAAACGTTGGGCGAATGACGTGCATGGTGAGGGGCTACCCTGCGGGCACTTTATTCCGGAAGAAGCGCCGGAAGAACTCATCACACGCCTGATTCCATTCCTCCGCGGGTCATGACCCCAAACTAAGGATGGTCTGATTTATCCGACCTTCCTGCGGATAGCGTGGGCTTCGCACGCGCATTCACGGGCAAAGCCCGACTACGTGCACGGATTCAACCCCTCACTCACCGCGCAGTGCGCAGTGAGTATGCGAGGCAGCTTCTGCCTGCCGACAGGATCAATTCGCAGGAGGCGAATTGATCAGAGTTACCCTAACGACAGCGCTTCAGCGTTTGCGTTTCCATGGAGGAACTTCGTTCCACGCAAAAGGCTCGATACCCGCCTCCGTGATCTGCCAGACACTTGCTTCCGCCTTGCCGGCGTCGAGCTCGAGAAAGCCCAGCGTCCCGAACTGCGTGTCGTAGTTGTGTGGATAGGTGGGTGACCCGGGATTCACACAGAGTGTGCCTTCGATAGTCGCGATGCGTTCGACATGGGTATCACCGGACACAATGACATCGGGCCATCGCTCCGGAAAAAACCGCTCGACCCATTTCGCCAGAGTGAAGTTGGGCGGTCGCTCCGGAACGGGGATGTAGTGCGTCAAGCCGACCCATAACCCCTCGATTTCCAAAAGCCAGGCGTACTTCACGCGAGGGTCCTGCGGCTGCACCGGGCGCCCGCCGCTGCCATCTTCTCCATTGCCACGGGCCGCGTAGACCGGAGCGATCTTCTCGAGTTCATCCAGGACCCATAACTCGTGAATGTCGCCCCCGTGAAAGATCAGGTCGACACCTTTGAATGCATCGTAGATCTGCGGCCAAAGTGCCTTGCGCGCTTCAGGAAGATGCGTGTCAGAAATGAGCCCGATACGTTTCACAGTTGTTTCCCGTTACCTGCCCGCAGTGCACCGCCCAGGCGGGCAGAACCATGTGCGGATGTAAATCCTCGACCATCCCAGACCTCTGTACCACCCACGTATACCCCGCTGACCACGCCTTCAGAGCGATTGACCAGCTGGCTGCAACCAAACGTCTCACGATGGACGAACTGCACATTGGCCTCACCATCATATTGGCGCAACGTCGCCGGATTCAGTAGCGTGATGTCGGCACGGCTGCCGATATCGATACTTCCCGCATCCAGGTCAAAGAAGGCAGCCGGTTCACGGGTGAGCCGTTTCACCATGTGCGCGAACAGCGCCTCGGAGTCGTTCGCAGCGATGTTGAGCGCCCGCAGATTGCAGTCGAAGTACGCCATGTTGACCACGTGTGCGCCACTGTCATTGAAGCCTGGCAGCAGCTTCGGGTGCAGCAGCAGCCGCTTGATGGTGGCGGGATTCCTGTTGGCGGAGACATAGTACCAGTGCAAGTCGCGATCAAAGTGCCGCAACAATGCGAGGAAAAACGCGCCCTCGCGCACCGCTTCACGACCGATCGCGGCGAAGGCCTTCCCCTCTTCCTGGTCGTTGGTTGGGGTAAGCGCTCCGCTCAGCCAGAGCAGGTAGCGATTGCGTACGAACGCCAGGCTTTGATCCACCCAGGTGGGCACCGGCGCACGGAAGATCATCATGTCGTTCAGATCCCGCGTCAGGAATTGGCGCTCAAACCCAAGCTTGCGGCGAATCGCCGCCATATCCCAGCCGCTCTTGCCGACATCCCACATGGCGCAGAACTCTTCGATGAACGAAGGATCATCGAGAATCTGTCGCCGTGCTTCGACATCTTCGAGCTCCGTTTCGATCAGCCGCCGCATCTGCGGGTTGGCTTCCGCAAGTGGACTCACCACGCCTTCGGAATAGATGCGGAACGGTGCGGCGAGGGATTGCATGCGCAGATGGCCAGCGAAGAAGGGCGAGTTCAGCACGTTCACCATCGTCAGCGCCTGCCACAGCTGAAGGCGGTTGTTCACCGACTCGAGCGCGGCGAGTGCCGTCACCTTCAGCGGCTTGCCGTGTAGACGCCCGCTCGTCAGCCCCATGAGTTTGAGTGTCAGCTTGCCGTCGTCCGGTGCCGGGGTCATTTGCCAGACACCATCCCGTTTGCGGATCACATCGGTGAGGCGCCGGTATTCCTCAAACGGTGCGTACTGGGTTGGAATCCGCTTTTTCACATTGGGCTGATTGGCAAGGAAGTGCAGCGGCAGACCATCGGTGGAAAGACCGAGATAACCCGCATCCATCGCCTCGCCGAGAATGGCGCACATGCGATCGATCTCAGCGGGCGTCGAATCGCGGGTGATGCTCTCCTGCAAACCCATGACTTCGATTCGAAGCATCGAGTGCGGCAGAAAAGTCGCGAGGTTTACCGCAAGCGGCAGCGTGTCGAGATGACTCAGGTACTCTCGTGGTGTACTCCACGTTGCCTTGTCCGCGGCCCGTGAGAGCACACTTTTCGGAATGTTTTCTACCCGCGCGAAACAGTCGACGACCGGATCCTGGCCGGCGCGCCTTTGTGCACCAAACGCAAGTCCGAGAGAACAGTTGCCCATGATCGCTGTCGTGGTGCCATGCCGGACCATCTCCGGCAATCCCGGATCCAGCTCTGCTTCCAGATCCTCATGGGTGTGGATATCGAGGAGTCCCGGAATCAGCCACTGACCGCTCACATCTCGGACAACTCTGGCACTCTCGCGGGGCAGATGATCACCACGAGCAGCGATGCGGCCCTCACGAATGGCGAAATCGACCTGTTCGCCAGGCCCACCCGTGCCATCAAAGACCTTCGCCCCGTGCAGTATCAGGTCCCACTGCTTATTCATGTCCGCACCCGGCCCCTTCTATGTGTCAAGAATGTGGGGCTGTAGCGCCGGAAACAAGGACGGTGCGTTCTTTCAGCGCAGTCCCTCATCGAGCACCTGCAGTGACTTCATGGTGGCCATGCAGATCAGCACGAGCAGTACGAACACACCACCACTCACCGCGAGAGCCACCGCCACATCGTATTTTTCGGCGATGAAACTGATAGGCATGAGGCCAAACGGCATGAGCCCATGAGACATCATGTCGATCGAGAGCACCTTGCCACGCATGTGAGGGTCTACCTGCATCTGCAGCAATGCGCGGTTGAGTGCTGAATTGGCCGCGGAAACCAGGCCGACAAAGAAGATCGCAATGAAGGCAAGCCAAAGTGCGTGCGCGAAACCGAAAGCAAGGGTTGCTGCGCCCCAGCCGATACAGGTCGTGATCACCAAGAATCCTTTCGATTTCAAACCCGCCAGTCCTGCGGTGTACAGCGAGCCAATGATGGCGCCAAGTCCCATGGCGGAGATAAGGAATCCAAGATCATCCGGCCCGCCACCAAGGATGTCGTGATTGAACGCCGGCAACATGGTGTTCAGGGGCATGCCGAACAGGAACGGAATGATCGACAGGATGATGAGCCCAAAGAGCGGCGGCCGGTTCCAGATGTAGCGGAATGCACCGAGCATCTCCCGGCCAACATGCTCACGCACGGGATGAACAGTTCCTGGCACGCTGACCCGCCGCATCGACAACGCCGACAGGGTGTAGAGCCCACAGATGAAGAGGTGCACCACACCCACACCGAAGTAAGACGTCTTGTCGCCGTCGGCGATGAGTGCAATGAGCAGGCCGGCAACGGCAGGCCCGAGGATCCGTGCAAAGTTCCAGCCGGAGGTATTGATCGACGTCGCTGAGAGAATGAGCGATTGCGGCACCAGTTCCGGAACAAACGCCTGTCGCGCCGGCATCGACAGCGCGAGCACGGTGCCGTTGAAAAAGCCGAGCCAGATGAAATCCCAGAACTCGACTGTTTCGTTCAGCACGATGATGGCAAACACCAGCGTTGCCGCAGCAGAGAGGCTTTGGCTGATGACGATCAGGGTACGCTTCGGATAACGATCCGCGAGAACGCCACCATAGAGCGAGAACAGCACCTGCGGAATCATGAACGACATGGTGACCCAGGCGAGATCGAGCTCGGAATCGGTGAGCTCATAGACCAGCCAGCCCCTTGCGATCACCTGCATGTTCATCGCAAACGAAGCGGCCAGACCACCAAAGAAGTGCAGCCGGAAGTCAGGGATCGACAGTGCCCGCCGCAGATCCGGAGACAATAACGAACCGGCCAATGGGGGTCAGTAGTCGAGGCGGTACGAAGTACCGTCGCGCACGATCCGTCCCGCGGTGGGTGCAGCGAAATGGGTGCCAATCACCAGCACGGGTCGATCCGCATAACGGTCAACAAACGCATGCCGTGTGTGTGCGCTCATGTGGGCATCCCAATCGGCGAGGCTCGACCATTCTGGCTGATGGATCTGGCAGGGGTGATGAATCATGTCGCCGGTGATGACGGCTTCTTCCCCTCGCGATGCCACATGCACGCTGACATGACCGGGCGTGTGTCCGGGTGTCGGTTCGAGCCAGATCTCGTCGTTGATGCGATGGCTCACGCCCACAAGATCTGCAAGGCCGGCGTCGAAAACCGGCTGTACAGAATCTTCGAAGACCGGCCCGTAAATCTGCGGTTCAACCTTCCAATGCGCATATTCGGCCTCCGCATAGAGGTACCGCGCATTCCCGAAAGTTGGTACCCACCGGTCGTTCAGAAGCCGGGTGCTCCACCCCACATGATCGACATGCATATGGGTACACAGCACCGTGTCGACCCGGTCGGTGCGAAAGCCTGCAGCTTCAAACCGGTTCAGGAAGTCTCCCTGCATCTGGTTCCAGCGCGGGTACGAACGCGGTTTGTCATTGCCGATACAGGTATCAACGACGATGGTCTGACCCCTAGACTGGATGACCAGCATGTGGATGCTGAGGATGATACGTCCATCCTGCACGAACGGGCTGAGCCACGGCACCGACTCCAGATACTCCGGAGTCGCCTGTGGCAGCAGGTGTGGGCCGAGTGATGCCGTCGTCAGTTCCACAACCTGCGTGATACGTACATCGCCGATCTGCCAGTTCAGCATTCGGCTTACTCTCCTGCCTGTTCATTCATCCAAGGCGATCATCGATCCGATTGCAAACTAACTGCAAACCGCGCAAACATCCATCATCGGTCCATAACACAGCAGCGCATATCCTGAGGGGGAAGAACCAT
>Ga0194132_10004252_pt1 | contig 24524 bp, 20 predicted proteins | sample TA2KigOf80mmetaG_FD_148612 | JGI IMG/M metagenome (GOLD analysis project Ga0194132, IMG submission 148612) | Freshwater microbial communities from Lake Tanganyika, Tanzania - TA2015054 Kigoma Offshore 80m | ecosystem: Environmental > Aquatic > Freshwater > Lake | place: Tanzania: Lake... | reverse complement strand
CTTCGGACGTCTCGACGCGCTCGTGAACATGGCGGGGATCATCCAGATGGGACACTCCGCCGAGTTCCCCCAGGACGCGTGGAATCGCGTGCTCGCAGTGAACCTCTCGGGGACGTTCTACATGTGCCAGGCAGCGATCCCGTCCTTGCTCGCGTCGAAGGGCAGCATCGTGAACGCCGCTTCGACGACGTGCTTTCGCGCAACGCCGTACGCGGCCGCCTACGCGGCGTCCAAGGGCGGCATTCTCGCTCTGACGCGTACGCTCGCGGTCGAGTACGGAAAGCAGGGCCTTCGCGTGAACGCCGTCGCGCCGGGCTCGATCCGCACCGCGATGGCGGCTCCGCCGGGCTTCCCCGAGGACGCGGACTGGAAGCTGATCCAGCGCAGCATGGCGCTCACGGGGCAGGCGGGGCCGGAGACGGTCGCGAGCGCGATCGCCTACCTCGCTTCGGACGACGGGCTGCACGTGAACGGGGAGTACTTGACGGTCGACGGTGCGACTCTCGCCTGAGCCGGTTTCGAGCCCGTCCGCCGACGCGCTCGACGGCTTCAGCCTGCGGCGCTTCCGCCCTGGCGCGCGGGCGGCTGGAACAGGTCCAGGACGGCCTTTCCTATCGGCTCGGAATCCGGGCGCCTCGACGAGCGGGCCGCGGCTGCGGGCGGACCTGGTGCGGGCCGGGGGAAGGGGCTATGGAACCCGCCCATGCTGTCACGGTTCGACGACTATCCCATCCATCAGACCTCGGAGGCGATCGCACATCCCGCTTCGAGCGATCGAAACGTCTACGACCGCTACTGGTTCAACGGCTACGCGGACGACGGCGAGTACTATCTCGGCGTCGGGATGGCCGTGTACCCGCACCGCGACATCATCGATTGCGGCTTCAGCTTCGTGCGCGACGGGATGCAGTACGCGTTCCACGCTTCGGCGCGCGCTCCCGCGGAGCGCGGCGAGTCGGTCTGCGGTCCGTTCCGCATCGACATCGTCGAGCCGATGCTCGTCACGCACTTCGTGCTCGGACCGAACGAGACGGGCATCGAAGCCGACCTCACCTTCACCGCACGCACGTCGCCGATCGAGGAGGGACGCCAGACGATGCGCCAGGGCGCGCGCATCATCATGGACTCGACGCGCTTCGCGCAGTTCGGCCGCTGGCACGGACGGATCCGCTACGACGGGAAGGAGCTCGCCGTCGACGCCGCACGCACGTACGGCACGAAGGACCGCTCTTGGGGCATCCGTCCCGTCGGCGAGCCCGACGCCGGTGCGCCGGCGCGGCCCGGCGGCAACGCACCCGGCGTGTACTTCCTCTGGTCGCCGATCCACTGGAAGGATCGTTGCACGCACTTCGGCCTCTTCGAGCGACCGGACGGCACCGTGTGGCACTTCGACGGCGCGGTCTCTCCCGTCTACGACGCCTCCTACCAGTCGATTCCGCTGCCCGAGGATCCGGCCGTGCGCCACATGAAGAGCGGCAGCGGCCGCGTCGTGTACGCGAAGGGCACACGGCAAGCCAAGAGCGCCGAGCTCACGCTCGTCTCGCCGACCGGTGAGAGCGAGGTGATCCAGCTCGAGCCGCTCCTTCTCCACCGCATGAAGGGTCTCGGCTACATGCACCACGAGTGGGGACACGGTCGCTGGAAGGGCGAGCTCGCGATGGCCGGCGAATCGTGGAAGTGCGCCGACGCCGATCCGCTGGCGCTCGACAACCTCCACATCCAGCAGGTCATGCGCGCGCGAAGCGGCGACCGCGAGGGAATCGGCGTCCTCGAGCAGCTCTGCATCGGGCCGCACGCGCCATCCGGTTTCAAGGAATACTTCGACGGCGCAAGCTGACGGGGTCCGGTTCGTTACGGGGTATCTGCACCCAGGCTCCCGGAGCCTGGGTCCAGTTGTCCGGTAACGAACCGGACCCCCTTCTTCTTGAAGCCGGCGAATGCGATGTGCACCGCCGGCACGACGTAGAAGGTCAGGAGCGTCGAGAGCAGCATTCCACCGACGACGGCGACGCCGAGCGAAGCTCGCATCTCGCCGCCCGCGCCGAGACCGAGCGCGATCGGCAGGATCCCGACGATCGTCGAAGCCGCGGTCATCAAGATCGGGCGGAAGCGCGTCCGCGACGCTTCCAGCGTCGCGTCGAGCAGCGAGAGCCCGCGCTCCTCGAGCTGGTTCGCGAACTCCACGATCAAGATCGAGTTCTTCGTCACGATCCCGACGAGCATCACGAGCCCGATCTGGCTGAAGAGGTTCAGCGAGTCGCCGACCGCCACGAGCGAGAGCAGCGCGCCAGTGAAGGAGAGCGCGACGGCGACGAGGATCGTCACCGGATCGATGAAGCTCTCGAACTGCGCCGCGAGGACCAGGTACACGATCACGACAGCGAGGAGATACGCGAAGGCGAGCGCGCTCGAGGACTCGTAGAAGTCCTCCGACTCGCTGGAGAACGTGAAACGGTAGCCCTGTCCCGCGGGCAGCACCTCGTTCGCGAGTGCACGGACGCGGTCGAGCGATTCGCCGAGGCCGTAGCCGTCGAGCACGCTCGCGGTGATCGTGGCGGAACGAAGCCGGTCGAAGTGGGGCAGGCCGCGCGGCGCGACCGTCTCCTCGACGCGGGCAACGGAGGCGAGCGAGATCAGCTCTCCCTCGCCACTTCGCACGTTCAGCTCGTAGAGGTCGCCCGGCGAAGCGCGCTCGCCCGCCTCGAGACGTCCGATGACGTCGTAGGTCTCGCCGCCGAGCTTGAACTCCGAGAGGTCGAGCCCGCCGATCATGATCTGCAGCGTCGTCGCGATGTCGCGGACCGACACGCCGAGGTCGCTCGCCCGATCGCGGTCGATCTCGACGTCGAGCTGCGGCTTGTTGACGACGAGGTCGGTGCGCACGTTCACGAGGCCGGGGATCGAGCGCGCACGGTTCACGATCTCGTCCGCGTAGCGCGCGAGCTGGTTCACGTCGGGACCCTGCAGGACGAGCGAGATCGGTGTCGAGGAGAGATTGTTGCCGAGCGCGGAGACGTTGATCGGGAACGCGGCGATCCCGGGCACGTCGCTCATGCGCACGCGCAAGTCGTCGACGACCTCGTGCTGGCTCCGCTCGCGGTCCTCGGAGGGGACGAGGCTGGTGAACATCGCTCCCTCGTTCACGCGGCCGGGCGCGCCGATGCCGAGGGCGACGACCGTGAAGCTCCGCAGGACCTCGGGCGTCGCGAAGAGGATCTCCTCGGCCTTCCGCATGTAGCGGTCGGTGTGCTCGATCGTCGTCCCCTCGGCCGCCTCCGTCAGCGTCACGACGGCCGAGCGGTCCGCGGTCGGGATGAAGTCGCGTGGGATCTGCCGCAGCAGGACGAAGCCGAGCGCGATCCAGACGACGAGGACGACGTAGATCAGCCGCCGGTGGGCGAGAGCGGTTCGCAGCGTTCGGCCATAGCCCGCGGCCAGCGCCTCGAGACCGCGGGCGAGCGCCTGCTTCAAAGGTCCCTCGTCGTGCGACCTCCGGAGGACGCGCGCGCACAGCATCGGGGAGAGCGTCAGCGCGACGAATCCGGAGATGGCGACGGCGGCCGCCACCGTGATGCCGAACTCGCGGAAGAGACGTCCGGTCTTGTCCGTGAGGAAGGCGAGCGGGAGGAACACCGCCAGCGTCGAGAGCGTCGCCGCGATGACCGCGAACGCGATCTCGTCCATGCCGCGGTGTGCGGCCTCGCGGGGCGGCGTTCCCTCCTCGATCCAGCGCGCGACGTTCTCGAGGACGACGATCGCGTCGTCGACGACGAGGCCGATGGCGAGCGTCAAGCCCATCAGCGTCAGCGTGTTCACCGAGAAGTCGAGGGCGTAGAGCACGGCGAACGACCCGACGAGGGAGACCGGAATCGCGAGCGCGGGAATGATCGTCGCGCGGAGCGAGCGGAGGAAGAGGTAGATGATGACGACGACGAGGACGATCGATTCGAGGATCGTCTGCCGCACGTCCGCGAGCGATTGCTCGATGTAGACGGACGAATCGAACGCGATGTCGAGGCTCAGGCCCGGCGGCAGGGTGGGGCGGATCGCCTCGGCCTCGGCCTTGAGCGCGTCCGCGACGTCGAGGGTGTTCGCCTTCGACTGCTTGACGACGCCGAGTCCGACGGCGGTCTTGCGGTTGAAGCGGACGAGCTTCCGCTCGCTCTCCGGGCCGATCTCGACGCGTGCGATGTCGCGCAGGCGGATCGGTCCCTCGTTGACCTCGGCGATCACGAGGGCGCCGTACGCTTCGGGCGTCTTGAGCTCGCCGAGAGTCCGCACCGAGAACTCGGTCTCCGTCCCCTCGACGCGTCCCGACGGGATGTCGACGTTCTCGCGCCGGAGCGCGGCGGCGACGTCGGCGACCGTCAGGCGATGCGCCGTGAGCTTCACGTTGTCGATCCAGACGCGCATCGCGAAGCGGCGCTCGCCTCCGAGAAGCACCTCGGAAACTCCGGGAAGCTTGCCCAGCCGGTCCTGGATCTGCGTCTCGGCGACCGTCGAGACGTAGATCTGGTCCTGCCCCTCGCCGTTCAGTGCGAACCAGAGGATCGGGCTCGCGTCGGCGTCGCGTTTCGCGACGATGGGCTCCTCGACGTCTTCGTGCAGGTTCCGACGGGCGCGCGCGACGCGGTCGCGCACGTCGTTCGCGGCGAGGTCGACGTCGCGGCCGAGATCGAACTCGACCGTGATCGCCGAGATCTCCTCGGAGCTCACCGACGTGATATGATTGACGCCGGCGATGCCGACGATCTGGTCCTCGAGCGGCTGCGTGACGGAGGTCTCGATGACCTCGGGCGCCGCACCCGGGAGCACGGTCGTCACGGCGACGACCGGCGGATCGACGTCGGGGAACTCGCGGTTCGGCAGGCGTCCGAAGGAGACGATCCCGATCAGCATCACCACGAGCGAGAGCACGGTCGCGAGGACCGGCCTCTCGATGCAGAGATGCCAGATCTTCACGAAGCAGCCGCCGCGGCGTCCTTCACGGGCTCCGCCGGCGCGATCTGCAGCGGCCGTCCGACCGAGACCTTGCTCACGCCGGCCGAGACGACACGGTCTCCCGGCGCGAGCCCGCCGCTGACCTCGACCTCGCCGGGACGCCGCGCGCCGAGCCGTATCTGCACGCGCTCGGCCGTGCCGTCGTCCTTCAGCCGCCAGACGAAGGCGCCCGCGACGTCGTGCACGATCGCGGACTCGGGGATCGCGATCACGTCGTCCCGGCGCGAGACCTCGAGGTGCACCGTCGTCGACAGTCCGGCGCGGAGCTTCTTCTCCGGATTCGGGATCAGGGCCTTCACGAGGAGGCGACGGTTCAACGGGTCGAGCGACGGCGCGACGAAGTAGATCTCGCCGGGAAAGCGCTCGCCGGGGAACGGCGTGACGCTCACCTCGACCGGCGTCCCGACGCGCATCGCGTTGATCGCGACCTCGGGCACGGTGAAGACGAGCTTCAGCTGGTCGATCGCGTCGATCTGCACGAGGCCGGGATGCTCGCGGTCCCCCGACGGACCGCCGCGGTTCACGCGGTCGCCGGGCGAGACGAGGCGCGGGCCGAGGACCCCGTCGAACGGCGCGCGGATCTCGGTGCGTGCGAGCAGGACCTCGGCGAGGTCGACACGTGCCTTCGCCTGCGTGAGCTCGGCGCGGGAGCGATCGAGCTCCTCCTGCGCCATGACGTTTTCGCCCTGCAGCGACTGGACGCGCTTGAAGTTGCGCTCGGCGAGCTGCAGAGCCGCGCGAGCCTCCTCGAGGCGCGCACGCTGCTCATCGTCACGGAGCGTGAAGAGGAGAGCGCCCTTCGCCACCTCCTGGCCTTCACGGAACTCGACCGTGTCGACCGTGCCGGACGTCTCGGGCTTCACGACGACCGACTCGTCGGCGAGGAGCGCTCCCGTGAACTCGGCGACGTCGGCGAAGACGCCGGGGGTGGCCGTCGCGACCTCGACGGTCGCCGGCGGCGGTCCCGAGCCGGTGGCCGACGACGACGGGTTTCCGCACGCGACGGCACACGCGAGCGCGAGCCCCGCCGGGAGCAACGACCAGCGGGCACCCTCGGACATGGGAGATTCTTAGGCGTCGCGACGGCCCGATTCCAGGCGCGCTCGTCGCGCAGTGCGTCGTGGGCGTCGTCGGCGTCGTGGGCGTCGTGGGCGTCGTGGGCGTCGTGGGCGTCGTCGGCGTCGTCGGCGTCGTGGGCGTCGTCGGCGTCGCCGGCGTCGCCGTGCGCGCTCGCCGCGCGACTTCTGCTACGTTCGCCCGGCGGGAGAAGCGCCGGGGAAACGGATGGATCGAGTGACGGGGATCTTCGTCGACGGAATGGGCGCCGCCTCGGCCACGTCCGGCGTGCTGACCCAGCTGCAAGGGCGGATCTTCGCGTTCCTCTACCTGCAGCCGCAGCCCGTCTCGCTCGAGGAGATCGCGGCGCAGCTCGAGACGTCGAAGAGCAACGTCTCCGTCAACATCCGCGGGCTCGCCGACTGGCACCTCGTGCGCCGCGTGCAGGTCCCGGGCTCGCGGAAGGACCACTACGAGGCCGCGACGAACCTGCTTCGCGTCATGCAGCAGATCATCGACCGGCGCTTCCGGTTCAACCTGCGTCAGGTCCTCGCGACGGTGGAGGAGACGCAGCGCGCTGCGGGCGACGGAGGCACAGGCGACGGAGGCACAGACGACGGTCGCACGAGCGACGCGCTCACGAGCAACGACGAGGACGCGGCGATCCTGCGCAACCGGCTCCAGGCGCTGCACGTGTTCTTCTCGATCCTCGAGGCGAACATCGGCGCCTTCGCGCGCGGCGAGCCGTTCGATCTCGGCCAGCTCCAATCCCTCCGCATGATCGAGATGCCGGCGGGGCAGGAGCCGGGCGGGCGGCGGCGGAAGACCGGACGGCCCTGAGCCCGGGCTGCACGCGCCCGGAGCGACGACGGGGACGATGCGGATCGGCATCGATCTGACGGCCCTCCTCCCGCAAGCGACGGGCGTCGACGCTTCACTGCTCGGCCTCGTGCGGCATCTCGCTCGGATCGACTACGAGAGCTGCTACGTCCTCTTCGTGAACCGCGAGGACCGTCCGCTCTTCGAGGGCCGTCTCGGGGAGAATCTGTGCGTCGTCCCGGTGAGCCTCCGGCCGCGCGCGGCGCGTCTCGTGTCGCAGCAGCTCGCCTTGCCCGTGCTCGCGAGCGCGCTTCGGCTCGACGTCCTTCACTCGCCGTCCTTCATCCTGCCCCTCGCGCGCGGCACGGCGTTCTCTTCCTCGGAACCATCGAGCCGCGAAAGAACGTCCCCGCTTTGCTCGAGGCGTACACGCGTCTCGTCGCGGCCGGCTGCGCGGAGCATCTCGACCGCGACGACGACCGAGAGGTCGATCGTCAGTACGTTCCCGCGAGCTTCCGGTGGTCCCAGCTCGCGATGCGGGTCGGACGCACGATCACGACGGTGCGCTTCCGCGCGAGCGCCTTCGCGGCGTCCGCTACCGAGGCCTCGGGCACCTCGGGGTTGTACTTTCGCACGACCGCCGCTGCGTAGCGCTCGACCGCGGGCGGATCGTCGACGAGCTCCGCCGTACCGTTGATCGAGACGCCGCGGAGCTGATCGTAGGTGAGGCCGTCCTCGACGAGGACGGCGATCCGCGGGTCGCGCTTCAGGTTCACGATCTTCTGCGACTTCGTGAACGTCTCGAAGATGATCGCGCCGTCGACCACGGCGAACCAGAGCGTCGTGAGCTGCGGCGTGCCGTCCTTGTTCAGCGTGGCGACCTGGAGGCTGTGTCGCTCCTCGATGAATTTCCAGGTTTCCTCGTCGGTCATCCGGATCAGGTCGCGTCTTTTCGGCATGCCCTCCCGTACACCGGGAGGAACGAGCCTGCCAGACGTCGCCGGCGCGGTGCGGCGTTGACCCCGGCGCCGGGATCGGCGACGTTTCGAAGCGACCCGAAAAGGAGCCGAGTGTGAGCGATGTGATGAAGGGATTCCGCGTCCTCGAGGTGGCCGAGCACACGTTCGTGCCCGCCGCTTCCGCCGTTCTCGCGGACTGGGGCGCCGACGTCGTCAAGGTGGAGCACGTGACTCGGGGCGATGCGATGCGCGGCCTCGGCCGAACGGGCGCCTTGAACCTGGGCGGGCAGGTGCATGTTCTCTACGAGCACTCGAATCGCGGCAAGCGCAGCATCGGGCTCGATCTCGGGAACGAGCAGGGTCTCGAGGTCCTGCACGCGCTCATCAAGACGAGCGACGTGTTCTTGACGAACAAGACGCCCGCCGTCACGCGGAAGCTGAAGCTCGGGGTCGACGACATCCGGGCGCACAACCCGAAGATCATCTACGTGCGGGGCTCGGCGTACGGACCGAAGGGCCCAGAGAGCGAGTCGGGCGGCTACGACATGACCGGCTATTGGTGCCGCGGCGGCAGCGCGATGGGCGCGACTCCGCCGAACGTCGACGGCTGCATCAACCAGCCGGGGCCCGCATACGGCGACTCGATCGGCGCGATGACGATCGCGGGCGGGATCGCGGCGGCGCTGCTGAGGCGCGAGCGGACCGGCGAGCCGTCGGTCGTCGACGTCTCGCTGCTCGGCACCGGCGTCTGGGCGATGGGGGCGGCGATCGCGCTCTCGATGCAGCTCGGGCAGGCGTGGCGTCCGCCGCCCCTCGGCGGCGTCGCGGCGATCGGGAATCCGCTCGTCAGCGTCTACCGGACGAAGGACGAGCGCTTCATCAACTTCACGATGCTGCAGGCGTTCAAGTACTGGGCGGATTTCTGCAAGCACATCGAACGGCCGGAGCTGGCGAGCGATCCGCGCTTCGACTCGCACGAGAACCTCTCGGCGAACGCGAGCGAGGCGCAGGCGATCATCCGCGAGGTGATCGCGACCCGTACTCTTGCCGAGTGGCGCGACACGTTCGTCACCCTCAAGGGCCAGTGGGCGCCGATCCAGGACAGCCTCGAGCTGACGACGGATCCGCAGGTGCGCGCGAACGGCTACCTCACGGGTGCTGCGACGAGCGACGGGATCTCGTTCGAGCTCGCCGCGAGCCCGGTGCAGTTCGACGAGCGTCCGACCGAGACGCGACGCGGTCCCGAGTTCAACGAGCACGGAGACGAGATCCTGCAGGAGCTCGGGATCGACTGGGACCGGATCATCGCGCTGAAGGCCGCGGGCGCGGTCGCCTAGCCCGAGTCGCGCTCGCGCTCGGGAAGCCGGCCGACACCCGCACTCGTCCCTCGACCCGCGCCCGAACGGAGTGATACGAGTGTTACACCGTGGATGCTCCCGTTCGGCCGCGCCGAGGTCGCCGGGATGGACCGGATGATCGCGGGACTCGCGATGGCCCACCCCGAGGACGAGGAGCGTCTCGCACGCGGTGCGGCACTCCTCGACGACCTGCACACCTACTACACGCGGAGACGCGTCGGAGCGGAGGGTTAGATGCCGGAGACCGCGGAGGTACCACGCGACGAAGGGGCGGAGCCGTATACGCTCGGCGGGCTGGTCCTCTACTTCCTCCGCCTCGGGACGTTCGGCTTCGGCGGCCCGATCGCGCTCGTCGGCTACATGCAGCGCGACCTCGTCGAAACGCGACGCTGGATCGCGCTGAAGGACTACAAGGAAGGGCTCGCGCTCGCGCAGCTCGCGCCGGGGCCGCTCGCGGCGCAGCTCGCCATCTACCTCGGTTGGCTGCGCTACGGCGTGCTCGGCGCGACGCTCGTCGCGATCGCGTTCGTGCTGCCGTCGTTCGTGATGGTCCTCGTGCTCTCCGCGATCTACCTCGCCTACGGCGGCATCGGTTGGATGCAGGGCGCCTTCTACGGAATCGGCGCCGCCGTGATCGCGATCATCGCGCGAAGCGCGTACAAGCTCACGAAGAGCACGCTCGGTCGAGACGCCGTCCTCTGGGCGCTGTTCGGCGTGAGCGCGATCGTCACGGCGTGGACGGAGTCCGAGATCCTCTGGCTGTTCGTCCTCTGCGGCGTCGTGGCTCTGGTCGCGCGCGGATACGCACCGAAGGCGGGGGCTGCGGCGGCTCTCGTCCCCGCGCCGTGGCTTCTCACGGGTCTGCACGGTCCCGCGCCGACGGACACGCTGTGGACGATCGCCTGGTACTTCACCGAAGCCGGCGCCTTCGTCTTCGGGAGCGGGCTCGCAATCGTGCCCTTCCTGCGCGGGGGCGTCGTCGGCGAGTTCGGGTGGCTGGACGAGAGGCAGTTTCTCGATGCCGTCGCGGTCGCGATGATCACACCGGGGCCGGTCGTCATCACGGTCGCGTTCATCGGCTACCTCGTCGCGGGTCCGCTCGGGGCCACGGTCGCGGCCATTGCCGTCTTCCTCCCCTGCTACCTGCTCGTGGTGATCCCGGCGAAGTACTTCCAGCGCTCCGTGCACGATCCGCGCGTCAAGGCATTCGTCGACGGCGTGACCGCGGCGGCGGCGGGAGCGATCGCGGGCGCGGCGTTCGTTCTCGGACGGCGCGCGATCTTCGACCTCCCGACGCTCGCGATCGCGGTCGTGGCGCTCGCGATCCTGCCGCGCGTGAAGGGGAGCGCCGAGCCGATCCTGATCCTCGCTGCGGGCGTCGTCGGCGTGGTGATCACCGCAATCGCCGGTTGAAGGCTCAGATCCCTTCCGGGACGAGCGGCGCGCCCGTCCGCTGCTTCTCGCGGATCTCGACGACCGTCTCCTCGATCGTCTTCGCGCGGCTCGCCGTGCTCGGATGCGCGGGCGAGGCGCGGTCGCTGATCAGCTCGGGATGCTCGGCGGCGAGTCGCCGGACGAAGCGTACGGCGGCTGCGGGATCGTAGCCGGCGCGCGCCGCGAGATAGACGCCGAGATAGTCCGCGGCGTGCTCGCGGCGGCGGAAGCCCGATCCGCCGCGATGACCGAGGATCTCGTGCGCGAGCTCGTGGCCGATCACCGCGGCGAGCTCGTCGTCGCTCTCGAGGAAGCGCAGCAGGCCGGTCGTGATCCCGACGCCGTCCCGGCTCGAGTGTGCGTTCACGAAGTCGCCGAGCGTCGCCTGCACGTCGTAGTCGCACTCCGGCACGTACGGCAGCGTCTTGCGAAGCGAGCTACCGCCGCGCTGGACCTCGACGGCCACCGGCGCTCCGGGGCGATCGTCCCCGGGATCGACCGCGACCACCTGATCGCCCGCTCGGATCCCCGCTTCGGCGGCGGGAGAATCGGGCAGGACGACGAGGACCTCGGTCCCGGGTCCGAGTTGCCACGCCGACTGCAGGGCCGTGCCGACGTCGATCCATGCGCCGTGGCGGCCGAGCTTCCTCTGCAGGCCCACGCGGCTCGCGCTCAGGATGCCGACGTACGGCTTGACGTCGCCGTCGCAGAGCGGTGCGGCCGCGACCGTGACCCGCGCGCCGACGCGCGCGACCCGCTCCATGTAGGCGAGAAGTCGATCGGCGGCCGCCGCGTACTGACGATCGCGCTCGATCGCGACGTCGACGGGAGCGGGCCGCGCGGGCACGGTGCGAACGGCGCACGCGGAGAGCAAAGCGGCGAGAAGAAGCGAGCGGCTCACCGCGAGAGAGACGCTGCGGCGATCGCGGCGCGCCGGCGTCTCGGTGGCGAGCACGGAACGATTACATACGCCGTCGCCGCGTCGGGCAAGCGTGGCTGGATCGCCGAACCTCGCGGGTGCTAGAGCCCGGGCGACGTGCATCCCTCGCTTCACGCCAAGAGCACGCCGGACAAGGCCGCGTACGTCCTGGCGCGGAGCGGCGAGGTGGTCACGTATCGCCAGCTCGACGAACGTTCGAACCAGTGTGCGCACCTGCTTCGGCGTCGGGGGCTCCGACCGGGCTCGGCGATCGCCGTTCTCCTCGCGAACGACGCGCGCTTCCACGAGTCCTGCTGGGCGGCGCAGCGCTCCGGGCTCTACTACACGCCTCTCTCGACGCACCTGACGCCGCCGGAGATCGAGTACATCGCGAAGGACTGCGGCGCCGAGGTCCTGATCGCCTCGCACGCATTTCGCGACGTCGCAGAAGCGCTCGTCGATCGCCTGCCCGGCGTGCACACGCGCCTCATGATCGGTGGCACGGCGCGCGGGTTCGAGAGCTACGAGTCCCTCGTCGCGGCGGAGCCGTCGACGCCGATCGCCGACGAGTGCGAGGGGCAGGACATGCTCTACTCGTCGGGTACGACCGGATACCCGAAGGGGATCCGCGTGCCGCTCTCGAACCGGAAGGTCGGCGACCTCGATCCGCTCGCGGCGGGGCTCGAGCAGGGCTTCTGGCAGATCCGCTCCGAGGACGTCTACCTGTCGCCGGCGCCGCTGTATCACTCGGCGCCGCTTCGCTGCACGATGGCGATGATGCGGCTCGGCACGACGAGCGTGATCATGGAGAAGTTCGATCCGGAGGAGGCGCTGGCGCTGATCGAGCGGCATCGCGTCACCGCGAGCCAGTGGGTGCCGACGATGTTCGTCCGCATGCTGAAGCTGCCGGAGGAGAGCCGCCGCCGATACGACCTCGCGAGCCACCGCATCGCGGTACATGCCGCTGCACCATGTCCGGTCCCCGTCAAGGAGAAGATGATCGAATGGTGGGGCCCGATGCTCCACGAGTACTACGCGGCGACCGAGGCGAACGGCTCCACCGCGATCACGAGCGAGGAGTGGCTCGCGCACAAGGGCTCGGTCGGGAAGCCGTTCCGCTGCGTCGCGCACATCCTCGACGAGGAGGGGCGCGAGCTCGGCCCGCGCGAGATCGGAACCGTCTACTTCGAGGGCGGAGCGAGCTTCGCCTACCACAACGATCCGGAGAAGACGGCCGGGAGCTACAGCCGCGAGGGCTGGTCGACCGTCGGCGACATGGGGTGGCTCGACGAGGAGGGCTACCTCTACCTGAGCGACCGGCGCGCCTACATGATCATCTCCGGCGGCGTGAACATCTATCCGCAGGAGGCGGAGAACGTGCTGATCGGGCATCCGCGCGTCGCCGACGTCGCTGTGATCGGCGTCCCGAACGAGGAGTTCGGCGAGGAGGTGAAGGCGGTCGTCGAGCCCGTCGACATGGCGGAGGCCGGACCCGATCTCGAGCATGACCTGCTCGAGTGGTGTCGCGCGCGGCTCGCGCGGATCAAGTGCCCGCGCTCGGTCGACTTCGAGGCGAAGCTGCCGCGCGAGGAAAACGGCAAGCTCTACAAGCGCCGTCTGCGCGACCGCTACTGGCGGGGGCACGCGACGCGGATCGTCTGATGCGCGCGATCCGCTGCAAGGAGTACGGCGAGCCGGAGAGCCTCGTCCTCGAGGACATCCCGGCGCCGGAGCCCGGGCCCGGCGAGGTGCTCGTCGACGTCCACGCGGCGTCCGTCAACTATCCGGACGCGCTGATGGTCGCGAACCGCTACCAGATCCCGACGCCGCCGCCGTTCACGCCGGGCAGCGACTTCGCGGGCGTCGTTCGTGCGAGAGGATCGGGCGTGGAGCGGCCGGCGCTCGGCGACCGCGTCTACGGGACCGTCTTCGGTGGCGCGTTCGCCGAGCAGGTCGTCGCGTCGGCGCGTGCGCTCGAGGTCTTCCCCGACGGCGTCGACTTCGCGAGCGCTTCGGCGTTTCCGACGGTGTACGGGACGGCGTACGACGCGGTGCGGACGACGGCCGCGGTCGAGCGCGGCCAGACGCTCGTCGTTCTCGGCGCCGCGGGAGGCGTCGGCTCCGCGGCCGTGCAGGTCGGAAAGGTCCTCGGCGCGCGTGTGATCGCCTGCGCTTCGAGCGCCGCGAAGCTCGCCGTCGCAGCGGCGCTCGGCGCGGACGAGCTCGTCGACTACGGGGGCGGTGGCCTGAAGCAGCGCTTGAAGGAGCTCGTGCCCGCCGGTGCGGACGCGGTGCTCGATCCCGTGGGCGGACCGCTCGCGGAGGAGGCTCTTCGCGCGACGGGTTACGGCGGACGGTTCGTCGTCGTCGGCTTCGCTTCCGGAGAGATTCCGCGGATCCCGCTGAACCTCGTTCTGTTGAAGGGCGTGATCGTGAAGGGGCACGAGTTCCGGAGCTTCGTCCAGAACGAGGCCGAGGCGGTGGCGCGAAATCGAGTCGAGATGCGCGAGCACCTCGCCGCGGGAAGGCTGCGTCCCTACATCGGGAACCGGTTCTCGCTGGAGGAGGCGCCGGCGGCGCTCGCCGCGGTGCTGCGCCGTCGAGCCCTCGGCAAGGTCGTGGTCGAGGTCCGCGCCGCACCGTGAGCACGGAGCCGCTCGCCGAGAAGCATTCGCCCGAGCGTTCGAGGATGCGCTTCGAGCCGCGGCGGGGCGGGCTCTTCGCCGCTCTTCGTCATCGCGAGTACCGGCTCCTCTTCTCGAGCTTCTGCGTGAACCAGACCGGCTTCTGGCTGTCGCACATCTCCCTGCAGGGGTTGATGGTGAAGCTGTCCAGTGGAGATCCGCTACAGGTCGGGCTGCTCTCGTTCGCACTTCTGATCCCGGCGCTCCTCCTCGCGCCGATCTCGGGAGCGGTCGCCGATCGGTTCGATCGAAGGACCATCATGCTTTCGTGCTACGCCGTCGTCAGCGCCGTGACGGGGCTGCTCGCGGCGTTGACGGGCTTCGGGGCGATGACGTCGCACCTCCTTCTCGCGTTCTCGTTCGTGATGGGAGTGACGTTCGCGATCGCGGCTCCCGCGAGCATGGCGATCGCCGCCAACGCGGTCCACATCGAGGACCTTCCGAGCGCGGTCGCCCTGCAGTCCGCGACGAACAACCTCACGCGGGTCGTCGGTCCTCTCCTCGCGGCACCGCTCGTCGCCGCAGGTCACTACGCGATCGGCTTCTGGGCCTTCGCGGGGAGTGCCTTCGTCGCCGGGCTCCTCGTCTCGCGGATGCGTGTGAAGATGGAGCCCTCGACCGAGAAGGGCGGCATGCTCCAGCGGATCCGCGCGGGCTTCGCGCACGCGCGCGAGCGGCGGCCGGCGCTCGCCGCGATCGCCACGACGGGTTGTCTCTCGGTCTTCGGCGTCGGCCACATCGCGATGCTGCCGGTATATGCGCACGACGTGCTCGGCGACGGCGGTCTCTTCCCGTGGCTCGTCGCGGTCACCGCTTCCGGAGCGATCTTCGGGGCCCTCGCCACCGGTCGGGAAGGGCGGCCGACCCTCGCTCGCGCCGCGTTGCGCCTCGTCTTCTACGGGCTTGCGTTCGGCGTCTTCGCGTGGACCGACGAGCTGTGGGTGGCCTTCGTCGCGCAGTTCGTGCTCGGCTACTTCTACTTCGCGGTGATGACGAGCCTGCAGACGCTCATCCAGCAGCTCGTCGACGACGCGAATCGCGGCCGTGTGATGAGCCTCTTCCAGGTGGCGTGGGGAGGCCTGACGCCGGTCGGCTCGCTGGGCATGGGGGCGGTCGCGGGCTGGATCGGGATCGGGCGGACGCTGCAGCTCGCGGCGCTCGGTTGCGTCGTCTCCGGGCTCGTCGTCCGGATGCGTGAGCGGCGCTAGCCGCGCTCGCCGCGAGGTTCCAACTCAGTCGACCTTCCAGCGCGGGGGGCGCTTCTCGGCGAACGCCCGCGGGCCCTCCGTCGAGTCCGGGTGCGACCAGTGGCTGTAGATCTCGCGCCAGCCGCGCTCCAGCGCGTCGAAGAGTCCGCGATCGAGCGACTGCCACATCGCACGCTTGCTCGCGGCGATCGTCGCCGGCGAGAACTCCGCGATCGTTCGCGCGAGCTCCCCGGCGCGCTCGAGGAGCCTCGCCCGGGGAACGATCTCGCTGATCATCCCGAGCTGGAGGGCGCGCTCCACGCTCATCCGCTCCGTTCCCGAGAGGAGCATCATCCGCATCACCTCGCCGAAGGGCATCTTCCGGATCAGGCCGATCGTCTCGAGCGCGAAGACCTGGCCGATGCGGACGTGCGTGTCGAAGAAGGTCGCGTGGTCCGCGGCGAGAATCAGGTCGCCGTCCGCGACGAAGTGCAGCCCGGCCCCGAGGCAGACGCCGTTCACCGCGACGATCACGGGCTTGTCGAAGCCCTCGTGCAGGAAGTCGGTCGGCGAGCCGCGGTAGTACGGCCCCTCCTTGCTGCCGCCGATCGTTCCCGAGTCGACCGTGTCCTTGACGTCGGCGCCGGCGCAGAAGGCCTTCTCGCCGCTTCCGGTGACGATCACGACGCGGACGCTCGGATCCTCTCCGGCGGAGCGGAAGGCACCCGGCAGCTCCTTCTTCAGGAGGTTCTGGTTCAGGGCGTTCATCCGCTCGGGGCGATCGAGGGTGATCGTCACGACCGGACCGTCCTGCTCGTAGCGAAGATCGTCGTAGGCCACGCTCGTCCTCCCGTCGCAGCTCGGCCGCGACCGTCCGGACCCTAGCAGATGCGCTGTCGTCCGGAACGCGCTCCCGCGAGGTCTTGCGTGCGGTTCGTCGAGCGGGCGAGACTCCTCGGATGTCTCGCGCGCTCCTCTTCCTCGTCACGGCACTCGCCCTCTTCGTGATGGTCGCTCCCGCGCGGGCGAAGGATCTCGAGCAGGAGCGCGTCGATCGGCTCGAGGCCCTCGGCTACGTGGAGGCCGTCCCGGACGATCCCGATCCGAGCCGCCGCGGCGTGGTCGCGCGCGACGACCGCGCGTGGGACGGCGTGAACTACTACTGCGGCGCGGCGTCCGTGCGCTTCCTCGACATGGACGGCCGGCTCCTGCACGAGATTCCGCTCTCGATCCCGCCCGCGGCGAACAGCGGATGCCTCGCGGATCCCTATCGAGACGGGCTCGTCGCGGTGGTCCGGCGGCCGATCCTGTCGGTGGAGGAGATGGGCGGGAAGACGGTTTGGGCGCGGCGCGGTCCCTTCCATCACGACGTCGGCGTGGACGCGGAGGGGCGGCTCTACGCGCTCACGGTGCTTCCCGGGAAGGTCCGCCGGAACGGGAAGATCCTCGAGATCCTCGGCCAGGCGATCACCGTGCTGAGCGCGGACGGACGCATCGCGCGCTCGATCGACCTGATGCCGCTCTTCGGGGACCGGATCCCGGAGGCGCGCTACGACTCGATCGAGCGCCTCTCCGCCGACCGCGGCAAGGGCAAGCTCGAGAGGAAGAAATACACGCGGGCGACCGACGTCTTCCATCCCAACTCGATCGAGGTCGTCCGGTGGCCGCACGCCGAGAGCGCCGGAACCCAGGTCCTCTTGAGCTTTCGTGACCTCGACCTCCTTGCGGTGGTCGACCTCGACGAGCCGAAAGTGCTCTGGGCCTGGGGCGCGGCCGACCTCGTCGGACCGCACGATCCGTGGCTCCTGCCGAACGGTCACGTCGTCGTCTTCGACAACGGCGCGCGACAGCACGACGCCGGCAAGGGACGGAGCTACTCCCGCATCGTCGAGATCGACCCGGCGACGAACCGGATCGTCTGGCAGTACACGAGCGAGCCGCGGACCGACTTCTTCAGCTCGAGCCGCGGCGGCGCGCAGCCTCTGCCGAACGGGAACGTCCTCGTGACGGAGAGCACCAAGGGGCGCGTCTTCGAGGTGACGCGTGGCGGCGAGATCGTCTGGGACTACTGGAACACCGACTTCCGCGAGAGCGACGGCCAGCGGCGGACGATCTATCGGATGTACCGCATGAGCCACGAGCGCTTCGCCGAGCTGCGCGCCGGGAAGATGCCTCTGCCGTCGATCGCCGCTCCTGATCGTTGAGCCTCCTTCACGCGAATCGACAGGCTCCGCCTCTCGAAGAGCGCGCGCGATGCGCCGCGGATGGCACACGCGACTGCGCCACCGTGCGCCGAGGACACACGCCGAGCGCACGGTCTGCGGGCCGGGGCTCGCGAAAAGACGCTCGCGCACGAGCGCTTGGCGCATCGACCGCCGTGCGGAGCGTCACACGGGAGCCGGTTCCACTGCAGAAAGGTGGGAAAAGCATCCACTCTCTACACAGAGCCGAGCGACGACGTGGTGTGAGGCCGAGCTTGGTACGCGGATTGCGGAACGCCTCTCTCGTGCGCCCGAAGGGGTTGCGCACGAAGAGGGAGCATACAGTGACATCCGTCGAGCTCGTCGTCGTCGTCGCCATCCTCGGGTTCCTCGCCTCGTTCAACTGAACCGCTCGGGCTCGACCGCCCGAGTGCGATCGAGCGCGCGCACGAGGCCATCGAGCCTCCGGTCGCGTGCTTTCCCGCGCCTCCGCGCACCGCACCTCGCCTGGCTCCGCCGGGTCCGTTAGAGCCGCCGCCATGGGACGACTCGACGGACGAGTGGCAATCGTGACCGGCGCAGGCCGCGGCATCGGGGCCGCCGTCGCGGAAGGTCTCGCAGCCGAAGGCGCGCACGTCGTCGCGAGCGACCTCGGCGTCTCGATGGACGGGAGCGGGGCCGACGAGAGTCCGGCCCGCGAGGTCGTCGATCGGATCCGCGCCTCGGGCGGGACCGCGAGGACCGACCACACCGACGTCGCGAGCTGGGCCGCCGCCGAGAAGCTGATCCGGTCCACCGTCGACGAGTACGGCCGGCTCGACGTCCTCGTGAACGTCGCCGGGATCCTTCGCGACCGCATGATATTCAACATGGCGGAGGACGATTGGGACGCCGTGATCGACGTCCACCTGAAGGGGACGTTCAACACGACACGTCACGCCGCCTCCTACTGGCGGGAGAACCAGGGCGGCGACTACCGCCTGATCAACTTCACCTCCGGCGCGGGGATCTACGGCGCACCGAGCCAGCCGAACTACGCCGCCGCGAAGCTCGGCATCGTCGGCCTCACGCTGTCCTGTGCGAACGCGCTCCGGCGCTACGGCGTCACGAGCAACTGCATCGCTCCCGTCGCGACCACGCGGATGACGATGGGCATCGCCTCGAGCAAGGCCGTCAACCAGTACGACCCGGCGAACGAGCGAATGTCGCCGGCGAACGTCGTCCCGATCGTGCTGTACCTCGCGAGCACCGAATCCGGCTGGCTCAACCGGCGCGTGATCGGCGCCGGCAACGGCCGGATCAGCCTCTTCCGCGAGTCCGGCGTCGAGCGGGAGATCGTCGCCTCGAGCGGCGTCTGGGAGACGGCGAGCGCGTTCGCCGAGATCGAGGGCGCGTTCCGGAGCGCGATCGAGCATCCGAACCCCTTCGATCGGCCGCGCGGGTGAGAGGAGAGCCCCGATGAGCTTCGTTCGCGTGGAGAAGCCGCGCCCGCACACGACGGTCATCACGATGAACCGGCCGGAGCGGATGAACTCGATGTCGTTCGAGCTCGTCGTGCCGCTGCACGAGGCGTTCGCGGCGGTCGCGAACGACAACGACACGACGTGCGTGATCCTGACCGGCTCGGGCCGTGGATTCTGCTCGGGCGCCGACACGCAGGACGTCGAGCCCCCGCCCAACATCGAGGGCCTGACGCTGACCCGCATCGCGACGCGCGCGATGACGATCCTCGCGCAGCTCGTCCCGACGATGCGGAGCCTGCCGCAGCCGGTGATCTGCGCCGTCAACGGAGCGGCGATCGGCGGAGGCATGTGCCTCGCGCTCGGAGCGGACATCCGGATCGCAGGCGAGTCCGCCTACTTCCGCGCCGCCGGGATCAACAATGGGCTCACGGCGACGGAGCTCGGGCTCAGCTTTCTGCTGCCTCGGGCGATCGGCTCGTCGCGCGCCTTCGAGATCGCGCTTTCCGGACGCGACGTCTCTGCGGAGGAGGCGGAGCGGATCGGCCTCGTGTCCCGCGTCGTCCCCGACGCGGAGCTGCTGGAGAGCGCTCTCGACCTCGCCGGCCAGATCAACGGGTGGAGCGCGCAGGGCGTCGCCCTCACGAAGCGGATGATGTGGGCCGGTCTCGAGACGGGCAGCCTCGCCGCTGCCGTCGAGCTCGAGAGCCACACGCAGCTCTTCGTCCGCATGACGACGCAGAACTTCGAAGAGGCGACGCGCGCCCGGAAGGAGGGGCGGAAGCCCGTCTTTCGCGACTAGCACTAGCCTGCATTTCTCACCAGATCCCTACTGCGGCGGCCGATAGCACCGAATCTTCGCGAGCTTCTCCCTCCGGGCTCCTCGACGTACTGTTCAAGTACGCCTGCGTCGCCCTCCGGTCCGAGGCTCGCGAATCTTCGGCACTCTCGACCGCCTCGCGACGTGATCTGGTGAGAAATGCAGGCTAGCCGGCCGGCTGCTCGGGAGGGAACGCGAGGGTGACGGAGTACGTACCGGCGGCAGACGGAGGGGGCAGTGCAAGCGTTCGAATCCGGGACTTCCCGGGCGCGAGTGCGAGCGGAAGGAGGACGCGGACGGGCGTCTCCAGCACGAGAACGCCCGCCGCGCCCCGCCACTCGGCCGAAGCGGAGCGCGGGGCGATGGGCTCGGGATGGACGAACGTGAGCGGTCCGCGATTCTCGAAAGCGAAGTCCAACTTCGCTTCCCGCTCACCCTCGCCGACCGTCGCTGCGACGGGCCGGGGAGGGGCGAGGCGTTCGGTCGAGGAGGACGCCTCGGCCAGAGGGCGCAGGCGATAGACGACGTGCTCGCCGCTTTCGCCGACCTGCTCCATGCGGCCGCCAGCGTTCTCGGTCGAGTCGAGACCGGCTTCGAAGGCGGCGATCATGTCGGGCGGGAGATGCTCGCGGTGCAGGACGACGGCCCCGAACCCGAGGTGCGCCAGCGCCTCCGCAGCCTCCGGCGCGGGCAACGCGGTCGCGAGATCTCCGATCTCGGGCTGCAGGGGCGAGGCGATCGAGTTGTAGCAGGCCGCCGTCGGCTGACCGTGATAGGCGGCGTCGAGGAGGTACCGTGACTGCCCCGAGATGTTCCCGACGAGAAGGGGGTAGTCGAGCACGGGCCCCTCGACGCGCGTACGCAGGAGATCGATCCACTCGCGTGGCGGCGCCGCGAGGTAGGCCTGCTGGCGGATCGGTGAGCCGAAGCTCTTCGTCGCGATGGACGGCACGAGCGTCTCCACGAGAAACGCCGCGATGAGGGCAAGGACGACCGCGTTCCTCGCGCGAGCGCTTCGGAGCCGCTCGGTCACGAGCAGGACGCCGTACGCCGCCAGGACGACGAGGGAGAGATAGAAGCCGAAGCGGAGCCCCGAAGGCGCTCGGATCACGTCGAGGTACGGGACCACTCCCTTGAGAAGCACGAAGGGCGAGGGCAGCTTGACGTCGAGGAGAGGAATCGGAACCGCGAAGACCGAGCAGGAGAAGGCGAGCGCGCCGCCGATCGCGATCGCGACACGCGGATCTCCTGCGGGTCCGGGCCGCGCGCCGCGGAGCCGATCCGCGAGGCCCACCGCGGCGAGCATGGAAAGAAGGGTCCCCGGCGAGAACTCGTAGCCGGGGAGGAACCCTCCCGCCGTCGCGAACATTCCGCCGCGCCGCTTCGCGGCATCCCAGGCTCGCGTCGTCTCGAGATACGGGCCGAGCACGAGCCAGGCGACGACGCCGGCGACGACGAGGCAGAGGAGCAGCTTCGGCGCGATCGCCGCGAGTCGTCGCCGATGCTGGACGGCGAGCCAGACGCCGCAGACGCCGAGCAGCAGCGCCGACGAGAGCACGACGTAGACGCTCTCGCCGAGGATCAGACTTCCGAAGAGGGCGAGGGCGAGCGCGCTCCGCGCGTCGGCGCGATCGAAAAGCCGGTACAGCGAAAGCAGCGCGAGCGGCGTCCAGAGGTCGCCATGCACGTAGGGATGCACCGGATCCATCAATCGGTAGCGCGCGAAGCCGAAGACGAGACCCGCGACGAGAGCGGCGGGCAAGCTCCCGGTGAACGGCAGGATCAGCGCGAACATCGACATCGCTGCGATCCACAGAGTCGCGACGAGCACGAGGTTGTAGGAAAGGATCGGATCGCCGCTGAGCCGCATCGGCAGCGCGGCGAGGAGCGCGTTCCCGATCATGTGCTCGCCGAGCGTGTAGCTCCGCGGGAACGGGTAGCACTGGTCGCCGGCGAGGAGGCGCGCGGGGGCGGAGGTCGCCGCGCGTGCGCCGCTCGCTACGGTCGCGAGCACCATCTTCTGGTCCATGCGGCCGAGCTTCGCGATCGGACGGTCCTCGGGAAGCCCGATCAGGAGCTCGCGCGGGCTCCGCCAGACGCCGTCCATCACGCAGACGGCGAGCACGAGGTAGAAGAGCCCCGCGAGCAGGTACGGAGAGCGGCTCACTCGAGGCGGGATCGCGTGAAGACGAAGTCCGAGGGATCGGGCTCGCGGATCGGTGTGGAAGATGATGCTGCCGCCGTGCCCGCGGTTCGTGTTCGGTCTTCGATCCGCTCCTCGGAGCCGTCCTCCGTGCGAAGCAGCACCTCCCAGCGCGCCTTGGCCTCGTGCCAGCGCGCGGAGACGACCTCGGTGCGGAAGCGGATCCGTGGGCGCACGCCGTACTTCGTCGCGCAGCGCTCGAAGTACGCCTGCAGCTCGCCACGACGGGAGAAGTATTCCGGCCAGCCGTGGTCGCTCTCGAGCCGGCGGGTATCGCCGGTGAGCTGGACGAGGACCGCGAGCAGGGTCGGGATGTCGGCGCTCTCGAGCGCCGCCGCGATCGTCGAGTCGTCGGCGGCGATCGGCATCGGCAGAGCTTAGCGGTCGGACGCGCTTCCGCCCAGAAGAGGGCGCGACCGCTCAGTCGCCGTAGCCGTAGCCCCCTTCGTCGATGTCGTCGAGGTAGCCGTCGCGGAAGGTCAGCTCGCGGACGAACTCGTGCGGCCCCCTGTCATACGTCCAGCGCTCGACGGGAATGACGCGGGTGAGCTCCACGTGACGGCTCGTCCGAAAGGAGACGAGCTCGCTCGAGGCGAGCCGGAAGGACGGCGGCCCGCAACGGGAGAGGACCTCCGCGGCCGTGTCGCCCAGCGTCACGAGCCGTCTCCCGCAACGCCACGTCGCTTCCGCCGAAGACGGCAAAACGGGAACCACCAGGGCGAGGGTCAACGCGAGCGTGGCGAACCGGCGAAGGAAAGGTCGCCGGCCGGCCGCGGCGGCATGGTTTGGGGGTTCCATGCCCCGACCAAACACGTCTACCCGCCGGAGGGTTCGCGAATTTTTCGAAGGCGGCTCTGCGGAGCCGCCTTCGCCGGTCAGTCTCGACCGAACACCGAAACCGCGTCGCTCGTCGACGAGGCGACGTACGCGTGACGGCCGTTCCGGGCGACGAGCACGCTGCGCGTCTCGACGAGGGCCTTGCCGTCGGCGCACGCGCCGAGGGTCCCGTCCTCGCTGACGCAGCCCTCGATCCCGGGAAGCTGGGTCAGAATGCCGGTTTTCTTGTCGCGTGAGAAAGCGACGACGGCGTTGCTGGTCTCGGAGGTCGCGTACACGTTCTCTCCGTCTCGCGTCACCGTGATCCCAGCGACGCCGAGGAGCGCCTTGCCATCCTCGCAGAGGCCGACGACGCCGACCTCGCTCACGCATCCGCTCGTGCCGGGGAGCTGCGTCAACACGCCCGAGGTCTTGTCGCGCTCGAAGGAGGTGATCGCGTTGCCGTCTCGCGCGGCGACGTACACGTTCTTTCCGTTCCGCTCGCCGCGACGGCAAAGGCGCCGAGAAGACCGCGCCCGTCCGTGCACTGGCCGCCCGTTCCGTCTTCGCTGATGCAGTCGGCGGTTCCGGCGAGCTGCGTCAGGGCACCCGTCGACTTGTCGCGTGCGTATGCGGTGACAGCGCTGCTGCCGGAGGAGGCGACGTAGACGTTCCTTCCGTCGGCCGTCACCGCGACGGAGGTCGGGAAGTCGAGCCCGATCCCGTTCGCGCAGAGTCCGCCGCTACCGTTCTCGCTGACGCACGCCCCGGGACCGGCGAGCTGTGTGAGGATTCCGGACGACTTGTCACGTGAGAACGCGACGACCGCGTCGCTGTCGCGCGAGACGACGTACATGCTCTTGCTGTCCGCGGTGATCACGAGCGAGCGCGCACCGTCGAGGACTGCCCCGTTCACGCAGGCGCCGCCGCTCCCGGTCTCGCTGATGCAGCCGCCCGTCCCCGTGAGCTGGAAGAGGTTACCGGTGGAAGGATCGCGGTCGAACACCGCGATCGCGTCGCTGCCGGGCGACGCGACGTAAAGGCTCTTGCCGTTCGCGCTGAGGGTCAGGTCTCGCGCCCCGAGAAGCGCCTTGCCGTCGGAGCAGAGTCCGCCGCTGCCGGTCTCGGTCACGCACGCGTTGGTACCCTGGAGCTGCGTGAGCGCGCCGGTCGACGGATTTCGCAGGAAAGCCGCGACGCCGTCGCTTCCCGCGCCGGCGACGTAGAGGTTCACGCCGTTCTTCGTGACCGCGAGTCCTTGCGCGCCTTCGAGCGCGAGTCCGTCGGTGCAGTTCCCGCCACTGCCACCGTCGCTGACGCAGCCCGAGATCCCCGCGAGCTGCGTGAGCGCGCCGTCTGCCGAGGACTGCGTCGCTGCGGAGAGCGTCGCGAGGATCGCGGCGAGCGCCAGCCCGCCGGCGCGCGCCGACTCCCGCGTTCGGCCCGGGCGCGCGACCGCCGCCACTTTCCGACTCCGCGTTCTCGTCATGGGTGGGTAGTGTCGTGAAGTTGGTGGAAAAGTGAAGAAGGCGTCATCATCCGGCGCAGTTGGATTCAAGTCAGCTGCACGCCCGCTTGGCGGCGGGTGCCGGAGGATGACGCCGTGG
>Ga0194132_10004249_pt1 | contig 24530 bp, 27 predicted proteins | sample TA2KigOf80mmetaG_FD_148612 | JGI IMG/M metagenome (GOLD analysis project Ga0194132, IMG submission 148612) | Freshwater microbial communities from Lake Tanganyika, Tanzania - TA2015054 Kigoma Offshore 80m | ecosystem: Environmental > Aquatic > Freshwater > Lake | place: Tanzania: Lake... | reverse complement strand
ACGATAGCCTCGGCGGCGGCGCCCAAGCCGCGCGCGATTCGTGTCCACAGATGTGACGGCGGCTCGGCTTGACGACAACCAGCGGCCAGGAAAGGCGCCGTGTCCAGCATGTCCGCAAGCTCCGCTTGCAATGCTCGATGGGCCTGCAACAGCGCCCGAACTTCACGCTCTTCCTCCGGGGGCAGCGCGTTCATCGCCAGGGCCGGCAGTTGGTCACGGAGGTCGTCGTTCGTCACCGTTCCTCTCCTCGGTTCCAATTTGGATTTGCCGCGCGCAGTCTCTCGCGCAGCCGAATCAATCCATCTCGCATCCGCGTCTTGACGGTGCCGAGGGGCAAACTCAGCTTGCCGGCGATTTCCCGTTGCGTATAGCCGGCATAGTAGGCCAGCGTAAGGACTTCCCGTTGCGTTTTGGGGATAGAGAGAAGCGCGTCCCGAAAGCGCGCGCCGTCGACGCTCTTGTGGCGGGCGAGAGAGAGGAGCCACGTGCGTGCTCGTCCCGGCTGCGGATCGAACTCGCGTGCGCTGCGCCACACGCTCAGGAAGACCTCCTGCGTGAGCTCCTCGGCGCTGCGGGGATCCTTCAGGATACCGAGCGCCAAAGAGAACACCGACCGGCTGAACTGTTTGTAGAGGTCTTCGAGGCTGCCGACGTCGCCAGGCGCGACGCGTGCGAGCAGTCGTCGTCCGCGTCACTGCGTCGCGGATCTCTCGTCGCCCCTCAGTGTAACTTGTGGGGCGTTGGATCGTCCGCGCCTGACGCGTCCCGTCGACCTCCATAGACCATTCGCGTCACGCGCCGAACGGGATGTCCCGGCCCTCCGATCTTGACCCGGTTCCACTTTTCCACGGCGAAGGGATCCCCACACTTGCATTCGAATACGCGCCCATGGGACTCCATCGGCTTCGTACGCGGATCCTCGCCGTCGGCCACCGCATGGTCGCGGCCGGGCTCGTCCACGGCACTGCTGGAAATATGAGCGCAAAGGATCGTGTATCGGGCCATGTATTGATCAAACCCAGCGGCGTGTCCTACGACGCGTTGCGTTCCGCCGATTTGGTCTTGGTCGACCGCCACGGCAACGTCGTGGAAGGGAGATTGCGGCCTTCCACCGAGCTCCCCATGCACCTGCGGATCTACGCCGCGATGCCAGAGGTAATGGGCGTCGTCCACACGCACTCGCCGGCGGCGACGGCGTTCGCGGTGGCCCGGCGACCGTTGCGGACCGCGCTCGCCGAGAGCGCGGCGATCTTCGGCCCGGAGGTTTCGCTCGCACCCTACGAGACAACCGGAACGGCGCGACTCGGGCTCGCCGCCGCCCGCGCGATGAAGCACGGACCGGCGGCGCTCCTGGAGAACCACGGGGTCGTCGCGATCGGCGCCAGCGTCGAAGACGCGTTCGTGCACGCGCTGCTCGTCGAAGAATCGGCGCGCGTCCAATGGATGGCCGAGGCCCTCGGGGGCGCCGTGCCGCTCCCTGCGGCCGAGTGCCGACGAATTCGGGCCGCGTATCGCGAACGATACGGTCAAGCGACCCGCTGACGCGGCGTGGAGGCTCCGAGACGCAGCCGCTCTGCGTTGGGCGCGTACTGCCCGCAGGCCCCTCCCTGTGACTCCCGTCACGAGAACCTGTGAACGTCGGCCACAGTCGACACGCGAAGGCTCTTCGATACTCGAGTTGCGAGCCACCATGCTCGCAAATCTCGACGAAGAGGGCACGGCAATGTTGGAACCGGTGATCGTCTGGACGTCGATCCTGCTGTTCAGCGCGCTGGCGATCTCCATCCCCCAGAGCGGCGCCAGCCATCCGGGCACCCATCGTGGACGCGCGCGCCCGGGACGGTCGAAAGCCATCGCAGGGAATCGCGCAAGGCGGCGTGAAGTACGCGCGCACCGCGATCATCGGGAGGCGCTCATGTTCGGCCGCATAATGCTTCAGGCTCGCTTCATGGCCGTGGTCATCCTTGGTCTCTCGGTGCTGACGCCCGCGGCGACGAAAGCCCAAGGCACACCCGCCCAGCAAGGGGTCGCCTTCTCCAGCGGCGATCTCTAACTGCGGGGATTTCTGTGGAAGCCCGAGGGCAGCGGCCCGTTTCCGGCCCTGCTGTGGAACCACGGCAGAGAGAAACTCCCTGGCTGGCTACCGACCCTGGGTCCTCAATTCGTTCGCCGGGGCCTCGTGCTCTTCGTTCCGCACCGTCGCGGACAAGAGCGATCACCAGGACCATACATTCATGACCAACTTCAAGCGGCTCCGCTGGCCCAACGCGGGACGACCTTCATCCGGCTGCACGAGACGCACCTTGGCGACCAGATGTCAGCGCTGGAGTGGCTGAAGGCACAACCGTTCACGGCCGGGCGTCGTCTGGCAGTCGCCGGTTGCTCCTACGGCGGGATCAAGACGATGTTGGGCACCGAGCGGCCCGCTGGCTATCGCGCCGCGGTGAACTTCATCGGCGCCGCCCAGTCCTGGGCGCCGATCCCGGAGATCCGTGAACGGCTCGCGACGGCCGCGCGCAACGCCCAGCCGCCGGTGTTCTTCATCCAAGCGGAGAACGACTATGACCTCAAGCCGAGCCGCGTGCTCGCCGCGGAAATGCAGCGGGCCGGCAAGCCGCACCAATTGAAGCTCTATCCGCCGTTCGGGTCCAGCCGGCTGGATGGGAACGACTTCTGCGTGACTGGTGTCGAGCTCTGGGGCGGCGACGTCTTCCCGTTCCCCGAAACGCACCTGAGACCGCAACGCGATCGTTTGACACCCTCATGGCCCTTCCGTATTCTGACTCTGCTTCTGCGCAGGACGTCAGATTCCATACTGTAGGAGGGGTGCGGGAGTCCGGCTGATCCGGCGCGCCTGGAAAGCGCGTAGGCGGGCCTAAACCTGCCTCGTGGGTTCAAATCCCACCCCCTCCGCCACTTCCTCGAGATGCCATCGCTGTTCTTCGACCTCGACGATACGTTGCTCGACGCCACGGGCATGATGATCGATTGCGTCGACGCAGTCGCCACGCGGTTCTCAGCGCGGCTATCGGACACCCAATTGGCGCGGTTGGCCGACGTCTATCTTCGGGCGAACCTCGACGCATGGCGTTCCTCGACGCCCGCCGATCCGCGGTTCACGCTGGAGTCGATCTGGCAGCTCTGCTGGAAACGAGTGGTCACGGAGCTCGCAATCGAGATCCCGTTGGCGGAATTGCTGCCGACGTACCGAGAGGCGCGGGCCGCCGAGCACGCTCGGCTGTTCCCTGAAGCGCCGAGCGTGCTCGCAACCCTGGCGGCGCGCGGGTATCGTCTTGGGCTGATCACGAATGGGCCCCGGGAATTGCAACGCCGAAAGCTTGCGGACACCGGGCTCTGCGATCACCTCGATCCTATCTTGATCTCGCAGGAAGTCGGGTACGCGAAACCCGATCCTCGCATCTTTCAGGAAGCGGCCCGTCGCGCCGGAAGCGAGCCCGCGTCCTGCGCGATGATCGGCGACATGTTGTTCGCGGACATCTCCGGCGGCCGGGCGAGCGGATGGCACGCGATCTGGGTCCGGCGGGCGTGGCCCGCCGGACCGGGTCACGAAGATCCCGCGCAGCAGGACGAGGACCATCGTCCCCATCGCGTCGTGAACGACTTGACCGGCCTGCTGGAGATCTTCTAGATCGACTAGATCGATCTGTTCCGCACGCTCAGACGTCGCTGGAGAAAATACAGAACGCGGCTGCGCAAGCAGCGTACGGCGCTCTTCGCGGCTTCGACGAGCAGGGCCCAGCGGCTCCGCAGGATGAGGCGTCGAATCGCCTCTTTGACCTTCGATGGCAAGTCCAGCTCCAGAACGTGCGCCCACACGTGGATCATATGGACCGGCGCGCGCGGCAGGTCTTCGATCCGCCGCGCCAGCGGCACCGACAGATCGAAGACTTCGTAATTCTCTAGCTGGCCGCAGGCGGACAGGAGCACCATCGTCTTCGCGCATTTCTCGCACGCTGAGCAGTTGCTATGCGCTGTGCGGTTCTCCCAGCAGACGAGCAGCGACTTCCACAAGAGCGGCTCATGAGCGATCAAGCGGATCTTGTCGTTCCGGTGGATGGCCGGGTCATGGTGCAGGAAGTCGACGGAGCCTGATTTCCATAAGGGATCCGTTCGCCAGTGCGATCCCCAGAGGCCGACGTCATCGAGGGTGCTGCTGGATGGGATGACCAGCCGTCCATACTCGTTCGCGAGGAGGTGTCCGATGGCGGTCAATGCCGCGCAGTGCGTGCGTTCCCACGAGATCGAGTTGAAGTAGGGATTCTCACGCACGTTCGTACGGATGAAGATGGATCGCAATCCGAGCGATTCAGCGATCCGTCGAAATGTCGGGAGGAAGTGCAGCGCCCGCTCGTCGTCGCTGATGGGCATGTCGAAGCCCTGCACGAAGACGATGGCGGCGAGCGTACACGGCGGCCGCAGCGTCGGCGAGGTCCCCCAACACTCATGGTGAATCGCCAGGATTCCCGGTACGGACTGAAGCCAAACGGGGCTCAAGGGCGTTTCGATCCGGACTCGGTCCCCACGGTGAGCCGCGGGGATCAGGGCTAGGCCGGCAAAAGCTTCCGCCGACGGCGCGGACGCCATATCAGCCGTTGCGAACCAAATCGGATCGTTCTCAAAGTGTACCCATGCGCGCATTCGTTCTCCGACGCGCGCTGCTCTCGGTCGCACCTTCCGCCCTCCCGCGGAAAAATTGCTTCGTTCGACTGAATTCTGTGACAATTGATGCGCCTATCGTACTCGGATTCCGCACCGAGATGCCTCAAAGGGATGAAGGCACGGTATCGAACGGCCGGTCACTTACGGCGCGAGAAACGAATCAATCCGCGCCGTCATCCGCGGGGCGTTGCGACGCCGTTTCGCGGATTTCTCTCCGCAACGGTTTCCCGATCAAGCTCTTGGGGATTTCGTCGACGATCTCGATGCGGCGTGGCACCTTGTAATCGGCGAGTCGCTGCCGGCAGAATTCACGGATGTCCCGAGACCACTCCCGAGCCGACCGACCGGCGAGCGACTTCAAAATGACGTGGGCGACGAGCAGCTCGCCGCGCACCGGATGGGATATGCCCGCGACGGCGGCCTCCGCGATCTGAGGATGCTCGTAGAGAACCTCCTCGACTTCCCGCGGATAGACGTTGTATCCGGCGATGTTCGCCATGTCCTTCTTGCGATCGACGATGAAGAAGTAACCGTCTTCGTCCATCTTCGCGATGTCGCCGGTGTGCAGCCAACCGCGACGGAGCGTCACGCGTGTCTCGCTGTCGGAGTTCCAGTAGCCCTTCATGACCTGAGGGCCGCGAATGACGAGCTCCCCGATCTCATTGGGCGCCAGTAATCGCGCGCCGGTTTCCAAGTCGACGATGCGCGCCTCGGTGCTCGGGACGGGCAATCCGATGGACCCTGGTTTGTTCACGCCGTACACGGGGTTCGCGTGCGTTCCCGGTGAGGCTTCCGACAGCCCATAGGCCTCGACGAGCTTCCCACCCGTCAGTCGCTCGAATTCCGTCTTGACGGCCAACGGCAACGCCGCCGCCCCTGAGACGCAGATCCGGATCGACGCAAGGTTGTAGCGCTTCAAGTCCTTGAGCTGGTTGATCGCCAAGTACATCGCCGGCACACCGGGAAAGAGCGTCGGTTGCAGCGTGCGACACGCCTCGGCGACGGTCCGCGGTTCGAACATCCTCTGCAGCACCATCACGAGCGCGGCGCCGATGTAGACGCCGTTGTTCAAACACAGTGACAAGCCATACGAGTGGAAGAAAGGCACGCAGCACAAGATCCGCTCGGCGCCTTCTTTCAGGTCGGTCTGCCAGAGCTTGATTTGGATGGCGTTCGCAACCAGATTGCCGTGCGTGAGGACAGCCGCTTTTGGGATCCCCGTCGTTCCGCCCGTATATTGCAGCACCGCGACGTCGTCCGAAGCGGGGCCGTCCGACAGTCGCCCACGTCCGCCGCCCTTGAGAAAATCCGAGAACCGAACTTCGCCGTCCCGCAGAGTTGCCGAGTCGCCGGCCGCTTTCGCCCGCCGCCATCCATAGATCAATCGCGGAAGCAGCGGGAAATAATCGTGAACGCCGCCGGCGATGATCTTCTCGACGTTGCTACCGTTCATCGCGGCGCGCACATTGTCCAGCAACCGCGTCAAGGTCACGAGAAACCGAGCGCCCGAATCCCGCAGGATGAATTCGAAATCGCGACCCTTGTACAATGGGTTGATTTGGGTCACGATGCCCCGGGCTTTCAGCACGCCGTAATACGCGATCGGATAGTGCGGAAGGTTCGGCAGCTGCAAGCCGACGCGGTCCCCTGGTCGCAATCCGCTGGCGATGAGCGCGAGCGCGAAGCGCGTGCTCAGCGAATCGAGCTGCCGGTACGTGAACGAAGAACGAAACCCCGGGCCGGCCAAGATCATCGCAGGATTGCGAGGGAATCGCTTGGCGCTGTTCGAGAGGAACGCCGGCAGACCGATCTCCGGGACGTCGAAGTCGGCTGGCACGCCGGGCTCGTAATGCTTCAGCCACGGCCGACCCAAGTGTGATGCTTCCATCGGCCCCCCCTTGGTTCTCTCCATGCCTCCGCCGGCGGCCAATGCCGCCCGCGTATTCAGCGAATGAGTTCCCCATGAACGGACGGCCGCCTGCCTGCGTGACCTCGTCCGGCAAATTCGACGGGAAGTGCCGGCCGATTGCGGACGTCTCCGGCCGCCATTATGGTACGCTGAACCCAAATCGAACAGCGCACGAAACCTTCGGGGCAGGGTGAGGAGAGGCGCGAGCCGCTCCAATTCCCGATCGGCGGTACAGCCCGCGAGGGCGCGGCAATCTGAGCGCCCAGGATCCGGTGGAACTCCGGGGCCGACGGTACAGTCCGGATGAGAGAAGGTGTCGCGTCGCCATGCCCGCCGGGAGGACGGTGTCGGCCCCGGGTGGGTTCGTCGGTGTCCGTTTCCGGGTGCCGACCGGCCACGCGTTCTCCCCCTCACCGCGCCCCGAGAAGGGGCGTATTTGGTTTGTCCAACCTTCAAGACGAACATCATATGCGCCGCGCGTTGGCGCTTGCGCGCAAGGGCCTGGGTCGGACGAGTCCGAACCCGCTCGTCGGGGCGATCGTCGTTCGCGGCGATACTGTCATCGGCGAAGGTTGGCACGCCGGAGTGGGCCAACCGCATGCCGAGCCGATCGCGCTCGCGGCCGCGGCGGCGGAAGCCGCCGGCGCGACGTTGTACGTCACGCTGGAGCCTTGCGACCATCATGGCCGCACCCCACCATGCACCGAAGTGATCATTCGCGCCGGCATCGTCCGCGTCGTTTCCGCGATGGAAGATCCCGATCCGCGCGTGCGCGGTGCCGGACACGCGCGGCTGCGCCGCGCCGGCATCACCGTCGAAACGGGACTGCTCGCGTCCTGTGCGTCGTCGCTCAACGCCGCCTACGTCAAGCACCGACGCACCGGGCGTCCACTCGTCGCGCTCAAATGGGCGATGACCCTCGACGGCCGCATCGCGACGCGCACGGGCAGCTCGCGGTGGATCACCTCCGAGGCCGCCCGCGAGGAAGCGCATCGCCTCCGCGATCGATACGACGCGATCTTGATCGGACGCGAAACGTGCGTTCGTGACGATCCTGCGCTAACCTGCCGCATTTCCGGCGGGCGCGATCCGGTACGCGTCGTCCTCGACAGCAGAGGCCGCCTACCAGAAACAGCGCGGATCTTCCGCGAGGGGACGAGTCCCGTCGTCGTGGCCGTGACGGAGGCCGCGTCCGGTGAGGATCAAGGGAGACTCGAGCGCGCCGGCGCCAAACTCGTCGTCTGCCGATCAGACGCGCACGGCCAGGTCGACATCGCCGATCTCCTCGACCGGCTCGGCGAGCGCGGCGTACTCAGCGTCCTCAGCGAGGGTGGCGCCAAGGTCCATGCCTCGTTCCTCGAGGGCGGACATGCCGACCGTGTCCACGCGTTCGTCGCGCCGATCGTGATCGGCGGCGACGCCGCTCCCGGGCCGGTGTCAGGCCGAGGTGTCGCGTCGCTCTCGGCGGCGCTGCGGCTCGAGAACCCGGTACACTGCGTCTTCGGCTCGGATATCGTCGTCGCCGGCGACCTCCACGGCCGCTTGGAGGCATCTTGATGTTCACGGGACTCGTCGAGGAGGTCGGCGCGATCGCGGCGAGCGAAGCGGTCGGCTCGATTCGTCGCGTTCGCATCGGCGCTCGAGAGGTCGTCGCCGGACTGGGTGTCGGCGACAGCGTGTCCGTGGACGGCGTATGCTTGACCGCCACGAGCGTGCGAGCGGACGGCTTCAACGTGGATCTCGGTCCGGAGACCCTACGGCGGACGTCCTTGGGGGACCGCGCCGTTGGGGACGCCGTGAATCTGGAGCGGGCGCTCGCGGTCGGCGCCCGTTTGGCTGGGCATGTCGTGCAAGGCCACGTCGACGGTACCGGTGTCGTTTCCGCTTTCCGCGTGGACGGCGAAACCGCATGGTTGGAAATCGAGACGCCGCCCGCGTTGCGCCGCTACATCGCCGAGAAAGGGTCGATCTCCGTTGATGGCGTCAGCTTGACGGTGGCGTCGATCGATGACGACGGATTCGGCGTCATGTTGATCCCGCACACCCTCAGCGCGACCACCTTGTCACGCCGCCAGGTCGGCCATCGCGTAAACCTGGAGGTCGACATCCTCGCGAAGTACGTAGAAGGGCTACTGACATGGAAGGAAACGAAGACATCATGAATTCGACGACGTTCGCGACCGTCGAAGCGGTGGTCGACCAACTGCGGGCAGGCGGCCTCGCGATCGTTACCGACAGCGAAGATCGCGAAAACGAAGGGGATCTCATCCTCGCCGCGTCGCACGCCACGCCCGACACCGTGAACTTTCTCGCACGCGAAGGGCGCGGATTGATCTGCGCCCCCGTTTCGGCCGAACGCGCCGCCGCACTCGACCTACCCTTGATGACGGCGCGCAATTCCAGCCCGTACCGAACGGCGTTCACCATCTCCGTCGAAGCGATCGAAGGCGTGGCCACCGGCATCTCCGCGCAGGACCGCGCGAAGACCTTGCGCGCGCTCGCGGATCCGGCAACGCACCCCGAGGATTTGGCGCGCCCGGGGCACATCTTCCCGCTGATCGCCCAACCACACGGCGTTCTGCAGAGGCAAGGCCATACGGAAGCGGTCGTCGACCTCATGCGGCTCGCCGGCCTTCCACCGGTCGGCGCGCTCTGCGAGGTGCTATCGGCGGACGGATCGATGGCGCGGATGCCCGAGTTGATCGATCGCGCGCGCGCGTGGGGAATTCCCATTTTGACGATCGACGCACTGATCCGCCATCGGCTGCGGCACGAGTCGTTCGTCCGCGTCGCCGCCGAGACGCAGCTCCCGGCGAACGGCGTCGCGTGGCGGGTGCTCGGGTTCGAGTACATCGTCACGGGGGATACGCACCTGGCGTTGGTGCTCGGGGACTTGGATCAAGGCGGGGCGCCGTTGACGCGGCTCCACTCGGAGTGCCTTACCGGCGACGTGTTCGGGTCCCACCGATGTGACTGCGGCCCCCAGCTGCAGGGAGCCATGAACCGAATCGCCCGTGAGGGACGCGGCGCGATTGTGTACGTAAGGGAGGAAGGACGCGGCATCGGCCTCCTCAACAAGATACGCGCCTATCAGCTCCAGGATCACGGGCTCGACACCGTCGACGCGAACCTTCATCTCGGACTTCCTGCCGATGCCCGAGACCACCGCGTCGGCACGCAGATCTTGAAGGCGATCGGGATTCGGCGCACGCGGCTGATGACGAACAACCCCGCCAAGGTCACCGCGGTCGAGGAACAAGGCATCGAGGTCGTCGAGCGCGTCGGCCTTTCGGCGCAGGTCACGCCGGAGAACAAGCGCTACCTCGCGGCGAAGCGGAACCGGTTGAACCACCTGTTGGAAATCTAGACGCGGAGGTTGGGGTGAGCAACGTTTTCGAAGGGCAATTGAACGGTACCGGACTGCGCGTCGCGATCGTGGTGTCGCGGTTCAACGAATTCGTGACGAAGTCATTGCTCGACGGCGCGGTCGACACACTCCGCCGGCACGGCGTCGCCGACGCCGATGTCGACGTCGCCTGGGTGCCGGGCGCGTTCGAGATTCCCATCGTCGCGGGTCGGATGGCAGCGTCACGACGATATGACGCGGTCGTCTGCCTCGGCGCGATCATCCGCGGGGCGACGCCCCACTTCGATTATGTCGCGGCTCAGAACGCTTCCGGCATCGCGCAGGCGAGCGCGGGAACGGGCGTGCCGGTCCTCTACGGCGTATTGACGACGGATTCGCTGGATCAAGCCATCGAGCGCGCTGGGACGAAGGCCGGAAATAAGGGACGGGACGCCGCCGCCGCCGCGATCGAGATGGCGACGTTGTTGCGCGTATTGACTACGGCGTAATCGCGGCCCCGACCGCGTTGCCCAAATACGGCCCGAGGGCGGTGTTATACTTTCGAAGCGGCCGTGCTAGGCGGGGAGCTGGCGGTTCCCTGCACCCCCAACCCGCCATAGGGGGGCTGAACTCCCGCTCGAGGCGGCGCGCCTACGGATCGGGCCCGTGCACGTGGTGAGGAGAGCTGGGTCCTGCGCAACGAGATCTTGTGAACCCCGCCAGGTCCGGAAGGAAGCAACGGTAAGCAAGTGCTCTCGTGTGCCGCGGGGCTACCTGGCTGGAGCCGGCGACACGTAAGCCGCCGCGGGTGCGTTTGTCGACAGCGGGTGCACGGTCACTTCGATCCACCGGCGTAAGCGCCGATCATCGCCACGACGTTGTTGATGACGTGAATCATGATCGGCGCGATGAGTGAGCCGGTGAGCTCATACGCGACCGCCAGCGCGTACCCGAGCACGAAGATCGGAAGGAAGTTCACGACTTGTCCGTGGGCGGCGGCGAAGACCGCCGCGCTGATCGCGGCCGCGCGCCACATCCCCTTGCGGCCGTTCAATGTCCGATACAGCAGTCCCCGAAAGAACGTCTCCTCCGCGAGTGGCACGAAGACGCACACGAGCAGCACTAAGGCAGCCAGCGCCAACGGGTCGCTGGCGGACGGCAACACGGAGAGGATCGGGTTGCTCGTTTCCTCCCGCTCGGCGAACGAAACCGCGGCCTCCGATCCGAGGAACAGTCCCAGTAGCCAAACGGCCGTCGGTCGCACAAAGTAGTAGACGGCGATGATGAGCGGGATGCTTGTAAGGGCGGCCAGCCACGCTTGCGTCCGTGCCTGCGTGAGGTGCAGTCCGAGGTCGAGCAAGGAGCGGCCGTAACGCCATACCACAAGATAGAAGCTGCCGGCGAGCCATACGAAGTTCTGCAGGAAGTTCATTGTCGCGAAGGACCAGAACGTGGGCCGTTGGTCGATCGCATCGTGGCCAATGGCGTGTCCTGCCGCAAGTACGAACAGGGGAGCGGTCAATGACAGGATGGCGATGGCGGTGACGCCCGCGAGGTCCCAATCCCGATCACCGGGCCGTCGCGGTCGGACGAACAACACGTAGTATGGGAACGCCAACCCGGCGAAGAATAATGTGCCGAGCCCCCAGGCTCTCGCGAGGTCGACGCGCCCGCGCGCGCGCGCGTCGAGGCGAACCCACCAGGCCGCCGTGGCGGACGCGGCCATCCAGAACGAGAGAGGGATCCAGGAATTCGACACGCGTTGAGACGGCTCCGGGAGCGTGGCCCACGCTGCCGCAAACGTCAGGCAGGCGCCGCGCGTCCTCAGGGTAGAATAGCAGTATTCCATGGACCATCAGTCGTTGTATCGGAAGTGGCGTCCTCAGACCTTCGATGAGGTCGTCGGCCAAGAGAGAGTCACGCGAACGCTGCGCAACGCGATCGGCGCCGGCCGCATCGCGCATGCTTACCTGCTCAGCGGTCATCGTGGCAGCGGAAAGACGACGACGGCGCGCATCCTCGCGAAGTGCCTCAACTGTGAACGCGGACCGACGGCCGAGCCGTGCGGCGTCTGCGCGGCCTGTCGCGACATCACGAACGGAACATCCTTGGACGTCATCGAGCTGGATGCCGCCAGCAATCGCGGCATCGACCAAGTTCGCGACATCCGCGACAAGATCGGCTTGGCGCCGGCGGCGTCGCGCTACAAAGTCTACATCCTCGACGAAGCGCACATGCTGACGGCGGAGGCGAGCAACGCCTTATTGAAAACGCTCGAGGAGCCGCCGGCCAACGTCGTGTTCGTTCTCGTGACGACAGAGCCGCACAAGCTCGTCCCGACGATTCTATCGCGGTGCCAGCGATTCGAGTTTCGCCGCATCGCCACGGGCGAGATCGTCGAACGGCTGCGCGCGCTGGCGGAGCGAGAGGGCGTCCGTATCGACGACCGGGCGCTGCATCTCATCGCGCGCAACGCCGACGGCGCTCTTCGCGACAGCGAAAGCATCCTCGACCAAATCGCCGGAACGGCGCAAGGGTCCATCACGTACGAACAAGTCGTGCAGATGCTGGGCACGATCGAAGACGACGTTGCGAGCCAGGTCGTCGAGGCAGTTCGTGGTGGCGACGCGGCCGGCGCGCTGCAGATCGCGGCTCGCTTGATCGAAAGTGGACGCGACATCCGCCAGGTGCTCCGCCGCTTGAGCGAGCACTTCCGTGATCTTCTCGTCGTGCGTACCTGTCCCGAGGATCGCGCGCTCGTCGACGCGAGCGAAGAGCAATACCAGGCTTTGACCGGGCAGGGCGCGATGCTCGGCGTCGAGGACATCTTGCAGGCCCTGTCGATCCTGGCACAGGCGGAGACCGACGCGCGTTGGACGACGCAGCCGCGATTGACCCTGGAAATGGCTCTGCTCCGTTTGGTCCGCCCCGACTTCGATCCTGGGCTCGAGGGCTTGCGCGCTCGTGTGATGCGTCTCGAGCGAGCGGCTACGGGGGAATCGCCCGACCGATCCAAGTCAGATCCGCCACCGGCGAAGAGCGAGCGCCGACCGGACCCCACGGCGGGCTCTCCGTCCGCGGCCGCAACACCGCGGCGGTCTCCGGACGCCGCCACGAATGAAGCGCGAAGCCGACCAGCACCAGTGGCCATCGAGGAGCCGGCCTTCACGTTGGCGCCCGCATCACCCCCCACCGTGGCAGCAACCTCGGCGCTCGACTTGAGCCAGACATCCTTGCGATGGCCACGATTTCTGGAGGAGGTCAGCAAACGACGGCCGTTGACGCACGCGCTCGTCGCCGAGGCGCGTCCGGCATCGATCGACGGCGCGCGCATCACGCTGCGCTTCCCCGCGGGCATGGACTTTCAGGCGCGCACGTTGAAGGAAGCATCCCATTTGGCGATCCTCCACGACGCCGCCCGCGAGGCATTCGGTACATCCGTTCAATTGCAGTTCGGCGTCGCCGAGGAACGAGACTCCCCGGCGGCTCCACGTCCGGAGAGGGATCCACTCCTCGAGCAGGCGACGCATTTGTTCGGTCCGCCGGTTTCGTTCCGCCCGTTCGAAGAGACCAGCGAAGAGAGTTAGGTGACCGCCTTGATGAACATGGGCAAGATGATGAAGCAGATTCAGAAGATGCAGGCCGACATGGCTAAGGCGCAAGAGGAGCTCACCAATGAGCGGGTGGAAGCCTCTGCGGGCGGCGGCGCGGTGCGTGTGGTCGCCAACGGCCACAGCGACCTGGTCTCGATCAAGATCGATCCGGAAGCCGTCGATCCCGCCGACATCGGCATGCTCGAAGACCTCGTGCTCGCTGCGGTGAACGAAGCGCAAGGAAAGGCTCGAGAGCTGGCGAGCAGCCACATGCAATCCGTAACGGGGAAGATCCCTCTACCACCCGGTTTCATGGGCTAGATGCTGCTTCCCGATCCCATCGCGCGTCTCATCGACGAGCTCTCCAAGATGCCGACGGTTGGACCGAAGACCGCGCAAAGGCTGGCATTTCACGTCTTGCGAATGCCGGAAGCGGAAGTTCAGGCGCTGGCGCGGGCCATCGTCGAGGCGAATGAACGGATTCGCTCCTGCTCCATCTGCTTCAATCTCACCGACAGCGATCCGTGCGCGATCTGCGCGAATCCGACGCGCGATTCGTCCTTGATCTGCGCCGTCGAAGATCCGCGTGACGTGATCGCGTTGGAACGGATGCGCGAGTTTCGCGGCCGCTACCATGTGCTGGAGGGCGCAATCTCCCCCCTCGACGGTATCGGCCCCGATGATTTGCGGATCCGCGAGCTGCTGGCCCGCTTGGAATCAGGTGAGGTGAAAGAAGTCATCGTCGCGACGAATCCGCGCGTCGAAGGCGACGCGACCGCGATCTACCTGTCTCGGTTGATTCGCCCTCTGGGCGTGAAAGTGACACGGATCGCCCATGGATTGCCCGTCGGCGGGGACATCGAATACGCCGACGAGGTGACGTTGGCCAAGGCGCTGGAGGGCCGGCGCGAGCTGTGATCGAAGACGGGTCGCTGCGCGTTCTCCTGGTCGGATTGAACGCCAGATACGGCGGCACTGAACGACACCTGCTCGACCTGTGGGGCGAGCTGCGCAAGCGCGGGCACCATGTCGCAATCGCGGTTCCGATGGCGAGCGAAGTCGCGGCTCATGGTCGTGAGATCGATCCCCACCGCGTCTTCGAGGTGCCTCGCGGACCGGCCGCGATCGCCAGTCTCATCCGGTTGCTGTACGGGTTCCAGCCCCAGATCGTCCACCTCCACAGCACGCGCGCCAGTATCCTCGGGCGGGTCTCGGCGCGGCTGATACCTCGTACCCGGCGTGCCGGCATGGTCTTTCTGACGAGCGCACACGGTTGGATCCCGCGCCGGCTGCGTCTGTACCGATGGATCGAGCACGCCTACAACCGGACCGCGTCCTGGGAAGATGCCGCGATCGCGGTCGCGCGGTCCGTGGCCGAGAAGCTAGAGGCGAATCGATATCCGAATCCCATCTTGGTCGTGCCGAACGGGCTCGATCGACGTTGGGGAAATGACCTCGAAGGTAGGGAATTCGCGGACGGCGACACGCTGCACATCGGATACTTCGGGCGCCTTTCCAAGGAAAAAGGCCTGGCGACGCTCATCGAAGCGCTTCGTTCTTTGCAGGGCCGCAGCTGGCATCTGCATGTCTACGGAGACGGCCATACGCGAGCACACGTCGAGCGCGCCATCGCCGCCGCAGGCGTCGTCGAGGTCGTGACGTTGCACGGGAGTATCGCGCCCGCCGCGGTGCCCGAGCACATGGGCGCCTGCCATGTCATCGCCATTCCTTCGTTGCAGGAGGGGCATCCCTACGTCGCGCTCGAGGCGTCGCGGCTGGGCATCCCGATCATCGCCTGCCGCGTGGGTGGACTCTCGGACGTGGTGCATGAGGGCAGAAACGGGTTCCTCGTAACTCCCGGCGATCCGCCGGCCCTGGCGCGGGCTCTCGGTCGATTGCTGGCCGAGCCGCGCCTCCTCCGGCAGCTCCGGCGGGACGCTATCACGCATCGCAACGACTACACGGCTGACGACATGACGGAGCTCGTCCTGGAAGCGTATCGGCGGGCCTTGTCCAAACGACGACCGCACCCGCGGCCCACGGCCGCGTTGGGCACCAGAGGCCGAGCCCGTTGAGTTGCCGGCGGCCTCGCCCGGTATACTGTCGGGAAGATGCTGTCGCCGGTAGAATACGTAAGCCCCACCTTCGGGAAGATGACATTCGAGGAGATGTTCGCGCGACTCGTGGAGTTCGTGCGCCAGGAGCCAGAGTCGCCGCACAACCTCATCATCGGCACGGACTCGCTGCTATCGGACCAGACCTGCTTCGTGACGGCGATCATCATTCACCGGGTGGGCCACGGCGGCCGGTACTTCTACCGTAAGTTCTTCAATCGCAAGATCGAAAGCCTCCGGCAGCGGATCCTCTACGAAGCCTCGCTGAGCCTCGAGATCGCCTCGAAGGTCTCAGCGCACCTGGCGAGCAACGGCGTATCCAAGCTGCCGATCGAAGTCCACCTCGATGTCGGCGATCAAGGGGAAACGAAGTCGATCATTCGCGAGGTCGTTGGCATGGTGACCGGATCCGGGTACGCCGCGAAGACGAAGCCGGAAGCCTACGGCGCGACGAAGGTCGCCGACAAGCACTCGAAGTAACAGGCAGACGGACAAAAGCCAGAGAGGGGTGGGCACCGTTGCTTACCCCTCTCGTGATTCGTCGGCGAACGCGATCGCCAGCCGCGAGATTCCTAGATCTGCAGGTCGATGATCGCCGAGACGCCAACCCCAACGACCCGCCGGATCCCGCGCCACGGCTCGAGGTTGTCGACCGGGACGTACACCTTCACGCCAACGATCCTCTGGAAGTCCAGATCGAGGAGGGCGACGGCCTCGACACGGTCGACCGCGGCCCGCGGACCGGCCACCTGAGCGGCGCCGATCGTCGCGCGGCCGGGACTGCCGAGCCCGACCTGAAGACTGAGGATCGGCACGACTTTCGTTACCTCTCTCGTTTCGGCATTCCGCGTTTGCAACGCGCTGTTGATGAAGTCGTTGATCTGAGGCCCGAACTGGCGCGCGACGTATCCGATGCCGAAGATCTTGATGAGTCCGCCAATGTCTTGCGCGTATGCAGCGCCGGCGAACGCCGACGTCAGTGACACCGCGATGAGCAGCGCCGCGATCTTGATCCGATGGGAATGCATGAAACTCCCTCCCCTTGCAACCGCTTGTCGCATGGCGCGGCTGTCACCCCTACTGGTCTGACGAACCGCGCCTCCCGTTCGTTGTACGCCCGTCCCAGCGCGCGAAGCCCGCCGCTTTCTCGTTCAACGCTTCTTTTTCTTACCCAATTCCGCGGCTTGCTCGCCGCCCGCCCAGAGGCGCCCGTCCGGCCGGCCCGCGACGCGGTGCCGGCACCTGTCGCCTTGCGCGCCGTTGCCTTCGCGCGACCTCGCGACCGGGCCGCCATTACCGAGCCGACGGGACGTGGCCGGGACACGGAGACGCGGCGGGCCGGCGCGTCGACCGTCAACACCAGGCCGGCCGCGTCGGCGAGATCGCGGACGGGCGCATACCCTACTTCGTCGATCAACACGGCCTTCGTCGCCACCTTCTTGCCGTTGAACGTCGGGGCCTGCGCCTCGTTGTCCCAGCGGACCTTGAAGCCCATCGCTTCGCCCCAGCGACGAATCGGGCACAGAGCGCGCCCGTTAGGGACCGGCATATCGACGAAGTGCTTGCCGCCAATGAACAGCGCATACGTGGACTCGGGCTCGTCCTCCAGCAAGCGTCCCCAGCGAACGAACTGATAGTCGCGGGTGATGGGCCGCGTGCGGCGGAACACCCCGAACCCCTCCGGGGATCCGCCGATGTTCGTATTGCCTTCGATCGTTTCGAAGACGTTGCCGCGGACGGCGGACACGAAGCCGGTGTGCGTCGTTCCGCGCAAGAACACGTCGCCGGGCTCGGGCTGCTTTCGATGGTAGATCTCGTGCTCCTTCGCCCACGATTCGATGACGCCGCAGCCGGCCGTTCGCGCGAAAGGAACTTCCTTCGCACGTTCGTCCTTCGCCGCCCCGCGAATGCTCTAATATACGAACGCCGCGCACCACCGGGCACCGGGACCCAACCCGACGGACTTGAGGTATTCGTTGACCTGCGGCCCTTGATTCGGACCTCCGACTTCCCGCACGCCTTCTTGTGACCCGGCGATCTCCAACGCTCTTCGAACGAGCTTGTGCATGGTGACGGCCTCCTTGTCGTCGCGATGATCGAAATCGATGATCACGCCTCCCGCTTCGGGAACGCGTGGTCTCGGCGCCCGGTGCCTGTGTGCGTGGGAGCTTCAGCGGCGGTACTTCCCTGATCGCGCAGCGACTCCCTCTCGGGGCACGGCGCAGAGCGGTCGAAGAAGCGAACCCGCTATTGTGCGGTCACGTGCCGCAGCAGCGTTTCAAACCGGGGGAACGACGTGTCGATGCAGGCGGTGTCCTCGACTGTTATGCCGTCGCTGGACAACGCACCGGCGATCGCGAACGCCATGGCGATCCGGTGGTCGCCGTCGGATGCGACGACGCCCCCGCGCAGACCGCCGCCTCGGATGCGCAAGCCGTCCGGGCGCTCTTCGCAGTCGACGCCGACCGCGCGCAGGTTGCGTGACATTGCCGCGATCCGATCGGACTCTTTCGCGCGTAGCTCAGCCGCGTCGCGAACGACTGTTTCCCCCTCCGCCAGCGACGCCGCTACGGCCAAGATCGGGATCTCATCGACGAGCAGCGGGATCATCGCGCCACCGATCTCCGTGCCGTGCAACCGGCCGCCGCGCACGAAGAGGGTCGCGACTGGCTCGCCTCCCTCTTCCCGCGCATCCTGGACATCGATGCGCGCACCCATGGAACCCAACGCGTCGAGGATGCCCGTGCGCGTGGGATTGATGCCGACGGCATCGAGGGTGATCTCCGCGTCCGGGTGGGTGGCCGCCAGCACGAGGAAGAAAGCCGCCGACGAGATGTCCGCCGGAACGTCGAGATGAACGCCGCGCAGGCGGGCTGGGCCCCTCACCGAAATCTCGCGGGCCCCGCTGGGTACGTCGCGCGTGGTCAGGTCCGCACCCATCGCGTGGAGTACGCGCTCGGTGTGGTCACGCGTCGGCTCGGGCTCGACGACCGTCGTCGTTCCGGTGGCTTGCAGTCCCGCCAGCAGAATCGCGGACTTCACCTGCGCGCTGGCGACCGGCAGCTCATATCGAATCGGACGCAAGTCGCCGCCTCGCACCCACAGCGGGGCGCGCCTGCCCGTGGCCGTCTCAATGGTCGCGCCCATCGCGCGCAGCGGCGCGGCCACGCGCTCCATCGGCCGACGCCGGATCGAGGCGTCGCCCGTCAGCGTCGCGGGGAAGGGCCGCCCGGCGAGCACACCGGCTAGCAATCGCATCGACGTCCCGGAGTTTCCGACGTCGAGCGGCGCCGCGGGCTCGCGGAGGGACGCGTACCCGCGCCCGGCCACGCGCACCTCGTCATCGGAGGTCGTGATCTCCACGCCCATCGCCCGCATGCAGGCGACGCTGGCCAGCGTGTCGTCCGCGTGCAAGAAGCCGCGGGCGGTGGTTTCCCCCTCGGCGAGCGCTCCCAGCAGAACGGCCCGATGCGAGATCGATTTGTCGCCTTGCACGCGAACGCGACCGCGCACGCGCGCCGCCGGTTCGACGCGAAGCGTGGTCACTGAGCGCTCTTGAGATCCGGCCGGAGGCGTTCGGCGTTGCCGAGATAGACGTGCTGGATCGCTTCTTGGCGCCGGTCGGTGTTGATGAGCATCAAAACTCGGAGGACGCGCGGCATCGAGCCGGGCACGGCGATCTCGCGAGAGCAGAGAAGTGGTACGCGATCCCATCCCATCTTGCGCGCGGCCTCCGCCGGAAATGTTGCGTCGAGGTCGGCCGTGCACGTGAAAATCACCGAGGCAACGAAGTCGGGATCGACTTGGTTGGCGCGGATCATCTCCCGCATGAGCCGGATCGCGGCGTCGAGGATGCTTGCTGGCGTGTTCTCCTCCACCGAGATCGCGCCGCGCACGCCTCTGACCAACATCATCGTTCGCCGCCTCCCATTCCGCCCTGTCCACCTTCGCTCGATGTCGGCTGAACGGACGCCGGCCGGCCGCCGGCGCTGGCCAATACCGCCGCCGCTTCGAGCCCGAGGACGTAGCTGGTCGCCCCGAAGCCGGCGACCTGACCCCGCGCCGCCGCCGCGATCATGGAGTGCGCGCGGAAAGATTCCCGCGCGTGGACGTTGCTGAGGTGGACCTCGACGACGGGGATCCCGATCGCGGCGACCGCGTCTCGGAGCGCCACGGACGTGTGCGTGTACCCGCCCGGGTTGAAAACGACCGCGTCGCACTCCCTGCGCGCCGCGTGCAGGTGGTCAATGAGCTCACCTTCGTGGTTGGACTGCGCGAAGCGTACGTCGACGCCGATCGTAACGGCGCGGGCCGTGACCTGGTCCTCGATGACCGCCAACGTCGTCGTGCCGTAGACGGCGGTTTCCCGCTCGCCGAGCAAGTTCAGGTTCGGACCAGACAGCACCAAGATCCTCATGAGGTCGGCTCCGTCATGTCCTTGATAACTCCCTCGGCAAGCGTGGGATCGACGACGACGCCCGAGCGGGCCGCGCCGAGCTGGCCCATGAGCGAGAACCGCCACTTCCCCGCGCGCACTTTCTTGTCGAGCGCCATGCGATCGAGGACCAGCGCGGCGGATCCACCCGGCATGCGCGTCGGCAACCCTGCTTCGGCCAACGTCTGCCGGAGACGCACCGCGTCCTCCGCCGGCGTGAGACCGAGACGGACGCCGATTTCCGCTTCCAGCGACATCCCGACCGCCACGGCTTCGCCGTGAGAGATTCCACGATATCCGGCGACGGCCTCCACCGCATGGCCGATCGTATGCCCGAAATTCAGCATCTCACGAGCGCCGGTCGACTCCCGCTCGTCGGACGCAACGATCTCCGCCTTGATGGCGGCGTTTCTCGCGACGAGCTCGGCGAGCGTCGGCGTGTCACGGCGCGCCACCAATCCAAGGCTCGACGCCGTCCAGTCGAACAACGCGGCGTCAGCGATCGCCGCGTGCTTGATCGCCTCCGCGAGGCCGCAGCGAAGCTCCCGCCCCGGCAGCGTCGCGAGCGTGCGGACGTCGGCATGAACCGCCAGCGGCTGCCAGAACACCCCGACCAGATTCTTCGCCGCCAGATTGACAGCCGTCTTGCCGCCGATCGACGCGTCGACCTGCGCCAGCAAGGTCGTCGGCAGTTGAAAGAGCGCGATGCCGCGAAGGTACGTCGCCGCAGCGAATCCCGCGACGTCGCCCACGACGCCGCCGCCGAGCGCAAGCACGGCCCCGCCGCGGTCGATGCGCGCCTCGACGAGCGCGTCGTAGATGCCGGCCAGCGCGCGGAGCGACTTGCTGCGCTCGCCCGGCGGGATCGAGATCGGGTGGACCTCGACACCCCACCGCGCGAGCGCGACGGCGAGCGAGCTTCCGTAGTGCCGCCACAACAGTGGATGGGTTACGAGGGCGACACGGTGGATGCCCCGCGAGACGAGATCGAGTCCGACGAGCGGCAACGTGCCATCGCCGACGTGGATCTCGTACCCACCCTCGGCGAGCGCGACCGGAACCGATCGACGCTCTCGCGCGGCGAGGCGGCCCAACGTTTCTCGCGTGACCGCTTCTACGGGCTGCGCCGACGTATCGACGATGATGTCGGCCAGCGCTTGGTACCGCGGGTGCCGGGCTTCCATCAACGACGCGGCCCGGCCAGCTGGATCATCCTTCAACAGGGGACGATTCTTCGCCTCGCCGAGCCGCTTGAGGGTGGCGGCGAGGTCCGCTTGCAGCCAGACGATCGTGCCGCCGGCGCGCAGCACCGTCGCGTTTTCTTCGTCCAACGGCGCGCCGCCGCCACACGCGATGACCGTGTTCCTTCGCGTCGCCGCCTCGCGGACGACGTCTCGTTCCAGCTCGCGGAAGCGCGGTTCACCATAATCCGCGAAGATCGCCCGCACGGGTTTCCCGACACGGCGCACGATCAGATCGTCGGTGTCGCAGAAATCCCAACCCAGGCGCGCGGCGATCGCGCAGCCCACCGCCGTCTTTCCGGCAGCCATGAACCCGATGACGACGATGTTGCGCACCGAAGGCGATTCTCCTAACCGCGCAACCGCGTCATGTATCGCTCGTACGATTCGTGGATGTCGGCCATCACGTCGGCGCCGAACTTCTCGAGGAACGTGTCCGCGAGCACGAGGCTCGCCATCGCCTCGCAGACGACGCCGGCGGCGGGTACGGCGGTGACGTCGGACCGCACGATCGCACCGGGAGAATCTTCCTTCGTGCGGATGTCGACCGATCGCAACGGATTGCGCAACGTCGAGATCGGCTTCATCGCCGCCCGCATCACGAGCGGCATTCCGTTCGTGATGCCCGCTTCCAGCCCACCGGCACGATTCGTCTCGCGGTGGAACGTGCGCTGGTCGTCATAAAGGATTTCATCGTGCGCCGCCGACCCGGGCGTCGCCGCGATCCGAAACGCGTCCCCGACGGCCACGCCCTTGATCGCGTGCACGCTCATCAATGCTTGCGCGAGGCGACCGTCCAGCCGGCGATCCCAATGCACGTAGGTGCCCAGGCCAGGCGGCACGCCGATCGCGATAACCTCGACGACGCCGCCGAGGGTGTCACCGCGCGTCTTCGCCGCGTCGATCTCGCGCTTCATGCGCGCGGCCGCGTCGACGTCGGCGCAGCGGAGATCGGATGCCTCGGCGGCCGACTCGAGCGCCTCAAAAGAGTCGGGGAACATGGTCGCGTCGACCCCTCCGAGCTGCACGACGTGACTGAAGATCCGAATGCCGAAGTCCTCGAGCAAGCGGCGCGCGAGGCTGCCGCCAGCGACCCGGGCGGCCGTCTCCCGCGCGGATGCCCGCTCCAGGGGTCGGCGGACGTCGTCGAACCGGTATTTCTGGGCGCCGACGAGATCGGCATGACCGGGGCGGGGTCGCGTGAGCGGCGGCTCCTCAAGCCGCCAGTCCCGGTTCCAAACGAGCACCGAGACGGGCGCCGCGATCGTCGTGCCCCCCATCAAGCCGGAGAGGATCTCGGCGCGGTCGCGCTCGATCTGCATCCGTCCGCCGCGTCCGTATCCCGCTTGTCGCCGGGACAAATGCCGATCGAGGTAGTCCACGTCCACGGTCAGTCCGGCGGGCAAGCCCTCCACGGTCGCGACCAGGCCGCGACCGTGCGATTCTCCCGCCGTCAGCATGCGCAATGGCATCGTCTCGTCGATTCCTCCGTCCGGCGCTCAGGGCGCGGAGAGCGCACGCAGCATGACGTCGACGGGCGCCGCTCGACCCGTCCACCGCTCGAATGCCGACGCCCCTTGGTAAGCGAGCATCAACAGTCCGGATACGGGGTGCGCGCCCGCCTCTCGGGCGGCCCGCAACAACAGCGTCTCCGCTGGATTGTAGACCATGTCGAGAACCGCTTGTCCGGGGGTCAATCGAACCGAGGGCAGCAATGGCGACTCGTCGTCGCGCGGCGTCATCCCGATCGGCGTCGCGTGGATGATGATCTGGGCGCCGGGCACCCGACGCGCGATTCCATCCGCGTCCAGGTCGTCGGTGGCGATCCGCGCGCCCCAAGCAGCATCGGCCAATTCCACCGCGATGACGTCGGCCTGCTGCCGCCGCCGAGCGAGGATGACGATTTCGCGCGCGCCCGCCTCGGCGAGCGCGACGCAGGCCCCGCGGGCACCGCCGCCGGCGCCGAGGACGACGGCGCGCGTGCCGTCGATCCGCACGCCCTCGTGCGCCAACGCGCGCGTGACGCCGTCGACATCCGTGTTGAACCCGGAGATCTCGCCGTCCGAGATCACGAGGGTGTTGACCGCGCGGCAGCGGCGTGCTCGCTCGTCGACGTGATCGACGAACGGCAGCACCCGCTCCTTGTGGGGAACCGTCACGTTCGCGCCCTTGAACCCGAGCGCGCGCAGCCCGCGGACAGCATCGCCGATCGCGTCCGCGCCCACGCGCAAAGCAACGTACGCCCACGGCAACCCGAGAGCGTCGAATGCCGCGGCCTGCATGCGTGGAGATCGACTGTGAGCCACGGGGTCGCCGAGGAGGGCTACCAGCCGTGTACCCGGTTCCAGGACGGCCATGACTACCTCTTGATTGGCGGGCGTTCCCGCTCATTGTAGCGACTGCCGAATCACGTGTCTTCGCGGGCCCGGGTCGGTGTGTTATCGTACCGCTATCGTTTGCGAGGCAGCCGTAGTCTACGTGAGATCACCGCTGGGAATCGGGAGCGCAGCGTCATGCGATATGAAGGCCAGGTTGCCCATCCGGTGCGCGTTGCCGGCGTGCGTCGGGCGCTTCCCATCGAACAAGTGCAGCAGGACATCTGGGTTCCGTTCTTCCACTTGTGGGGCGACGTCGAGTTGACCAACGCTTGCGCCCGCGAGCTGGCCAGCCGGCTGCGGCCATTGTCGTTCGACGCGCTCGTGTCTCTGACGGCGAAATCGGTCCCGCTCGTCCACATGATGGCAACGTACCTATCGGAACCGCGGCACGGTCAGTTCGTGCCCTATGTCGCCTGCCGGCGCGCCGTGAAGCCGTACATGCACCGCCCCGTATCGGTGGAAGCGTTGTCGATCACGGCGACGCAGATCCGTCCGCTCGTTCTCAACGGCGCCGACGCCAAGCGCATCGAAGGACGGCGCGTGGTCCTGGTCGATGACGTCGTCAGCACGGGCGGCGCGATGCGCGGTGGAGAACAGCTGATGCAGCAGATCGGCGCCGTCGTCGTGGCGAAGGTCTGCGTCATGCGCGAGGGGGACCTTTTCCAGGCCCCGGAGCTCATCTATCTCGAAAGCCTTCCCATTTTCACATCCTGACGGTCGGCACGGGGGCCCGGTTCCGTTTTACGCGCTTGGCGCTCTTGGCGCGGCATTGCTGGCCCAGACGCTCAATCTATGGATCTTTCCGTTCTATGCCAGCGAAACGGGCGAGCGGAT
>Ga0194132_10004247_pt1 | contig 24539 bp, 16 predicted proteins | sample TA2KigOf80mmetaG_FD_148612 | JGI IMG/M metagenome (GOLD analysis project Ga0194132, IMG submission 148612) | Freshwater microbial communities from Lake Tanganyika, Tanzania - TA2015054 Kigoma Offshore 80m | ecosystem: Environmental > Aquatic > Freshwater > Lake | place: Tanzania: Lake... | reverse complement strand
CGTCGCGGCCCGGCTCGACGAGGATCGTCTCGCCGCGCCGGGCCGCGACGCCGGCCGCGACGCGCGCGGTCGCACGCCCATCCGCGATGCTGGCGGCAGCCGGAAAGCCGACGCGCTCGGCACGTCGCAGCAGCGCGGCTGCGATCCCCGCGGGCGAGCCGAACAGGCGCTCGAGTCCGGACACGTCGAGCAGCACCTCGCCGCCGTCGTCGCAGACGATCTCGACGCGCGGCGACACCGAGCGCGCGACCTCGACCAGTGCGGCCTGTGCGGCGGCGCGTGCCTCGACGTCGAGCGGCCGGACGACGAGATCGGCGTGACGGATCAGTGCCTGCGCGATCGTGAGGCCGGGCTGGGCACCCAGACGTGCCGCCTCGGCGGACACCGCCACGACGTTTCCTCCGGCGCTGACGACGAGTGGCGTACCGCGCAGCTCGGGCTCCGCACGCAGCAGCGACGCAACGGCGAAGCGCGGCACGAGTAGACAGGCGACGCGAACCGACATCGCCCCCTCAGGCGATCTCGAGGACGACCGGACCGGGGTTGTCGCGCCCGCCGCGATTGCGCGTCACGACGATGCGCGCGACGATGCCGTCGAGCAGCGACGGCGCGCCGCCGGTGCGGTCCCACACGACACGCACCGGCTCGACCTCGAGGCGAACCGCCGCGGAGAAGCCGGCGGAGCCCGACGCCGCCCGCGGCACCGCGTGCGCGCCGCTCGCACGAGCCGACCGATCCCGCCGGATGCGCTGCAGGACGACGAGCGCGCTGCGCGAGCGTGCAGCCGCACGCGCGAGCCGCATCCAGACGTGTTCCGCGTCGCCCGTGCCGCGCGTGCGACGGCCGGCGCGCGCATCGCTCCACGCACCGGGCGGCGACACCCGTCGCTCGCTCCGCGCATCAGGCGGCGACACCCGTCGCTCGCTCCACGCAGCGGGCGGCAACACCCGTCGCGAAACGTCCGCGGCGCCGCGCGGCCGGTAGAGCGGCGCGCTCGCATCGAGCAGCACGAGCGGAAAGCCGCCCATGCCGAGCAGCGCTTCGGCCGCGGAGAACGCGGTGACGAGATCCGGTGGACGCACCCAGAGCAGGCGCTCGAGGTCGATGCCCGCCGCGACCGCGCTCACCGGGTCGAACGCGTCGGGTGCGTCGACCCATGCTGCGACCTCGCCCTGGCCGGTGACGTGACCGAGCAGGCGGTGCAGCAGGCTCGTCAGCCCGGTCGACGTGGGCCCGACGAGCTCGCTGAGTCGCCCGCGCGGCAACCCGCCGTCGAGCACCGCGTCGAGCGCGGCGAAGCCGGTGGCGATACGTGCTTCCCTGCTGCCGTGCGCGAGCGGTGCGTCGGCGCGCCGGACGGCGCCAGGGAGATTCGCGTTGAGTTCCGCGACCAGCCGGGGTGCAATGGGCACCGCGGCATCTTCGTCTTTCGTTCGCCCTCAGGCAAGAGCCCGTGGGCGGGCGCGGCGCACCGGGGGATCGTGGGTGATCCGACCGGCGCGCCGCGTGCGTCCGCTCACTTCGCGCCGATCACCCCGCAGCCGACCCTCGCGTGCGCGTTCGACGGCGACGAGAACACCACCAGCTGTCCCGCGAGCTGGTCGAGCGTGACCTTGTCGAGTGACGTCATCAGCACACCCGCACCGTCGTCCTGGACACGAAGCTGCGGCAGCTGCGCGATCACCGTGGTGTCCTTCGCAACCGTCGCGCAGTCCGAGCCCTTCACGACGCGCGCGTCGAACGGCACCGTCGCGGCGGCGCCGTCCGACGCCGGGCCCGCCTCGCGACCGCCGAGCGGAATGCCGTTCACCTGCACCAGCACGTCCACCTTGCCCGCGCCCTGCGTGAACTTCGCCGATCCGAAGGTCGTCGTGCTGACGCGCTCGAGCCCCGCGTCCACGGCGTAGATCGTCGCCATCAGCGTCGGGGCGCTCGTGGCCGCCGACGAAGCCTTCTTGGTGCCCGCACACGACATCGGGCCCAGACACAGCACACCCACCGCACCCAGTACGGCCGTCTTCCTCAGGTTCATCTTCGTCGTCGGGGTTCCTCGCATGGACCAGCCCTCCTCATCGCGGCTGGTTACACCAATTCGCGACCGAATCCCATCAAAAGCGCTGCTCAATTGCGCGGGCCGAAACGGGATGGTAGCGACGCTGCCGATCCCCGGTAGCTCAGTTGGTAGAGCGCTCGACTGTTAATCGAGTGGTCGCTGGTTCGAAGCCGGCCCGGGGAGCTTTGCCACGAGGGGGCGCGCGGTTCGTCCCCACGAGGGGAGGACTCGCCCGTCGCCCCTCACGGCGCAGCCGCGCGGGCCCCGACTCCCGCGGTCGCTGGCGCTCCCGGCTCGCGTACCCGCGACGCAGCGGCGCCAGAGTTCGCTCGGCACACTCCAGACGCGAACGGCCGCGCCGGGGCTCCCCCGGCGCGGCCGTTCGTCGTTCGTGCGGGCTGCCGGCTACGACAGGAAGCCCATGTCGAGGTTGATGCCGTTGGTCAGGCTCCAGTACTCGCCCACCGCGGCGTCGGGATGCAGGATGTTCGACAGGATCTGCGGCTGCGTCATGTTCAGCCAGTGCTTCAGGATCGTGCCGAACACGTCGCGGAAGTCGGTCGAGCGGAACGGGTGCGCGGTCTGGCGGTAGACCGTGTTGCCGTCGTCCTCGAGGTCGAGGTTGTTGATGTTGGGGTGGTTGCCGTAGACGCCGCCGTTGATCGCCCCGACCCCGCCGATCACGAACATCGGGCCCTGCGAGCCGTGGTCGGTGCCGCTGCCATTCTGCTCGATGCGCCGGGCGAACTCGCTCCACACGACCGTGAGGACCTTGTCCGCCACGCCCATGTCCGCGAGGTCGTCGTAGAACACCTTGAGCGAGTCGCCGACCTCGCGGTGCAGGTCGTAGTGCTGGCCGGTCGCGCCACCCTGGTCGGAGTGCGTGTCGTAGCCGCCGTTGTCGATGCTGAAGAAGCGCGCCGACACGCCCATGACACCCGTCCTGACGCCGTTGATGATCTTCGCGACCTCGCGCAGGTCGTACGCCGTGCTGCGGTCGATGTCGGCGTAGAGCTGGCTGAAGGCGCTGCGGGTGGACTCGTAGGTGGTCTGCAGCGCCGGGTAGTTCTGCGTGCTGGCGATCGTCGCGCTGCCCACGTTGCCGATGAACACCTGCGTGGCCTGCGCCCCCGCCGATGCGTTCGCGTGCAGGTCCTCGAACGCGCCCGCCTTGGCGAGCTGGTCGCCGCCGTAGCTGTCCCAGGGGAACTGAAAGTTCTCGACCTCGTTGATCGCCAGCACGCTCGTCGTGCTCTGGCGGAAGTCGGGCGCGATCGAGTTCGAGATGCAGACACCCGGGATCTGGGTGCCCGGGTAGGTCGCCGCAAGGTGGCGGCCCACCCAGCCCGTGCCCGTGAGCAGTCCGCTGCGCAGCGGGTTCGCGCTCTGCCAGATGATGCGCGACTCCTCGTGCGACAGGCTGTACTCGGGATAGCCGCAGCCCTGGATCACTGCGAGCCGGCCCGCGTCGTAGAGATCCTTGAACCCGGACAGACCCGGGTGCAACGCCAGCGAAGCACCCGTGTTCGGATCGTTGGCGATCGCCGTCCCGGCGAGCTGCGCCGGCGTGATCCGGATGCCGCCGCCGCCGGTGAAGCGGTGCGCCTCGTAGTCCGTACGCAGGCTTCCGCCGCCGTTGGTGACGGGAATCACGGTGTTCAGGCCGTCGTTGCCGCCGTCGAGGAAGATCACGACGAGGTAGCGGTCGCCGAGGTTGGCGAACGCGCGACGCACGAACGGGCTTGCAAAGAGGCTCGGACCGAGCAGCGTGCCAGCGGTGGCGAGGCCGGTCCGGCGGATGAACTGTCTTCTGCTGATGGCCATCGTCGTCCCCCTCCCCGCTCAGAAGACCTGAAAGCCGGGTGACTTCATCACCAGCTCGAACAGGCCGTGCAGTTTCTCGTTGACGTAGTCGAAGTTCGCGAGGTCGGGCGTGATCGTCGAGTTATCCGTCAAGTAGGCGTCGCAGACCAGCTTGTCGGCTTCGGTGAAGTTGTGCCCGCAGTCGAGGGCGTCGAGCACCGCGTCGGTGATCTGCCGCGTCGTCGTCAGGGTCGCGAAGTCGAGGACCTTGTCCGGCCGGAAGCGCCCGCCGCCGCGCGACGCGACGATGTCGCGCGCGAAGTTGTAGCGCGCGAGCAGGGTCGAGCTCGACAGCCAGCTGGTCTCCCAGTCCCAGCCGAAGACGCTCGGCGGGTCGAGCAGGGTCTGCCCCATGTTGCCCATCTGGGTGAAGATCCCCGTGAAGCTGCCGCCCGGGATGTACTTGGGGGCGCCGGCGAAATTCATGCCGAGGAGCCGCATCGAGCCGATCGCATAGTCCACCGGCCACTTCACGGACTTGGTCACGCCGGGTCCGAACGGCCGCGCCGTCGCGTAGAACGCGTCATGGCAGAAGATCGCCCGTACCAGCGCCTGGATGCCGAAGTTGACGTCGAAGCTCGACGCGGCAATGACGGCGTCGATCACCGCCAGGTCGGGATCGGGTCCGACGTAGAACTCGAGCAGGCGCCGCGCCGTACGCCGCGCCACGGTGTTCTCCCCGTCGGTGTCGCGGTGGGTGAAGATGATGTCGACGACGGTGTCGATCTCCGCCTCACCCTCACCGTTGACGTCGAAGTCGGCGCCACCGAGAATCTGGCCCTTGTTCTCGAAGATGCGCTTGGGACCGCGCGTCGCGAAGAACTCGCTGTTGAAGTCGTGGTTCCCCGCGTCGAGAAACGACTTGCCGGCTCCGACGTATCCCCAGCCGGTGAAGGCGCGCGCGATCTGCACGATGTCGGCCTGGTCGTAGTTCTCGTTGCCCGCGCTGTCGAAGACGCCAACCGTGAACAGCTCGAGCAGCTCGCGCGCATAGTTCTCGTTCGGGATGAACTTCTCGTTGCGCACCGAGTCGAGGAACTCGATCATGCCGGGGTCCTTGCCGACCGCCTTCACGAAGTCCTTCATGTTGCCCTTGGCCAGGACGCGCAGCAGCTTGTTGTGCGCCGCCATGAGCTTCTCCGCCAGGTCGAAGCTGCCCGCGTAGAGCTTGGCGATGCCGACCCCGAAGTGGTCGTGCCAGAACAGCGCGAGCTTCTCCTGCACCGGGTTCTTCGTCACCAGCAGGTAGCGCAGCAGGCTGTTGTGCTGCTTCCGCTGGTCGTTGCCGCCCGGCTTGAAGGTCTTGACCTTGTAGTTGAGCAGCTTGTCGGCGGCGGCGCCGCGCGTCAGGCCGACGATGCCGGCTGCCAGCAGCTCCTTGCGCGTCGCCGAGAACGCGGCGCGGCGCAGCAGGTGCCGCGCGTCCGCCTCGGACAAGATGGCATTCTCGTCCCCCATCACACTCCCCCACTCGTTGCCGCGGTGTCGGCGCGTCGCTGCGCGTCTTGATTCAAAGCTCGGTGATGATCAGGCATCCGTACCCGCGACCCAGCCGGTCTCGGGCGCACCCGCCTCGATCCACAGCCGGAGGATCTCGATCAGGTTCGCCGCCAGCGGTGGACGTCCGAGCGGCATGCGTGAGCCCAACCCCACGCCCAGATCACCGGTGACCTTGCGGAACAGGTAGCTCAGCGCGGGGTCGCCCGGCGTGATGCGCTGCCACCCGAGACCCTGTGCGACGCCGTTGTTCGTCGTGACACCGACCGTCTGCGCGTAGGCCGCGCCGATCTCGAGCAAGAGCCCGCTCGCCTGGCTCTGCGAGTCGTGGCAGCCGCTCGTCGCGCAGCTGGCGTTGAACACCTGCTTCTGGATGCGGTCGAACGTCCCGTCGAACAGGCTCAGCGGATCACAGCTGTCCACGGCGGGACGGCACGTGAGCCGCAGCGTGTCGGTGTCGGTGTAGAAGCGGTTCACCTGGAACGTCGACGTCGTGGTGAGCTTCAGCACCTTGGTCGCCGAGCGGCAGCGGTTCCCGGGGAACGGGCCCTTCAGCAGGACCGTGATGTTGCTCGGCGAGGTGCACGAGTCCAGGTCGTTGCTCGGCGGGTCGATCGCGTTGTCGATGCGCGACTGCAGGGCCTGGAAGTCCGGGTCGAACTTCGGGTCGCCGTTGTCCTCGGCGTGAGCGAGGAACATCGACTGGACCCCGCTGAGCGAGCACAGCGGCTCCGATGTCGAGTTGGCGCACACGGCGACCGGGAAGCGGCACTCCCCGTTGACGAGACCGTCGGCGTCGCAGGCGGGGTCGCCGTCGACGCAGCGGATCGACCGAACGCCCGGGGCCAACGCGACCGGCACGTCGAAGACCGCCAGGCAGTCCTGTGAGCGCGGGCCGCCACCCGCCACGATCGTCGCCCCGGCCGGTGGCGCCACCGCCAGAGCCAGCGCGAGTGCACCCAGCAGGCGCACTACCCCGCGAATCCGTTTCTGGTTGATCATCCCGTACCCCCTGCGCCACCCGCGGCAACGCGCCCCGGAACGCCCGGAGCCGCTATCCCATTACTCCGTTCCGCGGGAAAGGGGCAACTCACATCTCGCGGCCGGGACCGCGACCCACGGCGCCCGCCCACCCTCATCTCCAAGCCGAACGCGGGGCCGCCCGCGAAAGGGGCCCGGTGACCGCGTCGGGACGGTGGGGGCACCGGCCCCTCGTAGGGCTCAGGCGATCAAGGTGTAGAGCCCACCGAGGATCGTGATGCCCACGGCGAACAGCATGAGGAGATCGCCGAGCTGGAGCTGGTTGTTGCGCTTCGCAGAGGTCATGGCTCGCGTTTCCGTCGTAGGTTCGTGGTTGCACCGCCGCAGTACGGGCGGCTTCGAGGCGCACACCTATAGCAGCGCGCGCAGCGCATGAGAATAGAAATTCTCGAGAATGCGAGCTCGCGGGCACATTTCCCCTGCCCGGAGCGGCGCGCAGCCACCGGCCGCCCTCACGAACCGTCGGGACGCTGCGGCGCCGCGGTGACGGTGGTGAAGCGCCGCAGCTGGACCTTGCCCGCTGGCAGGCCGCGCGGCTTCGAAACGTCGGCGCAGGTCGCGAGGTGCACGGCGACCTGGCCGCCGTGGCGCGCCTTCGAGTAACCCGCCGCGAGACCGGCCGCGAAGCGGACCGTCTCCCGCGGTGGACGGTCGAGCCCGTCGGGGTTGCGGATCACGACGTGTGATCCCGACTCGCCCGAGACGTGAAGCCAGAAGTCGCGCGGCGCCCCGAGCTTGAGGCTCAGGACGTCATTGTCCTCCGCGGTCCGGCCGACCAGCACGATCATCCCGTCGGGCGACACGAAGCGCCGTGCGATGGAGCGACCGCGCCAGATCCCGGCGTCGGCATCGGTCGGTGCATCGTGCTCGTGCTCGCGGCCTCGGGACACGACGAAGCCTTTGGCGTTACCGGGCAGGGAAGTCCAGATGATCCCCCAACGGCGCTGCGCTAGCGTCGGCCGGGATGACGCCCCCCGCGACACGTCTGCTCGGCCGCACCGGGCTCGTGGTCTCCCGCCTCGGCCTGGGCCTCGCCGCGGTCGGACGCCCCGGCTACATCACGCTGGGTCGCGCACACGACCTGCCGGCCGAGCGCACGCCGGCAGCGATGTACCGGCGGAGCGCGGCCGTGCTCGACGCGGCGTGGGCCGACGGCGTCCGCTACGTCGACGTCGCGCGCAGCTACGGTCGGGCCGAGGAGTTCCTCGCGCGGTGGCTGGCAGAGCGCGCGCCGGACCCCGATGCCGTCACGGTCGGTAGCAAGTGGGGCTACCGCTACACGGCAGGCTGGCTCGTCGACGCGGACGTGCACGAGCAGAAGGAGCTGTCGCGCGCGCGCTTCGCAGCGCAGCTCGACGAGAGCCGCGCGCTGCTCGGCGAGCGACTCGCGCTCTACCAGATCCACAGCGCAACCGCGGAGTCCGGCGTGCTCGGTGACGAGTCGCTCCTGCGCGACCTGGTCGACGCGCGGCACCGCGGAGCGTTCCGCGCGCTCGGCCTGACCTTGACGGGAGCGACGGCGCGCCGCACGCTCGACCTCGCGCTCGAGGCGCGGGTCGACGACGTGCGCGTCTTCGACGTCGTGCAGGCGACGTACAACGTCCTCGAGCCGTCGCTCCGCGACGGGCTCGCGGCCGCGCACGCCGAGGGGATCGGCGTGATCGTCAAGGAAGCGCACGCCAACGGACGCCTGACCCCGGCGAACGCACGCCCGGAAGACGCCGCCCTGCGCGCCCGCCTCGACGGGCTCGCGCGCGACATCGCCGCGCCGATCGACCGCCTCGCGCTCGCGTTCGTCGCAGCCGAGCCGTGGGTGGACGTCGTGCTGTCGGGGGCCGCGACCGTCGCGCAGGTGCGCTCGCACGCCGCGGCAATGGCGTGCGAGCTCGACGCCGGCACGCGCGCGGCGCTCGGCGATCTGGCCGAAGCCCCGGCGACCTACTGGCAGACGCGCGCGGCACTCGCCTGGGCCTGAGCGCCGTCGATCCTCGACCCCGTCCCCCGGACCGTGTCATACGGTGGCGGAGACCCGGGAAGACGTGAGCCAGCGAAACAGGATCGAGGAGCGGCCGGCCGCCGGCGCCGCCGAGCTCGCCCGGCTCGACGAGGACGCGCGCCGCGTGCGCAACTGGAAGCGCTGGGGCCCCTACCTTAGCGAGCGACAGTGGGGCACGGTCCGCGAGGACTACAGCCCGCACGGCTCGGCCTGGAGCTTCTTCCCGCACGACCACGCGCGCTCGCGCACCTACCGCTGGGGCGAGGACGGACTCGGCGGCATCTGCGATCGCCACCAGTACGTCTGCTTCGCGTTCGCGCTCTGGAACGAGCGCGACCCGATCCTCAAGGAGCGCCTGTTCGGCCTGACCTCGGAGGAGGGCAACCACGGCGAGGACGTGAAGGAGCTGTACTTCTACGTCGACTCCACACCGACGCACTCGCACATGCGCTTTCTCTACAAGTACCCGCAGCGCACCTTTCCCTACGCGCAGCTGGTCGAGGAGAGCCGTCGCCGCAGCCGCGACCTACCCGAGTACGAGATCCTCGACACTGGCGTGTTCGACGACCGGCGCTACTTCGACGTCGAGATCGAGTACGCCAAGGCGGGCCCCGAGGACATCCTGATCCGCATCGTCGCGACCAACCGCGGACCCGAGGCGGCCCCGCTGCACGTGCTGCCGACCGTCTGGTTCCGCAACACCTGGTCGTGGGGCCTCGACGCGCGCAAGCCGTGCGTCCGCGCCCTGCCCTCGGGCGCGCTCGAGATCGATCACTCGTACTACGGCCCGCGGTGGCTGGTCGTCGACACGATCGGCGAGACCCTGTTCACGAACAACGAGAGCAACTGGAAGCGGCTCTTCGACGGCGAGAACACGTCCGCGCACGTCAAGGACGCTTTCCACGAGTACGTCGTCCGCGGCGATCGCGACGCCGTGAGCCCGCTCGGACGGGGAACCAAGGCGGCCTTCCACCACGTGCTCGAGATTCCCGCCGGCGCATCGCACGAGATCCGGCTCCGCCTGACCGACGACCCGAACGTCGTGTCGGCACCGGAGGCAGCTCTCGCCGGCGCCTTCGACGATTCGCTGGCGCTGCGCCGCAGCGAGGCCGACGAGTTCTACGCGGAGCTGACGCCGCCCGGGCTCTCCGGGGACGGAACGGCCGTGCTGCGCCAGTCGTTCGCGGGCCTCCTGTGGAGCAAGCAGTTCTACGGCTACGACGTGAGCCGCTGGCTCTCGGGCGATCCCGACGGCGGCGCACCGCCGAAGTCGCGGCTGCACGGACGCAACTCCGACTGGACGCACCTCTTCAACGCGGACGTCATCTCGATGCCCGACAAGTGGGAGTATCCCTGGTACGCCGCCTGGGATCTCGCCTTCCACTGCATCCCGCTCGCGCTCGTCGATCCGGACTTCGCCAAGCAGCAGCTCGTCCTGCTGCTGCGCGAGTGGTACATGCACCCGAACGGCCAGCTGCCCGCGTACGAGTGGAACTTCGGCGACGTGAACCCGCCTGTGCACGCGTGGGCCGCGTGGCGCGTCTACAAGATCGACGCGAGGCGGCGCGGCGGCGTCGGCGACCGGGGCTTCCTGCAGCGCGTCTTCCACAAGCTGCTGCTCAACTTCACCTGGTGGGTCAACCGCAAGGACGCCGCGGGTCGCAACGTCTTCCAGGGCGGGTTCCTGGGGCTCGACAACATCGGCGTGTTCGACCGCTCGGCGCCGCTCCCGACCGGGGGGCACATCGAGCAGAGCGACGCGACGAGCTGGATGGGCATGTACTGCCTGAACATGCTCGCGATCGCGCTCGAGCTCGCGCGCGAGGACCGCGCCTATGAGGACGTCGCGAGCAAGTTCTTCGAGCACTTCGTCTACATCTGCCACGCGATGAACGACCTCGGCGGCGGCGTCGAGCTGTGGGACAGGAACGACGGCTTCTTCTACGACGTCCTGTCGCTGCCCGACGGCCGCAAGCAGCCCCTCAAGGTCCGCTCGCTGGTGGGACTCATCCCGCTCTACGCCGTCGAGACGCTCGACTCCGAGACCATCGATCGGCTGCCCGGTTTCAAGCGTCGCATGCAGTGGTTCATCGAGAACCGTCCGGAGCTGAGCGACCACGTGGAGGCGGTCACGACACCCGATCTGCGCATGCTGCGACTGCTCGCGCTCGTCGGGCGCGACCGGCTGAGGCAGGTCCTGCGCTACATGCTCGACGAGAACGAGTTCCTCTCGCCCTACGGGGTGCGCGCGCTGTCACGCCATCACCTCGAGCACCCGTATCTGCTCGAGGTCGACGGCACGATCCACCGCGTCGACTACGAGCCCGGTGAGTCCCGCAGCCACCTGTTCGGCGGCAACTCGAACTGGCGTGGTCCGGTGTGGTTCCCGGTGAACTTCCTGCTCATCGAATCGCTGCAGCGCTACCACTTCTTCTACGGGGACGACTTCAAGGTCGAGTTCCCGACCGGCTCCGGCGTACGCATGAACCTCTGGCAGGTCGCGGCGGAGCTGTCGCGGCGGCTGGTGCGCATCTTTCTGCCGGACGAGGACGGCGTGCGGCCCTGCCTGCGCGAGATGAAGGCGTTCCGCGACGACCCGCACTTCCGCGATCTGCTGCTCTTCCACGAGTACTTCCACGGCGAGACCGGGGCGGGCGTGGGCGCGAACCACCAGACCGGCTGGACCGCGCTGATCGCGAAGCTGATCCTGCAGAGCGGTGAGTAGCCGCCGCAGCGCGACGCTCTCGTCGCGCCCGGTACCGTGCCGCGCGTCCGGTACGACCGGTACGAGCCGCACGCATCTCGAGGTCCGCCGCCCGGCGGCGACCCGTCAGAGCCTGACCGCAAAGTGAGCCGCGCCGAGCAGCGCGGTGCGCGGCTCGAGCGACACGTGTACCGGGATGTCGCGCAGGAGCGCAGCGAAGCGGCCCTTGTCGAGGTAGCCGCGGACGAAGCGCCGCCGCAGCGCCGGCAGGATCTTCGGTGCGATCCCGCCGCCGAGGTAGATGCCGCCGGAAGTGAGGCAGCGCAGCGCCATGTTGCCGGCCTCCGCGCGGTAGAGCTCGCACAAGAGGTCGAGCGCCTGCGTCGCGAGCGCATCGCCACGCTCGAGTGCGGCGCGCGACACCGCCGCGCTCGGGTCGCCACCCGACTGCAGCTCGCTCTTCAGCGCGGCAGACTCGGGCGCCGCGCCGCTGTCGCGCAGGTACTCGTAGACGCGGAAGAGACCAGGCCCGGAGAGCACGCGCTCGTAGCTCACGTGGCCCCCGAGCTTCTCACGCAACCAGCGCAGCGGCCCGATCTCCACGTCGGTGCGCGGTGCGAAGTCGGCGTGTCCGCCCTCCGACGCGACCGGATGGTGGTCGTGGCCGTCCCAGAAGAGATAGGCCTCGCCAAGCCCCGTTCCCGCCGCGATCACCGCGATGTGCCCGGAACGCGCGGGGCTCGCACCGGGGCGCAGGCACGCGACGTCGGCCGCCGGCAGCTGCAGCATGCCGTACGCCGTCGCCTCGAGATCGTTCAGCAGCTTGACGCGGGGAGTGCCGAGCTTGCTCGCCAGTTCCCGCTCGTCGAGCAGCCATGGCAGGTTCGTCGTCTGCACCCGGCCGTCGGCGACCGGCCCGGCAACGTCGAAACACGCAGCGTCGACGCTTCCCGCGGGCCCCGCGGCGAGGAACGCATCGAGGATCTCCTCGAAGGACTGGTGTCCGCGGCTGGGATCGGTCGCGTCACGCAGCAGCGGCGAAGCGGCCGTCCTTCTCCTGGAAGAGAGCGAGCAGCGTCTTGGTACCGCCGAGGTCGCCCGCGAGAATCGTCTCGGTTCCGTCCGACTTCACATGACTCCCGGGCGCGGCTCACCGCTTCAGAGCTCGCGCCACCTCCGCCCGTCGTTCTGGATCATGCGGTCGGCCTCGACCGGCCCCCACGACCCGGCCGCGTACTCGGGCAGCCAGCGCGCCCCGCCCTGCTTCCACGCGTCGAGGATGCCGGTGACCCAGGCCCACGAAGCCTCGACCGCGTCGCGCCGCATGAAGAGCGTCGCGTCGCCGGCCATGACGTCGAGCAACAGCCGCTCGTAGGCCTCTGGAGACTCGTCGCGGAACGCCTCACCGTACTGGAAGTCCATCTGAACGGGCGAGATCCGCACCCGCGGACCCGGCGCCTTGGTCGCGATCTGCAGCGAGAGACCCTCGTCGGGCTGGATGCGCAGGACGAGCACGTTGGGCTCGAGCGCGCCGTTCGGCTCGGCGTTGAACAGGATCGACGGCACCGGCTTGAACTGGATCGCGATCTCGCTGGCGCGCTGCGGCAGGGCCTTGCCGGTGCGCAGGTAGAACGGCACGCCCGCCCAGCGCCAGTTGTCGATCCATGCCTTGATCGCGACGTAGGTCTCGGTCGTCGAGTCCGACTTGACGCGGTCCTCGCGGCGATACCCCGGGACTTCGTTGCCGCCGTGCTTGCCCGGTCCGTACTGTGCCCGCACGACGTGCTTGTCGACCTCGTCGGCGGGAATCGTGCGCAGGCAGTTCAGCACGCCCATCTTCTGGTCGCGCACGACGTCCGCCGACATCGACCAGGGCGGCTCCATGGCAGTCAGGCAGAGCAGCTGCAGGATGTGGTTCTGCACCATGTCGCGCAGCGCGCCAGCCTCCTCGTAGTAGCCCGCGCGGGTTCCGACGCCCTCCTCCTCCGAGACGGTGATCTGCACGTGGTCGATGTACTTCTGGTTCCACAGGGGCTCGAAGATCGAGTTCGCGAAGCGGAGCACCAGGATGCTCTGCACGGTCTCCTTGCCCAGGTAGTGGTCGATCCGGAACACCTGCCTCTCGTCGAACACGCGAGCGACGTCGTCGTTGATCCGCCGCGCACTCTCGAGATCGTGCCCGATCGGCTTCTCGACGATGATGCGCGTGAAGGGACGGTCCGGTTCGAGCGACTCCACGAGCCCCGCGCGCTGCAGCTCCTCGACGCAGGTCGCGATCGTGCTGGGCGGAATCGACAGATAGTAGACCCGGTTGCCGGGGATGCCGCGCTCGCGGTCGATCTCGTCGAGCTTGCGCTTGAGCTCCGCATACGCCGCGGGGTCGTCGAACGCGCCCTTCGAGTGGAAGAGACCCTTCTCGAACTCCGGCCACTTGCCCGCGTCGACCTTGCGGCGCGAGTACTTCGCGACCGCCTCGCGCGCCCCCTCGCGGAAGGTCTGATCGTCCCAGTCTCGACGGGTGAAGCCCACCACGGCGAAGTTCTCCGGCAAGAGCCCGTCGAGCTTCAGGTTCCAGACCGCCGGCAGCAGCTTGCGGCGCGTGAGGTCGCCCGCGGCACCGAAGATCACCAGCGTATTGGGCTGCGGAGTGGTGCGCCCGAGGCTCAGGGTGCGAATGTTCCGTTCGTCGGCTTCCGCCATCTTGGTCTCCTGTCCGATGAAACGTGCCTGGCGGCTTCCTCTCGCGCGGCGGGCGTGCCCCCACGGACAGGACGGCGGAAGCGCGCCTCCAGCCGGGCGATCGAGGTCGGCTGCTCCGACGCCGACCTCATCCCCCGGCCGGGCGTTCGAGGTGCCCGCCGAACTGGTAGCGCATCGCCGAGCACACCTTCTCGGCGAAGGTGTGCTCCTGCCGCGAACGGAAGCGCGAATAGAGCGCGGAGGTCAGCACTTCACACGGCACCGCCTCTTCGATCGCCGCCATGATCGTCCAGCGCCCCTCGCCGGAGTCGGACACGCGGCCGCTGAACTCGGCGAGGTCCGGGCTCTTCGCGAGCGCGATCGCTGCCAGGTCGAGCAGCCAGGAGCCGACCACGCTGCCGCGGCGCCAGACCTCGGCGACGTCGGCGACGTTGATCGCGTAGTCGAGGTCGTGGTTCATGCGCGGCGTCGTCTCGGCGTCGACCACGGTCGGACGCGTGTCGATGTCCGCATTCTTCAGGATGTCGAAGCCCTCCGCGAAGGCGGCCATGATGCCGTACTCGATCCCGTTGTGGACCATCTTCACGAAGTGTCCGGCCCCGGCGGGTCCGCAGTGCAGGTAGCCGTCCTCCGCGGTGCCGCCGAGCTTCTCCCGGCCCTGCGTGCGCTCGATCGTCCCGCGCCCCGGGGCGATCGTCCGGAAGATCGGGTCGAGGTGCTCGACGATCGGATTCTCGCCGCCGATCATCAGGCAGTAGCCGCGGTCGAGGCCCCAGACGCCGCCGCTCGTGCCGCAGTCCACGTAGTGCACGCCCTTCGGCTTCAGCTCGCGTGCGCGGCGCCGGTCGTCGCGGAAGTACGAGTTGCCGCCGTCGATGACGATGTCGCCCTGCTCGAGCCGTGCTGCCAGGTCGTTGATGACCGAGTCCGTCACGGCGGCTGGCACCATGATCCACGTCGCACGCGGCTTCTGCAGCTTCTGCACGAACTCGTCGAGCGACGAGGCTCCCGTCGCTCCTTCCTTGACGAGGTCGGCGACGCCCTTCGGGTTCGGGTCGTACACCACGCAGGTGTGCCCGGCGCGCATCAGGCGCTTGACGATGTTGAACCCCATCCGACCCAGACCGATCATCCCCAGCTGCACGATCTCCTCCTTCGCTGCCTGTGGCCGCCCGCCCCGGCTCTCAGCTCCCGCGGCGGCCGGCCCCTGCACGCCCGCGCGGACCCGACACCTTCGCGGCCGGCGCGCGCTTCTTCTTCCGCGGCGGCTTCCTCGCGGGTCGGCGCGTCGCCTTCGCCACGGCGTTGCGCGCGGCCGCCCGTCCGCTGCGCCCGACCTGCGTCAACGCCGCCGCCACCACGGCGTCGACGGTGAAGCCGAATTTTCGCATCAGCTCCTTGATCGGCGCCGAGGCGCCGAACGTCCGCATGCCGATCGCCACGCCGGTCGCGCCGACCCAGCGCTCCCAGCCGAACGTCGAGGCCTGCTCGACCGACACACGAGCAGTCACCTCCGGCGGCAGGACGCTGTCGCGATAGCGCTGCGTCTGACGCTCGAAGAGCTCCCAGGACGGCATGCTCACGACGCGCGCGGCGACGCCCTTCGCGACCAGGCGCTCGTACGCCGCGATGCACAGCGAGACCTCGCTGCCCGTGCCGATCAGGACGACCTCGGGCGCACGCTTGCCGCCGCCCGCGTCCGCCAGCACGTAGGCGCCCCTCGCGAGTCCCTTGGCCGGGGCGAACCTCGTCCGGTCGAGCGTCGGCAGCGCCTGCCGGCTCAGGACCAGCAGAGCAGGTTCGTGCCGCAGCTGCGCGACCACGCGCCACGCCTCGGTGACCTCGTTCGCGTCCCCCGGACGGATGGTCACCAGCCCCGGGATCGCACGCAGCGACGGCAGCTGCTCCACCGGCTGGTGCGTCGGCCCGTCCTCGCCGAGCCCGATCGAATCGTGCGTGAAGACGTAGACGACGGGGATCTCCATCAGCGCGGCGAGGCGGATCGCGGGCCGTCCGTAGTCCGAGAAGATCAGGAAGCCGGAGCCGAAGGGACGGACCTTCGACAGGCTCATGCCGTTGAGCACGGCGCCCATCGCGTGCTCGCGGATGCCGAAGTGCAGGTTCCGCCCGCCGTACACCCCCGCCGCGAAGTCGCCGGCACCGTCGAAGGTGAGCCGCGTCTTGGTGGACGGGGCCAGGTCGGCGGCACCGCCGACCAGCCACGGCAGCCTGGTGGCCAGCGCGTTCAGGACCTTCCCGGAGGAGTCGCGGCTCGCCAGGCCCTTCGCATCGGCAGGGAACACCGGCAGGTCCGCGTCCCAGCCGTCGGGCAGCCGCCGGTGCTGCATGCGGTCGAGCTGGTCGGCCAGCTCCGGATGCTCCTTGCGGTACCGTCGGAAGCTGGCCATCCACTCGGTACGCAGCGCCCGGCCCCGCTTGCCGACGCCGCGCGCGAACGTCTCGCGCACGCCCGGCGGCACGAGGAACTGCGCGTCCTCGGGCCAGCCGTAGTTGCGCTTCGCCGCACGGATCTCTTCCTCGCCGAGCGGCTCGCCGTGCGCGGCCGACGTATCCTGCTTGTTCGGCGCCCCCCAACCGATGTGGCTGTCGACGATGATCAGCGTCGGGCGGTCGTTCGTCGCGCGGAAGACGTCGAACGCGCGCGACAGCATCTCGAGATCGTTCGCGTCGCCGACGCGCGTCACGTTCCAGCCGAGGCCGACGAACCGGGTCGCGACGTCGTCGCTGAACGCGAGCGCCGTGTGGCCCTCGATCGTGATGCGGTTGTTGTCGTAGATCCAGCAGAGGTTCGACAGGCGCAGGTGTCCGGCCAGCGAGGCGGCCTCGTTCGAGATGCCTTCCATGAGGCAGCCGTCGCCGCACACCGCGTACACGTCGTAGTCGAACATCGTGTAGCCGGGGCGGTTGAAGTACGCCGCCATCCACTTGCCGGCCATCGCCATGCCGACGCTGGTCGCCACGCCCTGGCCGAGGGGCCCCGTCGTGGTCTCGACGCCCGACGTCCAGCGGTACTCCGGATGGCCCGGGCACTTCGAGTCGAGCTGCCGGAAGCGCTTGAGATCGGCGAGCGTCACCGATGGCTTGCCGACGCGCTCGTACTGCGCATTGACGGCCTTCACCCCGGTCAGATGCAGCATCGAGTAGAGCAGCATCGAGGCGTGGCCGTTCGACAGCACGAAGCGGTCGCGGTTCGGCCAGATCGGGTCCTCCGGGTCGAACCGCAGGTAGCGCTGCCACAGGCCGTAGGCAACGGGCGCCAGGGCCATGGGCGTCCCGGGGTGCCCGGAGTCCGCCGCCTGCACGGCATCCATGGACAGTGTCCGGATGGTGTTGATGCAGTCCAGGTCGGTCGACGGGCCTGCGCTCTCCGGCTCGCCCGTGTCGCGCGCCGGCCGCTGATTCGGTCGCTGGGCGCGCGCCGGCCTCACGCCCGGCTTGCCGCCCCCGGACCTCGCCCGCGCGTCCGTCTGCTGCGCCATCGTCTGCCCCTCTCCCCAGCCACCGGCGACATCGCCGGCTGTCCGTGCCGCCGCGAAAGGCTTACGACCTCACGCTGCCTGCAGCGTCCGGCGCTTCTTCTCGATGGAGTCGATCAGCTCGTTGAACGGATCGATGAACTTCTTGATGCCATCCTTGAGCAGCGCGTCGGTCGCCTCCTTCATGGAGATGCCGACCGCGTCGAGCGCCTGCATCGTCTCCCGGGCGCCGGCGAGCGTCTTTGGCCAGTCGGCCACCAGCGCCGCGTGCGGCTTGCCGCTCTTGCGGTACTCGACGAACGTCTCCTCGGGGATCGTATTGACGGTCTCGGGCGCGATCAGATCGTCGACGTACTTGGTCTTCGGATAGGCCGGGTTCTTGGTGCTGGTGCTGGCCCACAGCACGCGCTGCGTCTGCGCCCCCTTCGCGGCGAGCGCCTTCCAGCGGTCGCCGGCGACGATCCGCCGATAGCTCTCGTAGGCGATGATGCCGTTCGCCGTCGCGATCTTCCCGTAGAGTCCCTCGATCTGCTTCTTCCTTGCCGCGTCGCCCGCACTCTCGGCACGTGCCTTCAGCTTGTCGTCGACGAGCGAGTCGATGCGGCTGATGAAGAAGCTCGCGACGCTCGCGACCCGACCCGGGCTCCGGCCGCTGGTCACGTACTTCTCGAGGCCCGCGATGTACGCCTCCGCGCACGCCTCGTAGGCGTCGACCGAGAACAGCAACGTGACGTTCACGCTGATCCCTTCGCCGATCAGCGTCTGGATCGCGTGCATGCCCTCGGGCGTGCCCGGGACCTTGATCAACACGTTCTCCCGGCCGATCGTCGCCCACGCGCGGCGCGCATACTCGACGGTGCCCTTGGCGTCGTTGGCGAGCGACGGTGCGACCTCGAAGCTGACGTACCCGTCGCGGGCCTGGGTCCGCTCGTATACCGGGTGCATGACGTCCGCGGCCCACTGGATGTCTTCCATCGCGAGCCGCTCGTAGATGTCCACCGACGACGCCACCCCCTGCCCGACCAGGCCCTTGATCGCCTGGTCGTAATCGTGGCTGCCGACGACCGCCTTATCGAAGATCGCGGGGTTCGACGTGATCCCCAGCAGACCGTCGTCGTCGACCATCGACTGGAGCTGGCCGGAGGTGATGATCCCGCGGCGGATGTTGTCGTACCAGATGCTCTGCCCAAACTTCTGAACCTCGACCAGCGGATTCGCCATTGCACTCTCCCAGCAGGATTCCCGACCGACGCGGGTTCATCGGCACGAGGCCGTCCGGACTCCAGCGATGCCCCCCATTTGCTCCCCGGCTGCCGTTCCTGGATGAAGCCGCCTTCGATGCCGGCCGGGCGCGCGCGATGCCGCGGGCACCGTGATACGCTCCGGCGGCTCGCTGTGAGGAACCGGCGAACCCGGGTGAGTGTTGTCAGGGATGGCGGGCAGTTTCAAGGATGCAGCCGAACGGGCGGGCGCCCGACCGCGCACCGAGCGACGGAGACGAGCCAGTGACCACAGCGACCAGTCCCCACTCCGGACCTCACCTCCTCGCGGACGACCCGCACGACCGCGAGCTCGCGGCACAGGTGCACCCGGCCGACTGGCCCAACCCGGAGCCGACCGGACGCTACAACCTCGTCGTCCTCGGTGCGGGCACCGCCGGCCTGGTCACGGCGGCCGGTGCGGCCGGCCTCGGCGCCAGGGTGGCGCTCGTCGAGAGCCACCTCATGGGCGGCGACTGCCTCAACGTCGGATGCGTGCCGTCGAAGTGCCTGATCCGCTCGTCCCGCGTCGTGGGGGATCTGCGCGCCGCAGCCGAGCTCGGCTTTCCGGCGACCACCGCGGGTCACCCGGACTTCCCGGCCGTCATGGAGCGCCTGCGCAGGATCCGCGCCCGCATCTCGCACCACGACTCCGCGCGGCGCTTCCGCGACGAGCTCGGCGTCGACGTCTTTCTCGGTCGCGCCCGCTTCGCGTCGCCCGACACCGTGGAGGTCGCGGGACGCACGCTGCGATTCAAGCGTGCGGTCATCGCGACCGGGGCGCGTGCCGTCGCTCCACCGATCGAGGGACTCGCCGAGAGCGGCCATCTGACCAACGAGAGCGTGTTCGCCCTCACGACCCTGCCGCGCCGGCTCGCGGTCATCGGTGGCGGACCGATCGGCTGCGAGCTCGCCCAGGCGTTCGCGCGGCTCGGCAGCAAGGTGGTCCTGCTGCACGACTCGGCGCACGTCCTGAACCGTGAGGACGCCGACGCGGCCGAGATCGTGCAGCAGGCCTTCGTCCGCGAGGACATCCGGCTCGTCCTCGGCGCGACCATCACGCGGGTCTCGCGCGGCGCCGCCGGCGAGCGGCTCCTCGCCTATCGAGCGGCCGACGGCAGCGCGGGCGAGGTCGCGGTGGACGAGATCCTGGTCGGCGCCGGTCGCGCCCCGAACGTCGAGGATCTCGCGCTCGACCGCGTCGGCGTCGCCTGGGACCGACAGCGCGGCGTCCACGTCGATGACCACCTGCGCACCACGAACCCGCGCGTCTTCGCCGCCGGTGACGTCTGCATGACGCACAAGTTCACCCACGCCGCCGACTTCGCAGCACGGATCGTCATCCAGAACGCGCTCTTCTTCGGCCGCCGGCAGCTGTCGGCGCTGACCATCCCCTGGTGCACCTACACCGATCCCGAGATCGCGCACGTCGGCCTGTACGCTCACGAGGCGGAGGCCCGCGGCATCCGCGTGACGACGTTCACCGTGCACATGCGCGACGTCGACCGCGCGCTCGCCGACGGCGAAGAGGACGGCTTCGTCAAGATCCACGTCCGCAAGGGGAGCGACGAGATCCTCGGCGGCACGATCGTCGCGCGTCACGCCGGTGAGATGATCGGCGAGCTCGCGCTCGCGATCGTCGGCAAGATCGGCCTCGGCACGCTCGCCAACGTGATCCATCCCTACCCGACGCAGGCCGAGGCCATTCGCAAGGCCGGCGACGCGTACAACCGCACGCGCCTCACGCCCCTCGTCAAGCGCCTGTTCACGACCTTCCTGCGACTGACGCGCTGAAGGACCTTCCGCTCAGCCCCGGCCGCGCGTGACGCGCAGCCGCTTGTGCAGCATCGCGCGCGACAGACCGAGCGTCGCCGCCGTGCGCGAGACGTTGCCGCCGTGCGCGCGCAGGACGTCCTCGATGTAGCGTTCCTCGAACGCGGCGCGCGCCTCGCGCAGCGGCACCGGGCGACCGTCGGAAACGGTCGGCGGCGTGTCGGAACGGCTCGCCCGCAGCGCGCGCCGCGACACCGGCGGGGGTGCCGCGGGCGTGCCGGGGGTGGCCCCCGCGCCGGCCTGCAGCTTGTCCGAAAGGTGCTCGCGGCGGACCCGCGCACCGTCGCCGAGCAGCGCCACCGCGCGCTCGATCTCGTTCTCGAGCTCCCGAACGTTGCCCGGCCAGTCGAATCCCACCAGGAGGTCCAGGGCGGTCGGCTCGATGCCGATCGGGCCCCGACCGAGCCGCGCTCCCACCCTGGTGAGGATCGCCGTCGCGAGCGCCGGGATGTCCTCGCGATGCTCGCGCAGCGCCGGCAGGCGGATCGGAAACCCGGCGAGGCGGTAGAAGAGGTCGGCGCGGAAGTTGCCGCACTTCACCTCGGCCTCGAGGTCACGGTTCGTCGCCGAGAGGACCCGGACGTCGACCTTCCGCGGGCGCGTCTCGCCCACCGGCACGATCTCCCGCTCCTGCAGCACGCGCAGCAGCTTGACCTGCATCGCGAGCGGCATCTCGCCCACCTCGTCGAGCAGGATCGTCCCCCCGGCGGCGGCCTCGAAATGACCGCGCCGGTCCTGCACCGCCCCGGTGAAGGCGCCACGCCGATGCCCGAACAGCTCGCTCTCGAGGAGCGTCGCCGTGAGCGCACCGCAGTTGATCGCGACGAAGGGCGCCGCGGCGCGCGGGCCTGCCTCGTGGATGCCCCGCGCGACCAGCTCCTTGCCGGTTCCCGTCTCGCCTTCGAGGAGCACCGCGATCGGCGACGCAGCGGCCCGCTCGATCAGGCGAACGAGCTCGCGCATGGGCTTGCTCGAGCCGATGATGTTGCCGAAGCGGTCGTGCCGGGCGAGGTCGTGACGCAGCGAGGCGACCTGCTCGCGCAGGTGCGCTTGCGAAGCCTGCATGTGCGCATAGAGGCGCGCGTTCTCGATGGCGACCGACACGCTCGCGGCGAGCGTCTCGAGGAACGCGAGGTCCTCGTCGGTGAAGCGCCGGCCGCCGCGCTGGTTCACCACCTGGATCACGCCGATGCGGCCCTGGCGGGTCGAGAGGGGCACGGTGAGCATCGGCCCGGTGTGCGAGTTCGTACGCCGGTCGACCTGCCCGTAGAACTGCGGCGCCGTCGACGCGTCGTCGACGCGCGAGGAGCGCCCGGACTGGAGCACCGAACCCGCGACGCCGAGGTGAGCGGGGAACCGCGTGCGCAGCAGCTCGGCCGCGACCGACGGGCGCTCCTGTGCAACGTACGGGAAGTAGAGCTCGTCCGTCTTCGGATCGAGCAGCAGGATCGCGGCGCCGTGCGCGCGCAGCACCGCGCGGCACTTCGCGACCACCAGCGGGACGAGCTCGTCGAGCTCGGTGCGCTCGGCGAACGCGCAGCCGAGCTCGTACAGCAGCCGGAGCCTGCCCTCGTCGATCGGCGAGACCGGGCGTCCCACGTCGCGCAGAGATTCCGTACCCTTCATCGCGCGCCCGCCCCCTGCAGGCGGCGCTCGCTGCGCCGCTCCCAGCCATGCGCACCCATCGCGGCAAACGCCGCACGCGCCCGCTCCAGCTCCCGCCGCTGCCGCGGCGCGTCGCCGAGGAGGCCGGCCACCGTCGCCAGGTGATGGCGTGCGATCGCGGCCAGGCTCACGCTTCCCTTGGCGGCCGCGATCCCGATGACCCGCCCGAGGCTCGCCTCGATCTCGGTCGCGGCTGCGATCCCGCTTCCCCGCAGGAGGACCCACGCCCGCGCCAGCTCGGCCATCGACTCGCCGAGCAGATTGGCCGAGCGCCGAGCGACGTGCACCGCCTCCCCGGCGAGCGACAGCGCGTGCGCCGTCTCGCCGCGCAGCAACGTCGCGCAGGCCAGATAGCCGAGCAGCGTCGCCTCCCGCTGCAGCCCGACGCGGTGGTCGCGCGCGAGCAGCAGCGCGCCGTGCAGCACGCGCGCCGCCGCGCGTGCGTTGCCGTCGAGCAGCTGCGCGAGCCCGAGCGCACCGTAGGCGCTCACGCGGCCATAAGGATTGCCGAGGTACTCCGAGAGCTCGACCGCCCGTTCCGCGTGCACGACGCTCTCCGCGGCGTCCTCGCCGAGGATCAGCGACACGGTGGGAGCAACGGTGCAGACCAGCGCGAGGCTCTCGACGTCGCCGGCGGCCCACGCGGAACTCGCCGCGACCGCGAGGTCCTGTCGGGCGCCGCGGGGGTCGCCGGTGAGGACGCGGATCTTGCCGCTGTAGAGGCGGATCTGCGCCGCGATCCGGCTCGCGTGCCGCGCCGGGTGCTCGACCAGCTGCGCGACCAGGGCGTCGGCGAGCGACAGCGCTTCGGCGAACTCGCCCGCGTTCGTCAGCAAGAGCACCAGCAGGGCGCGGTGACCCAGCAGCTGGCTCGGCTCGGCCGCCTCCTCCGCCGCCCGCACGGCGGCGCGCGCCCGCTCGAGCGCGGCCGGGACGTCTCCGGCGAAGGCGCGGATCTGCGAGTCCGTGCCGTGCAGGAGCGCGCGCAGTGCGGGGTTGCCGACGCGCTCGACGAGCGCGCCCGCTTCCGCGAGCACCCGCACGACGTCCTGCGGCGACATCCCGAGACGCGCGCCGAGCTCGAGCATCCGGCAGCGCGCGACGATCGCCAGTTCGTCGCTCTCGCGCGACTTCGGTGCGCGCTCGAGCAGCGCGAACACCCGCTGCCAGGCGTGCATCCCCTCGCGCAGGTTCCGCGGTGCGATCCACGCGGCGGCGCGTTGCGCCCACCGTGCCGCCTCGTGGAAGCGCCCGGCGTGCTCCCAGTGGTGGGCGATCGATCCAGCGCGCTCGTCGAGACGGTTCGCGTCGATCTCGACGCTGGCCGCGGCGATCTCCCCATGGGTCTTGGCGAGGTCGTCCTTCAGCTGGCTCGCATACACCTGCTCGTGAACCATCGGGTGGCGGAAGGCGTACTGCTGGTCGTCGGCGAGCTCGCCGGGCGTGAGGAACCCGCCCTCGTCCAGAACGACGACCGCCTCGTCGACCTCCTCCCGCGGCAGGCGGAGCACCCGCCGCAGGAGAGGGACCGGGAACGTCCGCCCGATCACCGACGCCGCCTGTAGAACCAGCTTCTCGCGCGGCGCCAGGAGATCGATGCGCGACTCGAGCAGCGCCTGCAGCGACGACGGCAGTGCCGTCCGAGAGCGATCGGGGCCCGGCCGGTACGCGCCGCGCACGCCGACGAGCGCGCCGCTCTCGGCGAGCATGGTCACCAGCTCCTCGATGAAGAGCGGGTTGCCGTTGCTGCGCTCGCGGATCTCACGCGCCAGGTCCGCGAGCGCGTCGCTGTCGCCGAGCAGGCGCACGAGCAGCTCGTTGGCGGCGCGCGGGCCGAGCGCCGGCAGGTCGATCTCGGTGTACCCGGAAGCGGCGGGCACGCGAAACTCCGGGCGGAACGTCAGCAGCAGCAGCACGCGTGCCCCGGCGACGACCTCGAGCGCGATCGCGAGCAGATTCCGGGTCTCCGCGTCGATCCAGTGCGCGTCCTCGACCAGCACCACCATCGGCCGCTGCCGGCCAAGCGCCGCGAACAGCGACTTCAGCATCAGCCGGAAGCGCCCGGGGTCGCTCGAGTCGATCGCCAGCGGCACCTCCTGGGTGACGCCGAGGAAGTGCTCGATGAACGGCGCCGTGGCGGTGGCGCCCGGATCGAGCGCGCTCAGCGCATCGTGGACCCGCCGCCGCACCGCGGGCCCCGGATCGTCGACGGAGACGCCCAGCATGCGGCGAAGCTCGGAGACGAGGCTCATGTGCGGCGTGCCGCGAAGGTGCGACAGGTTGTGGATGCGAAATACGCCGACGTCCTGCTGGCGGCACTGCGCCAGGAACTCCTCGCAAAGCCGGCTCTTGCCGACGCCGACCTCGCCGCGCACGCCGACGATCGCGCCCCGCCCGGCGCGCGCGTCCGCGAGCGCGCGCTCGAGAGCCC
>Ga0194132_10004246_pt1 | contig 24543 bp, 21 predicted proteins | sample TA2KigOf80mmetaG_FD_148612 | JGI IMG/M metagenome (GOLD analysis project Ga0194132, IMG submission 148612) | Freshwater microbial communities from Lake Tanganyika, Tanzania - TA2015054 Kigoma Offshore 80m | ecosystem: Environmental > Aquatic > Freshwater > Lake | place: Tanzania: Lake... | reverse complement strand
AGGCCTATGACCCGACCTTCATGTGGGCCATCGCCTCTGCCATGGCCGGCGGCTCGGCCGGCCCCGGCGAGATTGAGCAGAACAAGAAGGTCGCGGCCAATATTCGCCGCATGATCTATCGCGGCACGCTGGGCACGACGAAGTACTTCCTGCCCGAGCAGGCGGCGATTCCGTATCCGGATGCGACGAAGGATCCTTCGCTCGGCATGCCGCATCAATATCTGCAGATCCAGGACTTCACCAAGGAGCCGGCGCTGATTGCGCCCGCGCCCTACGAGACCTCGACCTTCCAGATGCCGCCCTGGATCAAGGCTTGATCATTTCGATCGCAGTGATGGGGGCCGGCGCAACCGCGTCGGCCCCTCTCTTGTCGACATGAAGGCCCTGTTCAGCCCTTCGGCACGGCTCGGGACACCGGCACCGCTTCGCTTCGATCTCATGGTCGGCGTGGTGCTGCTGGCGGTGCTCGCGGTTCTGCCGTTCCTAGGCCTCTCCAGTTACTATATCGGCCAGCTCATCCTCTTCTTCCTCTGGGGCACCGTTGTCACCCAGTGGAATCTCGTCTAAAAACTCGGTGGCGTGCAGGCGCTCACCACCTCGCAGGGTTCGTCACCGAGATTGCGGAAGCGATGCGGCGTGCGGGAATCGAAATAGTAGGCATCGCCCGGGCCGAGCACGCGGCGCTGATCGCCGACCGTGATCTCGAGCTCGCCCTTGAGCACCACGCCGCCTTCCTCCGCCGCGTGGCGCAGCATGGCCTTGCCGGTGTCGGCGCCAGGCGCATAGCGCTCGTGAAGAATTTGTAGACCCCGCCCCGCGAGGTCATGGCCGACCTGGCGGTAGGAGATCGCGGCGCCGCCGCCGATCTCAAGCAGCTCGTCGCGCCCGAAGAAGATCTTGGGTCGCGGCCCGGTGTTGAGCGCGAAGAAGTCCGCGAGCGACATCGGGATGCCGTCGAGCACTTTTTTCAGCGAGGAGAGTGAGGGGCTGACCCGGTTCTGCTCGATCAGCGAGATCGTGCCGTTGGTGACGCCCGCGCGCTTGGCCAGCTCGCGCTGCGAGAGGCCCTGCAATTCGCGCACCGCGCGCAGCCTGGCGCCGAGGTCGAAGTCCATGGCTGTTCCTCCGGATCAACCCGCGCCGCCACGGCATCATCCTAAGGCTTCGATTTCCTCCTCTCGTCATTGCCGGGCTCGACCCGGCAATCCAGCCCTTCTCACAAGGCCTGGATGCCCGGATCAAGTCCGGGCATGACAAAACGGGGGGCGTCGCTCGCTCATCACGGCGTTTAGATCGTCTAAGATATTAAACGAAAAGCCGCAGAATCGCAAGAAATGGCGTCGATATTGGCGAAAACGGACCCCTCTTGTCTAATTTCTTGCGCCATGTTATTGTGATCACGCCCTAACCCGAACCGGAGGTCGTCATGTCCGAGCGCTCTGCCGCCGCCCGCTATGAAAGCATGCCGAACGACCTCGAGCCCTATTGGATGGGCTTCACGCCCAACCGGAGTTTCAAGAAGAACCCGCGCCTTCTGGTCTCGGCCGAAGGCATGCACTACACGACCGTTGACGGCCGCAAGATCATCGACGGCACGGCCGGGCTCTGGTGCGTGAATGCCGGCCACGGCCGGAAGGAGATCACCGAGGCGGTCTCGGCCCAGGTCGGGCGAATGGAATATGCGCCGGCGTTCCAGATGGGCCATCCGGCCGCGTTCGAGCTTGCCGCCCGCCTCGTACAGCTCATGCCGGGCGACCTCGACCATGTGTTCTTCACGAACTCGGGCTCCGAATCGGTCGACACCGCACTCAAGATCGCGCTGGCCTATCACCGCGCGCGCGGCGAAGGCACGCGCACCCGCCTCATCGGCCGCGAGCGCGGCTATCACGGTGTCGGCTTCGGCGGCATCTCGGTCGGCGGCATGGTCGCCAACCGCAAGTTCTTCGGCGCCATGCTGCCGGGTGTCGATCATCTGCCGCACACCTATGACCGCTCCAAGATGGGGCACTCCAAGGGCCAGCCCGAGTGGGGCGCGCATCTGGCCGATGATCTCGAGCGCCTGGTCGCGCTGCACGATGCCTCCAACATCGCGGCCGTCATCGTCGAGCCGGTCGCGTGCTCGACCGGCGTGCTGGTGCCGCCCAAGGGCTATCTCGAGAAGTTGCGGGCGATTTGCGACAAGCATGGCATCCTGCTCATCTTCGATGAGGTGATCACCGGCTTCGGCCGCCTGGGCGCGACCTTCGCCGTCGACTATTTCGGTGTGCAGCCCGACCTCGTGACGGTGGCGAAAGGGCTGACCAACGGCGCGATCCCGATGGGCGCGGTGTTTGCCCGCAAGAAGGTCTATGACGCCTTCATGCAGGGGCCGGAGAACGCGATCGAGCTGTTCCACGGCTACACCTATTCAGGCCACCCGGTGGCCTGCGCCGCGGGCCATGCGGTGCTCGACGTCTATAAGAAGGACGGCCTGTTCGAGCGCGCCAAGGAGCTCTCGCCCTATTGGGAGCAAGCGATCCATTCGCTGAAGGGCGCGCGCAATGTGATCGACACGCGCAATCTCGGGCTCATTGGCGCGATCGAGCTTGAGCCCCTCAAGGACAAGCCGACCGCGCGTGCCTTCGACGTGTTCCTGCGCTGCTATGACAAGGGCGTGCTGATCCGCACCACCGGCGACATCATTGCGCTTTCGCCGCCCTTGATCGTCGAAAAGTCCCACATCGACCGCATTGTCGAGACCATCGACACGTCGCTGAAGGAAGCGGCCTGAGCCGAGGCGCGCGCCAACACGTCGACGGGGCCGATCACCGGTAGATCGGCCCCGACGTCTTTCACCCACGAACGCTCTCGAATCGGAACCCATCCGAGTAGAGCCAGTCTGAGGAGCGAGTAATGCTTGTAGGTGTTCTGAAGGAGATCAAGGTTCACGAGTACAGGGTCGGACTTCCGCCCGCCGGTGTGCGCGAGCTGACCAATCGCGGCCACAAGGTGATGGTGCAAAAGAACGCCGGCACCGCGATCGGCTTCGACGATGCGCACTACCAGGCCGCGGGCGGGAGCCTTGTCGACACGGCGGACGAGATTTTCGCCAAGGCCGACATGATCGTGAAGGTGAAGGAGCCGCAGCCCAATGAGTGGAAGATGCTGCGCGAGAACCAGGTGCTGTTCACCTACCTTCACCTCGCGCCGGACCCCGAGCAGACCACGGGCCTGATCGCGTCGGGCTCGGTCGCGATCGCCTATGAGACCGTGACGGATGCGCAGGGCGGCCTGCCGCTGCTTGCGCCGATGAGCGAGGTCGCGGGGCGCATGTCGATCCATGCCGGCGCGAATTCCCTGGAGAAGGCGAAGGGCGGCCGCGGCGTGCTGATCGGCGGCGTGCCCGGCGTCGCGCCGGCGGATGTCGTGATCATCGGTGGCGGCGTGGTCGGCATGCAGGCGGCGCGTATGGCGGCCGGCATGGGCGCCAATGTCGTGATCATCGAGCGCTCGATCCCGCGCATGCGTTATCTCGACGACGTGTTCGGCGGCCGCGTCACCACGATCTACTCGACCGCGCAGGCGATCGAGGAGCAGGTGACAAACGCAGACCTCGTGGTGGGCGGCGTGCTGATTGCGGGCGCGGCGGCGCCGAAGCTGGTGAAGCGCGACATGCTCGCGCGCATGCGCCGCGGCGCGGTCGTGGTCGACGTCGCGATCGACCAGGGCGGCTGCTTCGAGACCTCGAAGGCGACGACCCACGCGAACCCGACCTACGAGGTCGACGGCGTGATCCACTATTGCGTGGCCAACATGCCGGGCGCGGTGGCGCGCACCTCGACCCTGGCGCTCTCGAACGCGACGCTGCCCTTTACGCTCGCGCTCGCCGACAAGGGCTATAAGAAGGCGCTGCTCGATGACCCGCATCTGTTGAACGGGCTCAACGTGCACCGCGGCAAGGTGACGTTCGAGGCGGTCGCCCGCGACCTCGGGCACAAATACACGGCAGCCAAGGAAGCGCTGGCGGCGTAGTCATGTCCAACCCTTCCTTCCAACCACCCCATCGGCGGCGATCCGATGGCTCAGCTCGCACGACGGTCTGGGCCGCTGCCGATGGCAAAGAATCATGGAAGGGTTGGGATGGGGGTTGAAGTCCGGCGCTTTGTCTCCGGGCGAGTCTCCCCTCGACATCAGCCGGCTCCGCCGGCTTAGATACCACCCCCCAACCCCATCCCCTTCCTCCCGCTTGCGGGAGGAAGGGGTGACCATGGGAGCTTCTTATGAAATCAGTCCAGCATTTCGTGAATGGCGCGCGCGTTGCCGACACGAGCGGGCGCAGCGGCGAGATCTTCAACCCCGCGACCGGCGAGAAATCCGGCACGGTTGCGCTGGCGAGCGAGGCCGAGGTCGACAAGGCGGTGAAGTCTGCCCTGGCGGCTGCTCCCGGCTGGGCCGCGACGCCGCCCATTCGCCGCGCGCGCGTGATCTGGAAGTTCAAAGAGCTGGTCGAGGCGCGGAAAGACGACATCGCCAAGCTGATCGTCGCCGAGCACGGCAAGGTGCATTCGGATGCGCTCGGCTCGATTCAGCGCGGGCTCGAGGTGGTCGAGTTCGCCTGCGGCATCCCGCATCTGCTGCGCGGCGATTACACCGAACAGGTGGGCTCGGCGGTCGATTCCTTCTCGATGCGCCAGCCTTTGGGCGTATGCGCCGGCATCACGCCGTTCAACTTCCCCGCCATGGTGCCGATGTGGATGTTTCCGCTCAGCCTAGCCTGCGGCAACACGTTCATCTTGAAGCCTTCCGAGCGCGACCCCTCGGCGCCCCTGATGCTGGCGGAGCTGATGAGCGAGGCGGGCGCGCCCGAGGGCGTGATGAACGTGATCAATGGCGACAAGGTCGCGGTCGATGCCATCCTGCATCACCCGGGCGTCGCGGCGATCTCGTTCGTCGGCTCGACGCCGATCGCGGAATACGTCTATTCAACCGGCTGCGCCAATGGCAAGCGCGTGCAGGCACTAGGCGGTGCCAAGAACCACATGGTGGTGATGCCGGACGCCGACCTCGACATGGCGACGGATGCGCTGATCAGCGCGGCCTATGGCTCGGCCGGCGAGCGCTGCATGGCGGTGTCGGTGGCGGTCGCGGTGGGCGACAAGGCAGCCGATGCTCTGGTGGGCGCAATGAAGCCCAAGATCGAGCGCATCAAGGTCGGCCCCGGCAGCGACCCGCAGGCCGAGATGGGCCCGCTCGTCACCAAGCAGCACTTCGACAAGGTGCGAGGCTATATCGACCTCGGCGTGCAGGAAGGCGCGAAGCTCGTGGTCGACGGCCGAGGCTTGAAACTGCAGGGCTATGAGGGCGGCTACTATGTTGGCCCCTCGCTGTTCGACCGGGTCACGCCCGAGATGCGCATCTACAAGGAAGAGATCTTCGGCCCCGTCCTCTCGGTCGTGCGCGCGAAGGACTATGAGCAGGCGGTCAAGCTGGTGAACGACCACGAATATGGCAATGGCACCGCGATCTTTACGCGCGATGGCGATGCCGCGCGCGACTTCACCAGCCGCATCAACATCGGCATGGTCGGCGTCAACGTGCCGATCCCGGTGCCGGTGGCCTATCACTCCTTCGGCGGCTGGAAGCGCTCCCTCTTCGGCGATCACGGCACGCACGGCATGGAAGGCGTGCGCTTCTACACGCGGCTCAAGACCGTGACCTCCCGCTGGCCGACGGGGATTCGGAGCGGCGTCGACCTGTCATTCCCGATGATGGGGTAGCACATGCCTAACCCTTCCTCCCTCCAGAGGAGGGAGGAAGGGCTTGGGATGGTGGGTGGGGATACCGCAAGGTTCTTTAACGAGCAAGCCAAAGGGTTCGGTAGACTATGTTTGTTGCCCTTAGGCCATGTCGCGTGATTTGCTTTTCAGGTTCGTGACGACCGGCCGACATCCCCCGTACGGCCATCGCACGGGTGTGTTTCAGATCGCTTACGATCTTCGGCGGAACAATGTTTTTCCGGGGTCCGAGCACGTTCAGCTCGATCAGCTCCTAAGATGGTTTGGCGACAACCTCGCCGAACCCACGCGGCTTACCGTATCGCGCAATCCCGGGGCGGATAGCACCGCTATCAGTTGGATACGGGCTTCAGCACATGATCATGTCAAACGTCTACGCAGTCTCGCTGCGTTGGTCGAGTTCTCCGGAATACCCGTCGTAGAACTTAAGACGCGTCGACCAGGCTATATTGTCTTCGAGGATGAGCACCAAGTAGTCGCTCTTCCATTCGCTGACACCCCATCCTGAATGCAGCTCCTCCTCTCCCTCGAGGGAGAGGGACTTTCGGCTAATCGCACCAACTCCTGCCACACCTGTTCATCCCAGAACGCCCCCGCGCGGCCTGAGGGCGAGGTGAGCACGAAGAGCCGCGTCGCGCCGATCGTCGCGTCCTGCAGGCCATAGGCGGGTGGCTTCTTCCCCGCCCCCAACGCACGCAGCACGACGGCGGCCGGGCGCTTTGCGGTGAAGGCGAGCACCCGCGGCCGATAGCGCCTGATCTTGCGCAGGAGCCCGGCAACATCGTCGTGTGCGGGGTCGAGCTCCACGTCGTTGCCGAAGCCGGTCTTGCACAGATCGGTCAGCCCGATCCCAAGTTCGAGCACGGCACGATAATCAGGCGGTGCGATGAGTCGTGGCGTGAAGCCGACCCGATGCAAGGTCGGCCAGAACTTGTTGCCCGGCCCGGCATAGTACGCACCGATGCGCGCTGATTTGTGCCCCGCCGCCGAGCCACAGAACACGATGCGCAAGCCCGGCGCGAGCACGTCGGGGAGGATGTGGCCCTTCTCACGAGTCATTTGCCACCCGCATGCCCCCTTTCGAGTCATGGCCCGGCTTGACCGGGCCATCCATCGGTCAGGCCACTCCGCCCCATCCATGGATGGCCGTGTCAAGCCGGGCCATGACCAAATAAGAAAGCCGGGAGGATAACGATCGAGCGGTGGATCAGCACCCGCCTCTCACGCCTTCAATCCGAGCCCGCGCAGCACGAGCGCGCTCACCGTCTCCGCCGCTTGGGCAAAGTCCGCCTCGCCGAGCGATCTCTTGCCGAGCACGGCCGTGATCTGCGCGTCGAAATCGGCATAGGTTTGGGTCGCGGCCCAGAGCACAAAGAAGAGATGGTGCGGATCGATCGGCTGAAGCCGCCCGGCGGCGATCCAGCCCTCGATCACCTTGGCCTTGTCATCGACCAGCCGCCTCATCGCGCCGCCAAGGAAGCCCTTCACCGCGGGCGCGCCGTGCAGCAGCTCGTTGGCGAACACTTTCGAAGCGAAAGGCCGCGTGCGCGAATAGGCCATCTTGGCCTCGATATAGGCACGGAGCGCGGCTTTCGGCTCGGCCTCCGCCACGATGGACGAAGTGGCGTCGAGCCAGAGCGTCAGAATGTCATCCAGCACCGCGCGGTAGAGCGCCTGCTTGGTGCGGAAATAATAGTGCAGGTTCGGCTTGGGGATGCCGGCACGCTCGGCGATCTCTGCGGTGGTCGCGCCGGAAAAGCCCCTGGTCGCGAACACCGCCTCGGCGGCTTCCAAAATGCGCGCGACGTTCTCGCGTCGGATGGCCAGTTTCTTGGCCGTCGGAGGCGGCCCAGATCGGCGCTTAGTGGCCCTCTTCTTTTTCTCAGTCCTCATGCTTCGACAGGCGCAGCATGAGGACTGGCGTAAATCGCCTCATCCTGAGCCTGTCGAAGGATGAGGCGCCGGGATCGAGCTGTCGTTCGTATCTTGACCATTTGGTCAGGATAGCATTAGGCTTCGACCGTGGCGAGGCCCGAACGGGGGGCAAGGCGATGAGCGGATCAGGCACTGAAGCGCCGGACGTCAAACCAGGGCGGCTCGAAAAAGGCGCCTACCAAAACGTGTTCGATGACATCGCGCCGCCGCTTTCCGCGCGCGAGGCGCTGATCGAGGCGGCACGCTGCCACTTCTGTTACGACGCGCCGTGTGTCGAAGCGTGCCCGACCGGTATCGACATCCCCTCCTTCATCGGCAAGATCCGTACCGGCAACCTCAAGGGCTCGGCGATCGACATTCTCTCCGCCAACATCTTCGGCGGCACCTGCGCGCGCGTGTGCCCGGTCGAGGAGTTGTGCGAGGAAGCCTGTGTGCGCACCGCCGGCGAGAACAAGCCGGTCAAGATCGGCATGTTGCAGCGCCACGCCGTCGATGCGCTGATGGCGGCCGGCCCGCAGCCGTTTACGCGCGGGCCCGAGAGCGGCAGGACGGTGGCGGTTGTTGGTGCCGGGCCGGCGGGGTTGGCTTGCGCGCACCGGCTCGCCATGCTTGGCCAAAAGGTTGATGTCTATGAGGCGCGCTCTAGATCGGGCGGGCTCAACGAGCACGGCATCGCGGCCTACAAGGTGCCTGACGCCTTTGCCCAAAGAGAGGTCGCGTGGCTGATGGGCATCGGCGGCATCGCGATCCACCACAACAAGGCGCTCGGCCGCGATGTGACGCTGGCAGAACTGCGGAAGCGCTATCCCGCCGTGTTTCTCGGCGTTGGTTTGCAATCGACCCAGAAGCTCGGCCTCGCCGATGAAGCACTTGACGGCGTCGAGGACGCGGTCGCCTATATCGAGCGGCTGCGCCAAGCGAAGGACTTGGGCACGCTGCCGGTGGGCCGGCGCGTCGTGGTCATCGGCGGCGGCAACACGGCGATCGATATCGCGATCCAGTCGAAGCGGCTCGGCGCCGAGGACGTGACCATCGCCTATCGCCGCGGACCCTCGCAGATGGGCGCGACCGATCATGAGCAACATCTCGCGCAGATCGAGGGCGTGCGCATTAGGCACTGGGTCGCGACGACCCGTCTGATCGGCTGGAAGGGCCGCGTAAAAGAGATCGAGCTCGCCTATACGCGGCTCGATGAGGCGGGCAAGTTGGTGCTGACCGAGGCGCGCACCACGCTCCTCGCCGACACCGTGTTCAAGGCGATCGGTCAGACGCTGGTGGCCGATCCCTTCAACGCCGACGCGCGCGAGCCGCTGGCGGTGAAGAACGGCAAGCTCGTGGTCAATGACGAGCGCGAGACCTCGCTTGCCGGCGTCTACGCCGGCGGCGACTGCACCGCGACCGGCACCGACCTCACCGTGCGCGCGGTCGAGGACGGCAAACGCGCCGCGATCGCCATCGATCGGAGATTGCGCGCCTAGAACTCATCTTGGTCCTCATCCTTCGACAGGCTCAGGATGAGGGCGACTTGGTGGCATCCCCATAGCCCTCATGCTGAGCCTGTCGAAGCATGAGGGCGCCCCGCCGACCGAAGGAAGGGAGGCATCCATGGCCGATCTCCGTAGCACCATCGCCGGCGTCAAGTCGCCGAACCCGTTCTGGCTCGCCTCGGCCCCGCCGACCGACAAGGAATACAACGTGGTCCGCGCCTTCAAGGCGGGCTGGGGCGGCGTCGTGTGGAAAACGCTCGGCGAAGACCCGCCGATCGTGAACACCTGCTCGCGCTATGGCGCGATGTCGCTCAACGGCCAGCGCATGGTCGGCTTCAACAACATCGAGCTGATCACCGATCGCCCGCTCGACGTGAATTTGCAGGAGATCAAGCGGGTCAAGCGTGACTGGCCGGATCGCGCGATGATCGTCTCGCTCATGGTGCCGTGCGAAGAGCGGAACTGGAAAGCGATCCTGAAGCGCGTGGAGGAGACCGACGCCGACGGCATCGAGCTCAATTTCGGCTGCCCGCACGGCATGTCAGAGCGCGGCATGGGCGCGGCCGTCGGCCAGGTGCCGGAATATATCGAGATGGTGACGCGCTGGTGCAAGCAGCACAGCCGCATGCCGGTGTTCGTGAAGCTGACGCCGAACGTCACCAACATCCTGGGGCCCGCCCGCGCGGCCAAGGTGGGCGGCGGCGATGCCGTGTCGCTGATCAACACGATCAACTCGATCATGGCGGTGAATCTCGATTCGATGTCGCCCGAGCCCGAGGTCGACGGCAAGGGCAGCCATGGCGGCTATTGCGGGCCCGCCGTGAAGCCAATCGCGCTCCACATGGTGGCCGAGATCGCGCGCGATGCCGAGACGCGCGGCCTGCCCATCTCAGGCATCGGCGGCATCTCGACCTGGCGCGACGCGGCCGAGTTCATCGCGCTCGGCTCAGGCAGCGTGCAAGTGTGCACCGCGGCCATGCACAAGGGCTTCAAGATCGTCGAGGACATGATCGACGGCCTCGCGAATTGGATGGACACGAAGGGCTATCGCACGCTGAGCGATTTCCAGGGCCGCGCGGTCGGCAATGTCAGCGACTGGAAGTTCCTCAACATGAACTACAAGACGGTCGCGGCAATCGACCAGGCGGCCTGCATCAAGTGCGGGCTCTGCTACATCGCCTGCGAGGACACCTCGCACCAGGCGATCTCGAAGGCGCGCGACAACGGCACGCGGCGCTATCAGGTGATCGAGGAGGAGTGCGTCGGTTGCAATCTCTGCATGCATGTCTGCCCGGTCGACCATTGCATCACGATGAAACGCGTCGACCGCGGCTTGCCGCATGTGGGCTGGGTGGATGATCCAAGAAATCCGCAGAGAAGGCAGGCGGCCAATTGAATGAACCCTTTCTCCCCTCTTGAGGGGAGAAAGGGCCTGGGTTAGAGGGGTGGAAGCGAGGCCGCCGGAGGCGGCCTTTGGGTCAACCCCGAACCCCAACCCCTTTCCCCAATCTTGGGGAAAGGGGCTGTTCCGAAGGAGCTCGTTGTGCAGAACCTCAAGGTCAATGCTGACCGTCTCTGGGAATCCCTCATGGAGATCGCGAAGATCGGCGCGACGCAGAAGGGCGGCGTGTGCCGGCTGGCGCTCTCGGATGAGGACAAGGCCGCGCGTGACCTCTTCGTGCGCTGGTGCAAGGAGGCGGGCTGCACCGTCACCGTCGACGCCATGGGCAACATCTTCGGCCGGCGCAAGGGCCGCAACAATGCTCTGCCGCCGATCATGTCGGGTAGCCACATCGACAGCCAGCCGACCGGCGGCAAGTTCGACGGCATCTATGGCGTGATGGCTGGGCTCGAGGTGATCCGCGCGCTCAATGACGCCGGCTTCGAGACCGAGGCGCCGATCGAGGTCGTGTGCTGGACCAACGAAGAGGGCTCGCGCTTTGCGCCCGCCATGACCGCGTCGGGCGTCTTCTGCGGCGAGTTCACGCTGGAATATGGCCTATCGCGCCCCGACAAGGACGGCAAGACGCTCGGCGATGAGCTGAAGCGCATCGGCTATGCCGGCCCGGAACCCTGCGGCGGGCGGAAGGTCGGCGCCTTCTTCGAGGCGCATATCGAGCAGGGGCCGATCCTCGAGGCCGACAAGAAGACGATCGGCGTCGTGCAGGGCGTACAAGGCATTCGCTGGTATGAGCTCGAGGTCATCGGCATGGAGGCCCATGCCGGCACCACGCCGATGAGGCGCCGCAAGGATGCGCTGGTCGGCGTGTCGCGCATGATCACGGAGGCGCACCGCATCGGCCTCGCCCAGATGCCAAATGGCCGCTCGACCGTCGGCATGATGCAGGTGAAGCCAAACTCGCGGAACACCATTCCGGGCCACGTGTTCTTCACGGTCGATCTGCGCCACCCTGACGCCGCGATCCTCGACGGCATGGGCGCTGCATTCCAAGCCTCATGCGAGGCGATCGCCAAGGAGATCGGCCTGACCCTCAACTTCAAGGAGATCTGGTACTCGCCGCCGGTGAAGTTCGACGCGGCCTGCGTCAAGGCGGTCGAGAGCGCGGCCAAGAACCTCGGCATGGCGCACGAGCCGATCATCTCGGGCGCAGGGCACGACGCGGTCTATCTCTCGCGAGTCGCGCCGACCGCGATGGTGTTCATCCCGTGCGAGGACGGCATCTCGCACAACGAGATCGAAGCGGCGACCAAGTCGGACTGCGGCGCCGGCGCGCAGGTGCTGCTTCAGGCGATGGTCGAACGTGCGAACGCCCCGTGATTCCCTTCCTCCCTCTGGGAGAGGGAGGAAGGGCAAGGGTTGGTGGGAGGCGACACTTGCGCGAAGCGCCGATTCAATTGGGATCGAGCGACGAAGCCAACGCGCGGCGCATCTCGTCCGGCAATAGCCAACCGCCCGCGCAGTCGTGGCCCGCGAGCGTGCGGCGCAACGCAGCCGCATCGAAGCCCGCTACGTTTGAAGAATCCTTCGTGTCGAGCGCCCGACGCGTCAGGCCAAATGTGGCCTCGCCCTTGGCGTCGCTGCAGCCGATCGTCGCGAGCAGATCGGTGCGCGCCTCGATGAACGAACCGGGCGCCTCGCCATTCCCGTTCGCGACTAGAGGCAGACCTTTGGCCCGATCGAAATCGTGCAGCACGTCGACCGCGCTGGTCGGCGGATAGACGCAGATAGGCCTGCTCTGCAGTGCCCGATCGAGCACTGCGCCCTTCACGCTGAACGCGCGGGTCGCGGCCTCCTCCGACGCAAGGCGTTCGGAGCGACGCGGCGCGACCTCGATGCCTTCGGGTACAACGTCGTGAGTGGTTGTGAGTGACTCCTGGAAGAAATCGACATCGCGCAAATCGGCCAGTGTGAGGTCGGCGCCGGAGAGATCCGCGCGGGCGAGCCGCGCGCCCCGCAAATCGGCGCCACGCAAGTCGGCATTTCTAAGGTTGGCGCCCTGCAGCGCGGCACCCCGCAGGTCTGCGCCCTGAAGCGTGGCGCCAACCAGGGACGCACCACGAAAGCTCGCCTCCCGAAGGTCTGCGCCACGGAAATCGGCGCCGGTCAGATCGAGCAGCTCGAAACCCTGACCGCGTAGGTCCGCGCCTGCGCCGCCGACATGGGGGATCTCGTCCGCCGCGAAGACCCTCAGTGACGCGAACAGCGTGAAGGCCATCGCGCAAGCGACCATCCAGGACCGTGCCATGGCGGCACGGTAGCGCATCGGCCTGGCATCGTCATGGGCCGGCTTCGCCGGCCTCAGTCCCACCCCCAGCCCAAACCCTTCCCCCTCCATCGGAGGGGAAAGGGCTGGAGCACACGGAATCAGCTCTTCACGAACTTCCCGTGGAAGCCCATGGGCAACGCATAAGGCAGCGCGGCTTGGGCGATGGGGCCGTCCGAGAGCCGCGCGGCCTCGAACACCGAAAGCCGCGTGATCCCCGCTCTGAAATCGAGCGAGGTGCCGACCAGCCAGCCATCGTCCGCGGCCGCGACGGGCGAGTCGGCGTCTGGACCTTCAGCGGTTCCGGTCTATTGCCGTAAGGGCTTGGATGGTAAAGAAAAACGGCCGAGCCACGATGTTAACCGGCTCGGCCGTCAAGTCAGCAAGGGCGACCTCTGGAAAGCTCAGCGGCCGCCACGAGGGCAGTCACCGAGCGAACCGAAGCCTAAAGGCTATACCAATCCGAAGATGTGATCGGTGTCACCCTATGGCTGTGATCATTTGCCGCGCCATGGTCAAGGGCCGACCGGAGGCTGCTAGGCTGGTCGCGCAAATTGGCATCGGCGTCGGGCGGAAATCGGGCTAGAGCGACCATGTCTTCTGGATCAAGACTGCGCAAAGAGCTCGCCCCGCCACACAAATCGGCCACCGGCGTGATCGGGCGTTTCGTACCCTCCATAGGCTGGCTCGCCCGCTACAACCGGGCGGATGCGCTGGGCGACCTGTCGGCCGGCATCATCGTGGCGATCATGCTGGTGCCGCAGGCCATGGCCTACGCCATGTTGGCCGGCCTGCCGCCCGAGGTTGGCCTCTATGCCAGCATGGCGCCGCCCATCATTTACGCGATCTTCGGCTCCAGCCGCACGCTCGCGGTCGGGCCGGTCGCCGTGGCCTCGCTCATGGTGGCGGCGGCGCTTGGCAACTACGTCGCGCAGGGGCCCGCCGCCTATCTCGAGGGCGCGTTCATCATCTCGCTCGAGGTCGGTCTGATTCTGTTTGCGCTGGGGCTCACACGCGCCGGCTTCGTGGCGAACTACTTGAGCCACCCGGTGATGTCGGGGTTCACCAGCGCGGCCGCGCTGATCATCGCGCTGAGCCAAGTGAAGCACCTGCTCGGCCTGACCATGCCGGGCAATCTCGATTTCGGCCATACGCTCTACGCGATCGCATCGTCCATCGGCACGATCAACGGAATGACCGCCATTCTCGGCTTGGCCGCGGTCGTGCTGCTCTTCCTGGTACGCAGCAAATTGGCCGGCGTGCTCAAGCGCCTTGGTCTTCCAGGTGGACTCGCCGCGGCGCTGGCGCGCACCGGACCGCTCTTCGTCGTGGTGATCGCGACCGCGCTGGTTGGCGGCCTTGGCCTCCACGATAACCAGGACGTCGCGGTGGTCGGCACCATTCCCGCCGGTCTGCCGCCGATCGGCGTGCCTTCGCTCGATCCCGCGCTGTGGGGCGACCTCGCCCTCTCCTCGCTTGCGATCGCGCTCGTCTCCTTTGTCGAGAGCGTCGCGATCGCCAAGGTGCTCGCCGCCAAGCGGCGCGAGCGCATCGAGGCCAATCAGGAGCTGATCGGGCTCGGCCTCGCCAACGTGGCGGGTGCGTTCACCGGCGCGAGCGCGGTGTGCGGCGGCTTCGCCCGCTCGGCCGTCAATTTCCAGAGCGGCGCGCGAACCCAGATGGCCGCGGTCATCACGGCCATCCTGGTCGGCGCGTCGACGCTTGCGCTCGCGCCCCTGTTCGCGCATTTGCCGCAGGCGGTGCTCGCCGCGATCATCGTCGTTTCGGTCATCGGCCTGTTCGAGCCACGCTCGTTCGTGCGCGACTTCCGCTACAGCAAAGCCGATGGCGTCGCGCAGGGGGTGACCTTCCTGGCCGTTCTCGGTCTCGGCATCGAGATCGGCATCCTCGCCGGCATCGCGCTGTCGATTCTGTTTCATCTTTGGCGCACCAGCCGGCCGCACATCGCCATCGTCGGCCGCGTCGGGAATACCGAGCACTTCCGCAACGTGTTGCGCCACCGCGTCACCATCAACTCGAACCTTCTGCTACTTCGCGTCGATGAGAGTCTCTACTTCCCCAATGTCGCGTTCATCGAGGAACGCGTGCTGGCCGCGATCGCCGAGCGACCCGGTATCAAGCATTTCGTCTTGATCTGTTCGAGCATCAACGTGATCGACGCCAGCGCGCTCGAGACGCTCGACGAGATGCGCCGGACGCTGAGGGACTTCGGCGTCGAGTTCCACCTGACCGAAGTCAAGGGCCCGGTGATGGACAAGCTCGAGCGCGCCGGCTTCATCGAGCGGTTGGGCCACGATCATGTGCACCTCAGCACCAATGACGCGGTGGTTCGGCTATCGGAACCTACCGGGAACACGGAGGTCGGGCCCAATCTCGCTTCGCTTGGCCGGCGCAATTCGCTCCACTAAGTTGAGAGTGGGAGACAAGACCGGCCCAATGCGGCATGGCGATCACTGAATCCAAGGTCGAGACCGAGCTGAAGCTCCGGCTCTCGACCAAATCCGTCCGAGCGTTGCTCGAATGCCCGTCCCTGAGCGCCACACGGGACGCCGGCGCGGCCACGACAGTGAAGCTGCGCACGATCTACTTCGACAGCCCCGACCGGACCCTGTGGCAAGCGGGCGTTGCCTTGCGCCTGCGCCGCGTTGGCCGACGCTGGATTCAGTCGATCAAGTTGACGAGCTCGGAGCACGCTGGTCTCCACCGTCACGGAGAATTGGAGACGGTCGTTCCCGGCGCGACACCCGCCCTCGATGAATTGCCTGATACGATCCGGACTCTGATCGAGGACCATCGGGCCGATCTGGCGCCGGTGTTTGAAACCGAGGTCCAACGCACCCTCGTTCCGGTTGCGCTCGGCGATGGACAGATGATCGAGCTCGCGATCGACCGCGGCCGCATCAAGGCCAAGGGTGAGAGCGAGGCCCTGTGTGAGGCCGAGCTCGAGATCAAGGAGGGCTCGGCAGCGCGGGTCTTCGAGTTCGCGCTCGAGCTGCATCGCAGTGTCTCCTTTGTCCTCGAGCATCGCACCAAGGCGGCGCGTGGCTACGCGCTGGCCGATGCGCAAGCGCCCAGACCGCGTATGGCTCAAGGACTGGTCCTCACGCCCGACATGCCAGCCAACCAAGCGCTCGCACTCGCGGCCGGGGATGGTCTACGGCAGATGGGGGCGAATGAGGCGATCGCCCGTCTCGGCGAGGACATCGAGGGCGTTCACCAAATGCGCGTCGGCCTGCGCCGGCTCAAGGTCGCCTTCACACTCGCGACAAACGTCCGTTCGGATTTCGCCACTGGCGGGCTTCGCACTGAACTCAGCTGGATTGGCGACGTACTCGGTCGGGCGCGTGATCTCGACGTCTTCATCGATGAAACACTTGAACCTTTGCGTGCCAAGCTCACACCGGCACGGGAGATCGATCAACTGATCGATCAGGCGACGGCCTTGCGTCGCAAAGCCTATGACACGCTAAGGGCCTGCCTCGATTCGCCGCGCTACACCGATCTGCAATTGCGTATTGGCGCCTGGGTTGCGGCGCTGTCGGAGCACGCCACCGACCAACCCGCCTTTCCGCCTTTGAGCGAGGTGGCGCCGCCGCTGCTATCGAAGCGCCGGCGTCAGATCCGGCGGTTCGTGCGCGACCATGGCTGGCAGACCAAAAGCGAGCTCCACGAATTTCGTCTGCACGCAAAGAAGTTGCGCTATGCGGCAACCTTCTTCGCGCCGCTCTATCCACGCAAGCGCACCAAGACGTTCATCGGGCATCTGGCCCAGCTGCAGGACGCGCTCGGCCTCGCCCATGACGGCGAGGTCGCGCGCGCGCTGCTGGCCGAGCTCGGCACCCGCCCGACCATCGACGCACCGCCTGCTCAGGCGTGGCGACAGGCGGATTCCCTGATCGAGGGCTGGCATCTGGCGCGAGCCTCTCACCTGGCACAGCAAATCGAGGAGGCCTGGCACGCACTCGATGAAGCAAAGCGGTTCTGGTAGGGCGACGCTCAGATTTCTTTCGGCACGAAGAACGAGCGGATCTCGCAGGTGCCGGGATTGAGCGCCCGCCAGGAATCGAGATTGGTCGTAAGCACGGCGAGCGCGGCGGTCGGAAACTTTTGCTTCAGCCGATCGAGCATGGGCCCGGACGAGCCTTTCGCCAGCATCAAGGCGAGGCCTGGCAGGCCAGGGTCGTGACCCACCACCATGACGCGCTCGATCTCGCCCGTCAGGCTGCGCAGAAGAGCGAGCAGCGCACGCGGCTCAGCCATGTAGATTACGGCATCGATCCGGGAGTTCAGCGTGCGGCCGAGCCCCTCCTCGACCAGCGCCAGGGTCTCGCGCGTGCGCACGGCGGGCGAGCACAGCGCAAGATCAGGCACCAGGCCGCGCTCCGCCATCAGGCGACCAACGCGAACCGCATCCTTTCGGCCGCGCCCGTTGAGCGGACGGTCGATGTCAGCGAGCCCGGGCTCATCCCTGCTCGATTTGGCGTGGCGCAGCAGGAGAAGCTCTTTCGTCATCCGCTCCCGTCATTCCGTTGTCGTGTCATGCCAGAGCGGTTGCGCGGATCGGGGCTTGTCGGCAGACTTCGCCCCTTGCCGGCACCGTTCGGGCCGGTTGGACTTGCATCATGGAACAAGGCGCGCAGACCGTGAACCCCTATGATCTCGGCCTCGAGCGCAACGCTGCCAATTTCGTGGCGCTCTCGCCGCTCTCCTTCCTGCCACGCACCGCGGCGATCTTCCCCGATCGCATCGCGTGCATCGCAGGCGAACGGCGGCTCACCTATCGCCAGCTCGACGAGCGCAGCCGGCGCCTCGCCAGCGCCCTGAGAGCGCGCGGCCTCGGCCCCGGCGATACGGTCGCGATCCTCTCGCCCAACACGCCCGCGATGCTTGAGGCGCACTACGGCGTGCCGATGACGGGCGCGGTCCTGAACGCGCTCAATTATCGCCTCGACGCCGCTTCGATCGCCTTCATCCTCGACCACGGGGAAGCCAAGGTGCTGTTCGTCGACCGCGCGTACTCAGGCCCGGCGTCCGACGCGCTCAAACGCGCGAGCGTTCGCCCGTTCGTCATCGATATCGACGACGCGCCCGAGGAAGGCGGCGCCTTGATCGGCGAGATCGGATATGAGCGCTTCATCGCGAGCGGCGACCCGTCATTCATCTATGCCGGGCCGGGCGATGAGTGGGATGCGATCGCGCTCAATTACACCTCGGGCACGACCGGCAACCCCAAGGGGGTCGTCTATCACCATCGCGGCGCCTACCTGAACGCGCTCGGCAACGCGCTGATCTGGGGCCTGCCGCAGGGCAGCATCTATCTCTGGACCCTGCCGATGTTCCACTGCAATGGTTGGTGCTTCCCCTGGACCGTGACCGCGCTTGCGGGCACGCATGTCTGTCTGCGCAAGGTGGAGACCCGCGCGATTTTCGAGGCGATCGAACGGCACAAGGTGACGCATTTCTGCGGCGCGCCGATCGTGCTCAACATGCTGATCAACGCGAGGCCGGAGGAGATGACCCGCTTCGAGCACAAGGTGAATGTGATGACCGCGGCGGCCCCGCCGCCGCCTGCCGTGATCGCGCGCATGGAGGCGGCGGGCTTCTCGATCACGCACACCTATGGGCTCACCGAGGTCTATGGTCCCGTCACCTATTGCGCTTGGCACGAGGAATGGGATGAGCGCGCGCCCGATGAGCGCGCCAGGCTACGGTCGCGCCAAGGCGTTCCCTATGTCACGCTCGAGGGGCTCATGGTCGCGGACGGAAAGACGCTGAAGCCCGTGCCCGCTGACGGCGCGACCATGGGCGAGGTCTTCATGCGCGGCAACACGGTGATGAAGGGCTACCTCAAGAATCCCAAGGCGACCGTCGAGGCGCTCTCGGGCGGCTGGTTCCACACCGGCGATCTCGGCGTCATGCACCCGGACGGTTATATCGAGCTGAAGGATCGCGCCAAGGACATCATCATCTCGGGCGGCGAGAACATCTCGACCATCGAGGTCGAGGGCGTGCTCTATCGCCACCCCGCGGTGATCGAGGCCGCGGTCGTGGCGCGCCCTGACGAAAAATGGGGCGAGACCCCTTGCGCCTTTGTCACGCTCAAGCCCGGCGCCGAGGCAACGGCGGCACAGCTCATGGCGTTCTGCCGCGAGAACATGGCGCATTACAAACTGCCGCGCACGGTGGTCTTTGGACCGCTGCCCAAGACCTCGACCGGCAAGGTGCAGAAATACGTGCTGCGCGAGCGCGCGGCCAAGCTCGACACGCCGGCGGGGGCATAACATGAAACGGGTTCTGGTCTTTCAGCACATTTCGATCGAGCATCCCGGCATTTTCCGGGAGTTCATGAAGGCCGACGACGTGATTTGGGACGCGATCGAGCTCGATGAGGGCGAGCAAATCCCATCGCTCGAGCCCTATGACGCGCTCATCGTCATGGGCGGCCCGATGGATGTGTTCGAGGAAGATAAATTTCCCTGGCTCATCGATGAGAAGCGCGCGATCCGCGAATGGGTCATCGAGCGGCGCAAGCCCTATCTCGGCCTCTGCCTGGGCCATCAGCTCCTCGCCGATGCGCTGGGCGGCAAGGTCGGCCGCATGACCACGCCCGAGGTCGGCATGTTGACGGTCGAGACCACGCCCGAGGCCAAAACCGACGCACTGCTCAAGGGCCTTGGGCCGACCATCGACTGCCTGCAATGGCATGGCTGCGAGGTGACCGGCCTGCCCAAGGGCTCGACCGTGCTCGCGCGCTCACCGGCCTGCGCGGTGCAGGCGTTCCGTGTGGGCGATCGGGCCTATGGCCTGCAATACCATGTCGAGCTGACCGATCGGACCGTCGCCGAATGGGGCGCCGTGCCGATCTATGCCGAATCCCTTGAGCAGTGCTGCGGGCGCGGCGCGCTCGGCCGGCTCGATGCCGACGCGAAAACCCGCCTGCCCGCGCTTGCGTCGAACGCGCGTCAGCTCTACGACAATTTCAAGGCGCTGGTGACCGCCAGCAAGAAGAGCGGCAAGCCCTCGCGCTGGCGCACGCGCGTCGGGCCCGAGCCCGATCCTCACTGAGCCCGGGTTTGCGTTTCGACTGGACCACCCGCCCCGCCCTTGGCACCATGGTCACTCCACGGGGGAGGACACCATGTACCGGACGACGTCGGGCGAAGAGATTTTCATCATCGATGGGCATGTTCATTTCTGGGATGCGAGCCCGGCCAATCAGCGCAACATCCATGGCAAGCAGTTCATCGATTGCTTCTTTGCCTATCACAACGCGCTCAGCCCCAAGGAGCAGCACTGGCCCAAGGCCAAGTTCGAGAAATATGACGCGGCCACCATGGTGCGCGATCTGTTCATCGACGGGCCGGTCGACGTCGCGATCATCCAGCCGACCTATTTGAAGGACTTCTACACCAACGGCTTCAACACGACCGGGCAGAACGCGGTCATCGCGAAGCAGCATCCCGAGCGCTTCATCCTGAACGGCGCGTTCGATCCGCGCGACGGTGAACTGGCGCTTGATTACATCCACTATCTGAAGGAGACCTTCAACATCCAGGGCGTGAAGCTCTACACCGCCGAGTGGAAGGGTGCCTCCAAGGGCTGGAAGCTGAACGACGCGGACGCCTATCGTTGCTTCGAGCTGTGCGACAAGCTCGGCATCCGCAACATCCACATTCATAAGGGCCCGACGATTACGCCGCTCAACAAGGATGCGTTCGACGTCAGCGATGTCGACTATGCGGCGACCGATTTCCAGAACCTGAACTTCATCGTGGAGCATGTCGGTCTGCCGCGGCTCGACGATTTCTGCTGGATCGCGGTGCAGGAGTCGAACGTCTATGGCGGCCTCGCCGTCGCCATGCCGTTCATCCACGCGCGCCCGCGCTATTTCGCCGAGGTGCTGGGCGAGCTTCTGTTCTGGCTCGGGCCCGACAAGCTCCTGTTCGCCAGCGACTACGCGATCTGGACACCGCGTTGGCTGGTCGAAAAGTTCCTCGCGTTCGAGCTGCCGGATGACATCAAGAAGGAGCGTGGCGTCGAGCTGACGCTCGAAACCAAGAAGAAGATCCTCGGCCTCAACGCCGCGAAGCTCTACGGCCTCAACATCGAGGCCAAAAAGAAAGCTCTGGCCAAGGCGCCGCTGAAGGCCGCCGCGGATTAAGTTCATGTCCGACCGTTCGCCACACCGGCAGGAGGCGAGGCGCGCTGAGGTTTATGCGCGCCTCGCGACCGTGACCGATCCAGAGCTTGATGAACCGCTGACCGAGCTCGGGTTCGTCGAGGACGTGACGCTCGGATCGGACAGGACGGTCGCGATCGGCTTTCGCCTGCCGACCTACTGGTGCGCCGCCAATTTCGCCTTCCTGATGGCGGATGACATGCGGCGTGCCGTCTCCACCCTGCCGTGGGTGAAGTCGGTGCGGCCGGAGTTGCGCGATCACATGTACGCCGATGAGGTCAATCGCGGTGTCACGCAAGGCCTCGATTTCGGTGCCGCCTTCGGCGATCTCGCGAGCGATGAGCCGCTCGATGCGCTGCGCGCGAAGTTCTGGCGCAAGTCGTTTGAGCGGCGGCAGGAGGTTGTGCTAGCGGCCCTCCTGGCGCAGTCGATCGAACCGGCACGCATTGTCACGCTAACAATCGGCGGTCTCGAATCGATGCAACTGAGCTCCCCCGATTGGGCGCGGGCCAAGGCTCGCTATGTCGCACGACGGCACGAGCTGAGTGATGGCGGCGCGTATCAGGCCGCGGCCTTTGTCGATGCCGATGGTCGGCCGTTGGCGACGAACGAGCTTGCCGCGCGCATGACGGCGTTGCGCGGCGTTCGGCTGAACATGGAGTTCAACAGCGCGCTTTGTCGGGGCCTTCTGGCCGCCCGCTATCAGGAAGGGCCACCGGCGGGCGAGCCGACGCTCGCCGATTTCATGCCGGGCGGCGCGCTGGCGCCGCGCTGATGGCCTAGGCCGCGCTCCGCCCGAGGCAGGCGCCGAGCCACTGCCGGAGAAACCCGTCGACCCACGCGTGCACCCGCGGCAGGTGCGTTGCCGCAGCGACGCGCTGAGCCTCGGCTCTTTGCGCTTCCGGGCGATCGAGCTGGGGCGCGCCTTTTTCCGAGGTGATCCAGCGCTCCATGATGGTGCGCGTCATCTCGGGGTGAAATTGCAGGGCATAGGTCGTTTGGCCTAGGCGAAAGGCCTGATTCGGGAACATGCACCCGGTCGCCAGCAGCTCGGCACCCTCAGGCAGCTCGAAGCCCTCGCGGTGCCAGTGATAGGCGTGGAAGCCGTTATCCAGGAAGCCGCGGCCCGCGCCCGTGGGCTCGACCGGGTGATAGCCGATCTCGCGCAGGCCCGCGGGGTGCGGCCCGACTCGGGCGCCGAGCGCGCTTGCGATCAATTGGGCTCCAAGGCAGATGCCGAGCACGGGCGCGCCGGCCTTCACCAGCGCGCCGATCCAGGCGATTTCATCGCGCAAATACGGGTACTGCTCGATCTCGCTGACGCATTGCGGCCCGCCGAACACGACGACCGCGCTCGCACCGTCCGCCCGGCCGCCTTGCAGCCCCGGCAGCCTGTCGCCCTGCATCGGGCAGCAAATTCGGGTGCGATGGCCCTGGCGCTTCAGGGCCTCGCCAACGGCCCCGGGGTCGGCGTGCTCGGAATGGGTAACCAGGAGGATCAAGGGGCCGCTCATCGGTGATTTTTTCTGCGGAGCAGTCTAACCCGGCCGGCGTTAACCTTTTCTTGAACGCAACCTTGTCAACATCATGGCCGTGCGGGGGGCGGTAACTGACCGCGGGAGGAGCGACATGCTGTCCAAGCGTTCGATCGAGCTTCTGATGGATTTGGCCGAAAACAAACTGAGCGACATCGTCCCATTTGACCGGGATGATGTGCGCGAGATTAAGACCCTTCAGGCGTGCGTCAATGAGCTTCGCGCGCTGCGCGGCATGCCGCCGATCGAGGCGCAGGCCCGCCATGGGGCGCGCACCACGCTCAGAATGACGACGGTTCGGCCCGCGCCCGCCTGAATGCCTTTTTTTTGGTTCTCGGTGACCGGGCTGGCCGGAATCGGTTGGCGGCCGGTCACCCTGCGGGGGTTTTGAGCCGCTCGATCCGGGCCGCTACAATCGGCTGAGGCGACCCAAAGGCGTCGCCTTTGGATCAGACGTCATCATGCCGGCCACCGCCGCCATCTCCTACACGCGCGAGAGCTTCGACACCGCGACAGAGCGCCTGATGGGCCGCCACGCGGCCGGCGAGGCCTTCCTTGAGGCCATGGCGCGCCATGCGGCCGATCAGCCGCTCTATTGCTTCGCCCAGGGCAACGCCGAATTCGAGCATTTTGATCGACAGGTCGCTTCGGTCGGCCATGCCGCGGCACAGCCTCGCCATATCGCGCGAATCGAGGGTGCGCGGCTGAGCGAGCCCGGCTGCCTGTTTGTCCCGAATCCGATTCTGGCAGCACCGGCGTTCGAGCGCAGGCGCCACGGCGCCGCCCGCTACAGCCTGTGCGGCATCACCCACACGGTCGCGAGCCACCAGATCATGGACGGCATCGGCGCCTATCTGACCGCGCCGCTCGAGCCGTGGGATGCCCTCATCTGCACCTCGCGGTGCGTCAAGGCGGTCGTGCACTCCCTGTTTGAGCGGCAGGCGAGCTACCTCGAGGAGCACCTCGGCGTGCGCCCCACGACACCGGTCGAGCTGCCGATCATCCCGCTTGGAGTCAATTGCGACCGCCTGGCGACGTCTGACATCACGGCAGCCCTGCGCGCGAACTGGCGAACGCGGCTCGGCATGAGGGGTTCCGACATCGCCGCGCTGTTCTTCGGCCGGCTGAGCTATCACGCCAAGGCCAATCCGGCGCCGATGCTGCTCGGCCTCGAGGCTGCGCGGCGAACCGCGCCGAATGACGCCCGCGTCTATCTCATTCTCGCCGGCTGGTTCGCCAATGAGACGCTCGAGCGCGGCTTCCGCGAAGCGAGCGCCGCTCTTTGCCCCTCGATCGAGGTCAAGCTCGTCGATGGAAGAACCAAGGAGGCGCGCGACAGTCTTTGGCATGCCGCCGACCTGTTCGTGTCGCTCTCAGACAACATCCAGGAAACCTTCGGCCTGACACCGATCGAGGCTATGGCCGCCAGCCTGCCGGTCGTGGTTTCGGACTGGGATGGCTATCGCGACACGGTGATGCACGGCGAAACCGGCTTTCTGATCCCCACGCTCTCGGCGCCGGCGGGAGCCGGGCGGGACATCGCCGCACGCCATGCGGTTGGTGTCGACAGCTATGACCGCTATGTCGGCAACGCCAGCCTCGGCACCGCGGTTGATGTGCGCGCGACGGCCGAAGCGCTGGGACGACTGATTGGCGATGCAGGTCTGCGTGCGCGGATGGGACGGGCGGCGGCGGATCACGCGCGGCGCGTGTTCGACTGGCGCGTCGTGATCGCGGCCTATCGCACGCTATGGGCAGCGCTAGTGGATAAAATCTGACACAAGAATCCCATAGGGGATTCCGGCCGCACGCGCGATGTGCGAGTCTGTCTGATGCGTCCAGGCATCGCCGTCACCGTATCGCCTGCCGACCGTCGCCGCCTTGAGG
>Ga0194132_10004244_pt1 | contig 24549 bp, 16 predicted proteins | sample TA2KigOf80mmetaG_FD_148612 | JGI IMG/M metagenome (GOLD analysis project Ga0194132, IMG submission 148612) | Freshwater microbial communities from Lake Tanganyika, Tanzania - TA2015054 Kigoma Offshore 80m | ecosystem: Environmental > Aquatic > Freshwater > Lake | place: Tanzania: Lake... | reverse complement strand
TGCTGAATCCCCGGAAGTCCGGGAGCCTCTCCGGCGAACACCGGCAACGTGATCTCGCGGTCATGAATCCTGGCGATTATCACTCCCGCTTCGCGAAGCGGGAGTCCGGTGGCGAATATCTGGAGGACATTGCCGGCCTTCTCGGGCGCTGCCTCTGAGTGAGCGCGCCAGTCCTGGTTGAAGACACCGGCGGCGAAGATAGCCGGCGCCATCCGGCTGATGGTCACGGCGCGGGTATCGACTCTCTCTCCCGCGACGGTAACCGTCATCTGAGCCTTGTCCCGCGCCAACAGCGGCTCTGGAACCACGAAATTGATCCGGTCTTCTTCCTGGCTGAAAATCCGTGCCGCCATGCCGTCAAAGCTCACTTGCGCCGGACCGCGAAGACCCGACCCATGGAGAGTCCCAAGCGAGCCTGGAACCAACGGGATCCCCGCGTCCGCCGCACTTCCCGCCGACGTCAGCCGGGGCCTGTTCGCCCGAGGACCTTCCACGGAGCTGGCGCCCACTTCGACGATGACTGGCAGTGACTGCGAGCCGCCGTTTCCGGCTTCGATGCTGAGAACCGCCTCATGCGTGCCTTCCACAAGCCCGTCGGCGAGGACCTGTAGCGCGATCTTGCCGTCGCCGGTTCCTGAGACCGCCGACAATCGGAGCCAGTCCTTAACCTTGGCCTCCTCCGGGTAGGCGACTTTTGCGATCCAGGACAGCGTGCCTTGCCCTGAGTTACGGACCTGGATCTCAGCACTCGGTCCGGTTGTGGCGCCCGGCGTCATTTTGAACGACAACTGGGGTGTCACGACGCTAAGCTTCGGCACGAACACCAGGTCGCAGTCATTGAGCAGGTGGCAGTCCGGGGACGGAAGCACGGCCGCGAAGCGTGGGACCGGCGCCGTCGCCGACGCCCCGTTCTGGACCGAAACCGGACCAAGCGATACAGTGGCCACTGCGATACGGCCCTCCGCATCACCGGGGGGCACACAGACAAAGGTCGGGATATGAGCGAACTCGACGACATTCGGATTGGCGTTGACGACTTCGTAAGTCACTGATGTGGTCCCGTTTGAAACCGGGACCTCGAACATGTCTTCCGTCGTGATCGCGACGTCAGTGAAGAACGTGCCCGGCGCAATGAGCGGTGTTCCGCCCGATCCATTGGAATCGGCGAGCGGCACACGGGCGAGCAAAAGCCCCGACGCTCCTGGCGCGATCTGGCCGCCCGAGGCGGGCAAACCGAAATCGCCCACTGAAGTGGCGGAGGCCTGCGTGGATCCGGTGATCACGTTCGGCACATACACATGGCTTCCGGCTGGGAAATTCTCATACTTGACCACGACTCGGGTTCCGTTCGTGGTCCCGAGCTGCTGGAAGTCGAACGCACCAATGCTGGTTTCCGTCACGCGGATCGTGGTGGCCTTGACTCCGGCGGTCATCAGTGCAGAGAAACTCGGATTCTGGGGCGCCGGGGCGGCCTTGCACTCGATCCGCGCGGGCACCCCCGCCGCCGCCAGCGCGCGCTTTGCCACGCCGACTCGCACGGGGTTGTTGACCACCGCCATGCTGCTTCCGCCATTCAGCTGGATAAATGCGAGTAACTGATTCTCCGATTCGCCGCCCGAGGCGCGCAGGTTCGAGATACGGAAAGCCACCTGACCGTGTGAGGGAAGCGGGAAAGTGACCGGCTCAAATACCGCCCCGTTGGTTCCAATCGCGCGTGCACGGGATCCGGACGGCCCGATTCCGAAGCCCTTGTCGACTTCAAGAGTTGCGTCGATGAGCCCCTCGGCCGTCACCCGGTTCCCGAGCGGCGTTCCCATCGTGATCGAGATGCTGGCCATGACCGTTCCCGTGGTCACGCCAATTGGCGAGCAGTTCATGACGATGGTCCCGACCGGCTCGGCCACTCCCTCCGCACGCACCAGGACGGGATCGCCAGATGCGGTGCACCGAAGTCCGGCGTAGTTGGCCCATGCCGGGACGCCCAGGCCGGACAACAAAGCAGCGAGGGTGAGCTTTTTCATCTATACATTTGTTTAGGGCATGTACGCGATCGTTACAATAGTCTTAAGGTTCTCAGGAACCTTAAGAGTCGTATCGATGGTCCGCCTGATGGGGGCCCGGTAAATCCCTCAGACGCCGCGGCGAACCAGCGCGTACGAGACCGTCGCATGCGCCGCAAGCTGGCGCCGTTCGTCATAGATGTCGACCCGCGACACGACCAGCATGCGCCCGGCCTTGAGAACCACGGCCCTCGCGGTAACCTTTGCCCCGCTGATTGCGCGCAGGTAATTGACTTTGAGCTCCGCCGTGGTAACTGGCTGGTCCCGGCCAACGATTTCGACCGTCCCCCACCAGGCGGCCTCATCGGCGATGGTGGCGATAATTCCGCCGTGCACCACGCGGTTCCCATTGAGCATCCACGGTTCGAGCACCAGCGTGCAGGTGACGCCGTCCTTGTGCACACGGGTCTTCTTGAGATTCAACATTTCTTCAAAGGCTGGCATCGGCGGGACCGAATCAGGATACGATATTAGCAGTGTACCGCCTGCCTGCATTGCTCCTAGCCGCCGCGCTGCTGTTCGCCGCCGGTCCGTTCACGCCGCAGCAACGGCGGTATTGGGCTTTCCAGCCGGTCGTGCGCCCGCCAGCGCCGGTTGTGAGGCAGCCGGCTTGGACGCGCAATCCCATCGACGCCTTCGTGCTGCAAAAGCTGGAGGCGAAAGGTATCGCACCAGGAGCGGAGGCCACGCGCACCGAGTGGATCCGGCGGGTCTCGCTCGATCTAACAGGACTTCCCCCGACGCCCACGCAGGTTGCGGCGTTCCTGGCCGACTCATCGCCGAAGGCGTTTGAAACGGTGGCCGACTCGCTGCTCGCCTCCCCGCATTACGGCGAGCGCTGGGCCCGGCATTGGCTCGATGTGGCCCGCTACGCCGAGAGCACTGGATTCGAGGACGACGTCACGCGACCCAACGCCTGGCGCTATCGCGACTGGGTCGTTCAGGCGCTCAACAGCAACATGCCCTACGACCGGTTTGTCCAGCAGCAGATCGCGGGCGATGAGCTGTGGCCGGACGATCCAAATGCGAGGCTGGCCACCGCATTCAACCGCCACTATCCGGAAGAGGGCAACCAGAAAGATTTGCTGCTCGGCCGGGAGGAGATGCTCCACGATGTGACCTCCGTCACCGGCGCGGCGTTCCTTGGCCTGACTTTTGAATGCGCGCGTTGCCACGATCACAAGTACGATCCGATTCTGCAACGCGACTACTACCGCCTTCAAGCTTTCTTCGCCAACGTGAATCATCATGACCGGATTCCGCTGGCCACGGGCCGTGAGCTGGCCGACTACCAGGCGCGCCTCGCGGAATGGGAGGCACGCACCCAGCCGCTCTGGGGCGAGATGGCGGAGTTGCTCATGCCGCAACGCACGTTCACTCCCGCGCAATTGCTCGAGCGCTACCCGGACTACGCGGTCGAAGCGGTAAAAACTCCGGCCGCGCGCCGCACCGCGCTGCAGGCCTGGATGACGCACCTGCTCGAATCGAAGACCTGCAACACGTGTCCGCTGCGGCCGAAGCCGTATCTGGATCCAGGCTTCTTGGGCGTCGTATCGAAACTGACCGGCAAGGAGAAGGCGCGGTACCAACAGCTCGAAGCAGAGCTTGCAAAGCTGAAGCATCTCAAGCCACGTGACATTCCGTTCGGCGTCGGCGTGTTCGACATCAGCGCCGAAGCACCGCCCACGCATGTGCTCGGCATTGGGTCGCACACGTCGCCCGGCGAGGAGGTCCAGCCAGGGTTCCTGTCGATCCTAAATCCGGACGACGCCCCCATCACCAAACCATCCAATGGCCGCACGACCGGTCGGCGCACGGCTCTTGCGCGCTGGCTTACGGATCCAACGAATCCGCTCACGGCTCGCGTGATGGTGAATCGCGTGTGGCATCATCACTTCGGAACGGGCATCGTGGCCTCACCTGGCGACTTCGGCGTGATGGGGGGCCGTCCCACGCACCCGGAGCTGCTGGACTGGCTGGCATCGGAGTTCGTGCGTCAAAGCTGGAGCCTCAAGTCTCTGCACCGCCTGATCGTGACCTCGGCCACCTACCGGCAGAGCTCACGAGTCCGTGAGACGGCGCGCGACGCCGATCCCGCGAACAAGCTGCTGTGGCGCTTCCCGCCCCAGCGGCTGGAGGCGGAAGTGATTCGCGATTCCGCGCTCGCGGTGGCCGGTGCGCTCAATCCGGCGGCAGGAGGACCGAGCGTGTTTCCGCCTCTGCCGGACGGCAAGCCGAAGCCCATCGGCGGTTGGGATTTGAGCAAGAACCTCGCGGACCAGAACCGGCGCAGCATCTACATCTTCGTCCGCCGCAACGATCCGTATCCAATGCTCAACGTGATCGACCTGCCGGATTCGCACGAGAGCTGCTCCCGCCGCAACACGACGACCACCGCGCCGCAAGCGTTGACGCTGCTCAACAGCCAGCTCACCGCGGAATGGTCACGGCAGTTCGCGCGGCGCGTCTCCCTGATTGCAACGGATCCCGCAAAGCGTATCGAGACGGCATACTCAATTGCGTATTCCCGCAAGCCGACTCCAAGCGAGATCGACCAGGCGCTTACGTTCCTGGCGCGCCAGGCCGGGGTCGCGGGAGACGGCAACGCGCTGGCGGACCTGTGCCTGATGCTGATCAACTCGAACGAATTCGTCTACAGGAACTAGCGCCCATGCAACGGCCATTCGCCACCACTCGATCTCGCCGCGGATTTCTAACCAGCGCCGGTAGCGGACTTGGATCCATCGCGCTCACCAGCCTGCTCACGGCGGACGGAGCTCTGGCCGCGGCACCTTCGCTCGCGCCGCGCAAGCCCCACCACAAGCCGCGCGCCCGTTCCGTGATCTGGCTGTTCATGGAAGGCGGACCGAGCCACATCGACCTTTTCGATCCCAAGCCCGCGCTCGACAAGCTGGCGGGCAAGCTGACGCCGGAGTCGTTCAAGCTGCCTGTCACCAGCGCGACGGGATCCCACCGCATGCCGCTGGTGGCTTCGCAACGCAAGTGGAAGCAGCACGGCCAGAGCGGATTGTGGGTGTCGGACTGGTATCCGCACATCGCAACGTGCGTGGACCGGCTTGCCGTGATCCGGTCATGCTGGGCAGATGGCCTGAATCACGTCGGATCGGTGCGCCAGATGAACACCGGGTCGATCCTTGCGGGGCGCCCGTCGCTCGGAGCGTGGGCCACATATGGACTCGGTGCGGCGAACCGCAATCTGCCCGCCTTCGTCGTGCTGACGGACGACAGGGTGGTGCGCGGCGGTCCGACGAACTGGAGTGCTGGATTCCTTCCCGCCACGTATCAAGGAACGCATTTCCAAAAAGACGGTCCGCCGATTCCGGACTTAAAACCTGCGGAAGACGTGACCGATGCGCGGCAACGCGGGCGTCTCGACTTCCTGAGAAACCTGAACCAGGCACACGCCGGAAAGTATCCGGGCGACGACGAACTGGACGCACGGATGGAGTCCTACGGGCTCGCTTACCGCATGCAGGGCGCCGCTCCTGGAGCAGTCGACCTAACAAAAGAATCGGCCGCCACGCGGCGGCTCTACGCGATGGACGAAAAGGAAACGGCGCGGTTCGGCGCGAACTGCCTTCTCGCGCGGCGTCTTGTCGAGCATGGAGTCCGCTTCGTCGAAGTCTATTGCGGAAGCGGAAGCGGCTGGGACGCGCACACGGGCCTCGAAGAGAATCACACGAAATGGTGCCGGGCGTCGGACCGCCCGATCGCCGGGTTGTTGACCGATCTTGAAGCGCGAGGTCTGCTCGAAGAGACGCTGGTGGTATGGGGCGGGGAGTTCGGCCGGACTCCGTTTACCGATTCGAACTCCTCGGGCAAGGGTGCGCAATATGGGCGCGACCACAATCCCTGGGGATTCACTATGTGGATGGCGGGTGGTGGAATCAAGGGCGGGCAGACGGCCGGGTCGACGGACGAAATCGGATTCCGCGCCGTCGACAAGCCGTACCACGTGCATGATCTGCACGCCACGGTTCTGCATTTGATGGGACTGAATCATTTGGATCTCACGTTCCTGCACAACGGCCGGCCTGAGCGCGCCACGGTCAACGGCGGCAAGGTCATCGGCGAAGCTCTGGCGTAGAGATCCATGCTGGCCGCCGCGGCGATTGTGATTCGTGCGGTTTCCGTGTTCGACACGGAGAGCGGAGTCATGCGGCCGGACCAGACCGTGGTGGTGGAAGATGGGCGCATCACCTCGGCCGCCGCGCGTCAGTTGCGGAAGCCGAAGCGCGCGCAGGTGATCGATGGACGTGGCCGTTTCCTGATTCCAGGACTGATTGATGCGCATGTACACCTGGTCCACCTGAGCGAAGCTTCGCTGGTCACCGCGGATCAGTTTCTGCCGATGTTCCTCGACGCGGGTGTGACTTCGGTCCGCTCGACAGGCGATGCGGTGCCAGCGCAGAAGCTGATTGAGCGGTTCGCCGCGGACCATCCGGACCGCAGCCCGCGCCTGTTCCTGTGCAGTCCGCTGATCGACGGCGAACCAGTGGTCCATCGCGATGTCGGCCGCGCGCTAACCGATCCGGCGCGGGTTCCGGAATTCGTCGCGGGGATGGCACAGTGGGGCGTGCGGACGTTGAAGATCTACGTCGGAATCGATCGCACCGTTGGCCGCCGGATTATCGAAGAGGGCCATCGCCATGGACTCATGGTCACGGGCCACTTGGGGCGGTATCGCGCGCAGGACGCCGTGGCCGACGGGATCGACAGCCTCGAGCACATCTGGAGCGTCTTCAATTTCATCCTGCCGCCAGGACTGGATCATCGCGCGAACGCCGACCTTTCCAGCCCTCAAGCGGTGGAGTTGATTCAAGCGATTAAGCGCCGCGGCGTCGCCGTGAATCCCACGCTGGCCGTGTTCCGCAACATGATCCTGCTGGCGGATCAGCCGGAGTACTACAGGCATCCTGACAACGCCACCGCGCCGGAGAGGATGCGCGAGTCCTGGATTAAGTACCGGCAGGCGCGCATGCCCACTTCGCTACGGCCGGAGACGCTGGCGCTTCGCATGCGCGAGTTCAACAAGTATCAGCAATTGACCGGAATCCTGCACCGCGAGGGCGTGAGGCTGCTCGCGGGCACGGACGCTCCGGAACCGTTCTGCCCGCCAGGATGGTCACTGCATCAGGAGCTGGAGATGCTGGTCGAGTCCGGTCTGTCACCGGCCGCGGCACTGCAAGCGGCGACCATCAACAACGCGCGCATCGTCAACATGAACCACGAACTCGGTGGAATCGCGCCCGGTAGGATCGCCGATATGGTGCTGCTGAGCGCGGATCCGCTTCTCGATATCCGCAACACGCGGCGCATCGTCCACGTGATCAAGGGCGGTGCCGTAGTTCGATAGTCACTTCCCAATAGGAAGCGGCCGGCCTCCACCTCGCGTTCCGTCCCAGTAGGGCTCGCCCTGGCCCTCATACTTGCCGAGTTTATCCCAGCTCTCGCGCGTGCGCCCGTTCAGGTCCCATACCACGAGTCCCGAAGCCACCGTCAGCTCGTTCACGAGCTTCTGCGTGCCGTCCATTCGGGCGCCATAGGAATCGACGAAAGCGAACTGGCCCTTCGCGACACGCAGGACAGCGATATCGGCGATTGCGCCCACGGACAGGTGTCCGAGCTGCTCGCGTTTGATGATGCGTGCCGGATTCCATGTGGACCGCATCACAACATCGTCGAGCGTCATGCCCATGTTGAGGAACTTCGACATCACGTTGAGCTGGTCTTTCATTCCGGCGTTGATGCTGCCGGAGTGAACATCGGTTGAGATGGAGTCGGGCGGGAATCCCTGCTTCACGGCGGGCACTGCCTGCCGGAACTCAAACGCCGCGCCGCCGTGGCCTACGTCGAAGATGATGCCGCGCTTGCGGGCCTCGAACAGATACGGCAACAGGCGTCCGCTGTCGTCGAGCATCGGAACGGGAACATAGAAGGCGTGGGTGTAGATGTCACCGGGCCGCAGCTTCTTCAGCACCAGATCCTGAAACGGGCGCTCCTTGCGGAACTCGCCGAAGTCGATCATGACGGGAATGTTGGCGAGCGTGCCGGCCTCGACCCCGCGCTCGACCGGAGTCCAATCGCCGCCGCGGTAGTGCGCAACCTTGAATCCGACGATCGTGTCGCGGTTGGCCAGCGCGAGCCCGGCCGCAGCCTTCGCGTCCATGTCCATCACGTTCTGTTCGTTGGCGTCGCCGGGCATTCCCTTTCCACCGATATTGAGGAACACGAGCACGCGGGTCCGCGCGCGGTCGATCACGTTGGTCTTGAACTCGGCGAAGTTGTGGCGGCCGGAAGATCCGGCGTCGACCAAAGTGGTAACGCCCACGCGCTGCGCAAAGTCGTCGGGGTGGATACTGGAGTGACCGCCCGCGAGCATTCCACCATTGGTGCCGGAGAACACGTGCGCGTGCAAGTCAATCAATCCCGGCGTCACGTAGAGTCCGGAAACATCGATCACCTTACGCGCCTCGGCCGCCGGGATCGACTCGGCCACGGCCGCCACGCGCCGGTTCCTGATGGCAACGTCACGAGGTGCATTGATCTTGTTCTTGGCGTCGATCAGGTGGCCACCCCTTAACAGCAGGTCGAACTTGGGCTGTGCGCTGAGCAGGCCCGCGGCGGAAAGCAAAAGCAGGATTCGCATGGGACAGCGGCCATTGTACCGAGATCTGGGAATATACTGGGTAGTCATGAAGACCACACGCCGACGTGTTTTGCAATCGGGGGCTCTCCTTCCGGCCGGTGCTGCCGCCGCGAAGAAGGCGCCCGCAATATCCGCGATCACTCCATCCCCGCTGTACGCGAAGCTGGGAATCAAGCCCGTGATTAACGGCGTGGGAGTGGTAACGGTCCTGGGCGGGTCGATCATGCCGCCCGAAGTGGTCCAGGCCATGGAAGAGGCGTCGCGTTACTTCATTCCGCTTCCCGAGCTGCAGAAGAAGGTTGGCGCGCGGATCGCGGAGTTGCTCAAGGCTCCGGCGGCGATGGTGACGTGCGGGGCGGCCTCAGCGATCAGCGTGGGGACGTCGGCGTGCCTGTCGCAGGGCGATCCGGCGAAGCTGCGGCGCTTGCCGCATCGCGACGGGATCCGTTATGAGGTGATCCAGCAGAAGACCCACAGGTCCGGCTACGAACACCAGATGGAGTCGTGCGGCGCCAAGATCGTGACCGTTGAGACCCGCAGGGAGTTGGAGTCCGCGATCAACGAGCGCACCGGGATGCTGTTCTTCCTCAACAAGGCCGATCCGAACGGGCAAATCAAGATGGAGGAGTTCATCAAGATCGGCAAGGAGCGCGGCATTCCCACGATGAACGACGCGGCGTCGGATGCGACCCCGGCGGCGAATCTATGGAAGTACACCGAGATGGGCTTCGACCTTGTGATCTTTTCGGGAGGCAAGGCGCTCCGGGGTCCGCAGGCGAGCGGACTGCTGTTGGGCCGCAAGGATCTGATCGAGGCGGCGCTGCCCGCGATGTCGCCGTACGGAGGCATCGGGCGCGGCATGAAGGTCGGCAAGGAGGAGATGTGCGGACTGCTGGCGGCCGTCGAGCGGTACGTGAAGGTCGACCACGAGGCGGAATGGCGCGACGTCGAGTCGCGCGTGGCCTCGATTCGCAAGGCGTTGGATGGAGTGAGCGGACTGCAGACGGACCGTCACATTCCGGTGATCGCAAATGAAGTGCCGCATGTGACAGTGGAATGGGACGAGTCCAAGCGCGGACTCACGGCGCAGCAGGTGCACGAAAAACTGCAGGCAGGAGATCCGCCGATTCATGTGCAGCGGCCGGGGACCGGGAAGCTTCTCATCTCGGTGTGGATGATGCGTGGTGAGGAGGCAAAGATTGTGGGCAAGCGGCTGCGGGAGATTTTCGGGGCTTAAGAAAAGCAGCCATTGAACGTACGCCCGGCGTTTTATGGGAGCTACAGTGCGAACGGAAGAGCACGGGTGGGCGGCTTGGAGTCAGTCGATTCGCGTGGCGAGCGGAGCCCGCTCGCGCTACAACGCGTTCCAGACGAAGTTCGAGCACACTACGCCAATGGGATGTACGTGCTGGCCGCCTACACTTGGGCCTACGACCTCCCGTGGGGACGCGGCAAGCGCTGGGGCGCGTCCTGGAGCAAACCGGCGGACTGGGCACTCGGCGGCTGGAAGGTCTCCAGCATCGTCTCCTGGCGCTCCGGTTTGCCGATCAACGTTGGCCTAAACGCCAACGGCATCAACCGGCGAACAACTAAGCCCACCGCTTCCTGCAACGCAACGGCGGCGGTCTCCGGCCTGATCGCACGGTCGAGACTCCGCCTACGGACCGCGTCAGTTCAATACGGATTTTGTGTTGCGCAAGGAGTTCCGCTTCACCGACCGCCAAGCGGCCGAGTTCCGTTGGGAGAGATTCAACTTCTTCAATACCGTGAACTCGTCTTTCGCTACCATTTTTGAGCGAATCCCCTCTCCGCTCTAAGCCCCGGCCCCTAACAGGCCGGGGCTTTCTGTTGTTGCGTAACCACGAAGTCGCGCGAACGTCATCGCAATTTCATCCAGCTATGGTACCTATAGAACATGCGACTTGTGCTCTGGCTGATGGCCGCTCCGCTGCTAGTAGCGCAAACCGGCGCGTTGAACGGCCGTGTAGTGGACCCCACCGAGGCCGCTATTCCCGGGGCCAAGCTCACCGTGACCGCCGACGGCTTCCGCCGTGAAGCTGTCTCCCAAGCCGATGGTTCGTTTGCTCTCGACAAAGTCCCGCTTGGCCGTGTTTCCGTGGAGACCGTCTTTGCGGGCTTCAACTCGGCCCGCGAGAGCTTTGATCTCGGTCCCGCGGGGCGCCGCGACTGGAAGATCGTGCTAGCGCCAAGTGGCACCACCGAAAGGATCGATGTAGCGGCTGCCGCAGAGATGCTCCAGACTTCCCGCGCCACCGTCGTTTCGGCCATCAACTCGCGCGAGATCCAATCGCTGCCCACGGCCTCCCGCAACTACACGCATCTGATTGTGGCCGAGGCTGGTGTTGCAGCGCCGCTGCCGGATCGCACCGGACGCGGTATGAACGTCGCCACCACGCCCGGCGCGCAAGGCGACGACGGCACCCAGTCGCTCAACCCCAGCGTCAACGGCGCCCGCACTACGAACAATGCCTTCGCTATCAATGGCCTGGACGCCACCAACATGATGAACGGCAACGGCAGCTTGGGCAACAACATCACCGTACCGCTCGACGCTCTCGAAGTAGTGGAAGTGCAGACCGCGCTCTTTTCCGCAGCCACCGGACGCAATGGCGGAGGCAACATCCAGATGATCACGCGCAGCGGCTCCAATGACTTCCATGGCACGGTCGCGCATTTCCTCCAGAACGAGCGCCTCAACGCCAACGAGTTCTTTCTCAATCGCGCGGGAACGAGGCGGCCGAAGTTCCGCCGCAACGAGACTTCGGCCACCTTCGGCGGACGCCTCATCAAGGACAAGACGTTCTTCTTCACCTCAGTGCAACGCACAGACTTCACTTCCGGCTTCGCATCGCGCGCCACTGCCCAGTCAGGCATCCCCGAAGGCCTAGGCGATGTCCGCACGCGTGACTCCATCGCCGAAGTGGCCAACCGCTGGCTGCAAGGCGGCGCCGCGGGCAATCCTCTGTTCGCGCGTAACTTTCTCAACTCGATTCGTGCCTTCCCTGCCGAACAAATCCCTGGTCTGGAAGCCAAGTTTTTCTCGAGCGTTACCGACCCAGCCATTCCCGTCTTTCGCCGCCTGACCGCCGCCGACATTCATCCGGTGGCCATTAACGTCCTGAACGTCCGGCGCAATGGCCAGTTCCTGTTGCCCTCGGCCACCTCTTCCATGCCGCTCCTGACGGGCAACGCCTCCTTTGGCCCCGAACGGCAACAAACTCTGAACTTCCCCACGGCCTACAACAACTGGTCCGGCGCCGCCACGCTCGAACACCACTTCACAGGAGTCACGCGGCTGCGCTTGAATTACGTGAAGTCGGCGCAGTTCGTAGAGGAGGCCTTTGGCTGGGCCAACTCGTCGCCTTCGCCAACGCAAGGGCAGACGCCTTCCTATACGGCCTCGATGAGCCTCAGCCACAGCTTTACTCCGACGCTCTTCAATGAGTTGCGCGGCGGCTTCTTCGAACTCCACAACACGCGCATCTCGCTCTATCGCGACGTCCTCAATTCCACGCTCGGCATCTTCAATCCGATCGAAAAGGCACTGGGTGGACTGGCCTCCCTCATGCCCACCATCGACATCAACACCTGGCGCAGCACAGCCGGCATCGGCAACGCCTGGGACTTCTTTGATCGTCAACGCGTCATCAACATCGCCGACAACGTCACCTGGACCCGCGGCAAGCATCAAATCCAGTTCGGGGGCGAATTCCGGAGACCGACGATCGCGGGCGAGTATATGGCGCGCACCAACGGCGACCTCGACTACAACAACTGGGTCCTGTTCTTTACCGGCCATGGCGCGGCGGGCGGCGGCAGCGACCTCGACATGGGCGACACCCGCCGCCACTTCAAGATGCGCGACTATGCCTTCTTCGCGCAAGACGACTGGCGCGCCCGCAAGAACCTGACGTTCAACGCCGGCATCCGGTATGAATTCTTCTCCTACCCCAACGAAACCCAGGGCCGCATCGGCTCCTACTACACGCCTTCGATGGCGGCTCGCGCCGGTGTCCAGCCTGGTTACCAGATTCCGGCCAATAGCGGCATCTTCAATCAGGGCTTCGATCCGCTCCAACTCGGCTTAGTGCTCGCGCCGGGTACTCAGTGGAACCTAAATCAGGTGCACAGGTCGAAGTGGGCGTCGACCATCGCTCCCGACTACAACAACCTGGCGCCCCGTGTCGGCTTCGCCTGGCAACCGTCCCAATTTGGCAATCGCGTCTCCGTCCGTGGCGGCTACGGCATCTTCTTCGAACGGCCGTCCGGCGCGTTCAAGAGCGAGATGCAGCTCTCGGCGCCTTTCTTTATCTATCAGAACGTACCCGCGCCTGAGGACATGGCGAATCCGTATCCTCGCCTTAACATCAATCCGTTCGCGATCCCCCTCAACGTCACCGTGGCCCGCAACGCACAAGGCACGCCGAGCTGGCGCCGCGCCGACGGCTCCGCGTTCCCCGCCACAGAACCCTTCGCGGCGAAAAACTTCAGCTTCATCGATCCCTTTGTCGCCACGCCCTACACACAGCAGTGGACCTTCAACCTCCAACTCGAACCCTGGCAAGGCAACATGATCGACATCCGCTACGTCGGAACGCGCGGCACCAAGCTGCTCGCCCGCCTCAACATGGCTCAGCCGCTCGACCCGCGCGTCACGCGCGTGAACGGATTCACCAGTATCACCAACTCCGCGGGCGCCCTCATCAACCCCGACTTCTTTGTGCCCTCGGAATTCCTGGGCCTTGGCCGCGCCAACGGCTTCCGGCTCCGGAGCAACTGGGCCAGTTCCACCTATCACGGTCTCCAAGTCAATCTCCGCCGCCGTTTTCAACGCGGCCTCTTCTGGAACGTCTCCTACACCTGGTCAAAGTCAATCGATACCATCTCCAATGACGGCGGCACCGTCGAGCATGACGCTTTCAACATCCGCGCCAATCGCGGCTTGGCTGACTTCGACCGTGCCCATCGCTTCACGTCCAGCTACATCTACGAACTGCCACGGCTCTTCCACAATCGCTATCTGGACGGCTGGTCCCTGAACGGCATGGTGACCCTGCAAACGGGTGCGCCATTTTCCATCATCGGCAATGCGACCCGCAATGCGTTCTGGGCGCAGGTCGGCCGCGTCCGCATGGACTGGGCCCAAGACGCGACGATCGACAACGCCATCAACACTGGCCGCGTGCAAGACCGTCTGGAGAATTACTTCAATACGGCCGCCTTCGCCGATTCGCTGGACCGCTGGGGCGACACCGGCCGCAACATCCTGCGCGGGCCGGCGCAACGGCAGTTCGATTTCTCGCTGGGCAAAGCGATCCCCTTCAGCGAACGCCTTCGCGGTGAGTTCCGCTGGGAACTGTTCAACGCCTTCAATCAGACTACGTTCGCCAGTCCGGCCAGCACCTTCGCGGCGAACGGTCCTGGCACGGCGGGACGCATCACTTCCACCATCGGCGGCCCGCGCACCATGCAAGGCGCCGTCCGCTTGAGGTTCTAACCCGACGATCCTCGAGCCCCCCACACTGCGGCAATGGCCGGCCCCCGTCACGGGAGCCGTGCGCAAGCTGCTCCAACTCGAGCCGCTCCAGCGGCACTATTCGGCGCGCGTCGCCTGCCAAGCCGGAATGACATCAAGCTTCGTGACCTGAAGCAGATTCCCGCGCAGGGTCCCGCGGTCCTCGCCACCAATCATCCGTTTGGTTTGCTGCAAGCGGGATATTGGCGTTTTGGCGGCCTATCCGGCGCAGCCCGGCCTAACTATAATAAGCAGCTACAATCAAAGCGTTATGAAGAGCGCAGTCGTTATTTCGGACCCTGAAATCATGCACGGAACACCGTGCTTCCAGGGGACGCGGGTGCCCTTCAAGAACCTGATCGACTACCTGGAAGGCGGGTATTCGCTGGACGAGTTCCTCCGCCAGTTCCCCACCGTGTCCCGTGAGCAGGCGCTTCAAGCGCCGGAGGATGCCAAGGATTCACTCCTCGCCAAGATCGCATGAAGATCTTGCTGGACGAGTGCTTGCCGATCGCGTTCCGCCATTCATTTCCCGGTCACGACGTTCATAGCGTCGAATGGGCGGGCTTCAAGGGGATGAAGAACGGGAAGTTGCTTCGAGCCGCCGAAGAGGGCGGCTACGATGTACTTCTCACAACCGATCAAGGAATTCCACACCAGCAGAGTTCGGCTGATCGCCGGATATCGGTCCTGGTCTTGTGCGCCTCGACGAACAAAATCGACGACCTCGGTCCGCTGGTCCCCTTGGCTACGGGCAGGTTCCCACTCCGCCGGGTCAACTTGTCGAGGCCGAGGGTCGACGGGTGCACATCAATTGCACAGGAACCGGCTCACCGAGCGTGATCCTCGAGCCGCGCCTGTACATCCGGCTTGAAGGACACTTCCATAGTTGCCTCGCTTCAGTCATACGCCGCGCCATCGCCTATGGGCGATGAATGATCACTCCGTCAGAAGGGCAGCCGACGGCGTCCTGCCCGGTTCAGTCTGACTATCGACAGTTCGCAAGCCTCTACGGCTCGGTCCGGCCCGAAGTCAGGATCCCGGTGACGGAGTTGTTCTTCCCCTCCCGCACCGAGACGGCGACGAAATCCTTGCGCTCTGGCCGGCGGTCGTCGATCAGGCAGCCGGAAACTAGCGTCCAGCCGGTCTGATCGAGCAGGATGCCCATGCCGTCGGAGTCCAGGATCGTCACGCCGGTCACGTTGAAGTGGTGCGAGCGCCGGATCACCAGCGCCGCGTCCACGCGCCTGGACCGGTTGATGTGGAGACCGTTGATCGTGGTGTCGCTCGAGTCGTCGAACACCACAGCGTTGCGGAAACCAGCCTGATCGTAGTCCGGATTCTGATCCATCGTGTTCGGGCCCACGGTGATGTCTGAGCTGCTCTCGACAAGCAAATTGTGGCTGAACCCCAACGCGAACGTGTTGCCCGTGATGTTGACGCCGCGCGCATAGCGCAGATGGATGTTGAAGTCGGCGTCGGATATCACGTTGTCGGAGATCGAGAAGTAGCCAACTTTCTGCCGCGCCCGGGTCCCCTGTCCAGTGAAGCGGATGTTGGCCGAACCCTTCGCCTTGCCGTCGTGCTGCAGAGTGGACCCAGTGATTGCGCCCTCACGGATCGAGCCCGAGACCGTGTCGAGCCACACGTTCGCCGTGGGCGGCCCCGTCGCGCTCATATTGGCTTCGATGTCGCAGGTCCCGATGTGGAGATTACGGACCACGCTGTTGCGGACCACGATTCCACCGCCGCGGTTGTAGCTGATGTGCGAGTTGCTGATGTTGACCTGGTGCAGGTCCAGCTTGTCGAGCAGGATTCCCACGCCACGGTTATGGTAGACGTGCACCCCCGAAATCAGCACGTTGCGGTTGAGCCCGGTCATCACGATTCCATCGCGGAGGTCGCGGAGCAGCAGGTCGCGGAACGCCGCCTGCATCACGCCCTCGAGCCGGATGCCGTCCGCTTCGGCGTGGGCACCCAGGATCGTGAATCCGGCAATGAGCGGGAATCGCTCGCGGTCCCGCACGCTCGTGTTCATGCGTTCGGGATCCGCTGAGGTCTTGTGGGTGCCGGTGATGCGGAGCGCGGGCCCGGGTCCTGTCATGACGATCGTCGACGCCAACGCACCCGTGATTCCCGCCGGACCCACGCGATCGAGCCGCAGCTCCACGCTCCTGGTGATGCGGTAGCGGCCAGCGGGAAGGTCGACCGGGCCGGCATCCGCCGCCCGTTGTAGTGCGGCGGTGTCGTCCGCGGCGCCATCTCCCGCCGCACCAAAATCCTTGACTGAGGCTGCTTGCAACGCGGCCGCGGACAACAGGACGAGGGCTCTCATGATCATTACCAGTGCATCACAAAGCCGCCGTCGACATTGATGGTCTGTCCGGTCACTTGCCCGGCACGCGGCGACGCCAGGAACACGACCATGTTGGCGACATCCTCCGGCGACTGCCAGGAGCCTGTCGGAACCACCTTGCGTATCTTCTCCGCCGACCAGGCCTCGTAATCGAACTGCGCTTCCGGCGGCTGCTGATCGTACCACGCCTGCCACACCGCGCGGTTCAGCGGAGTCTTCACCATGCCCGGACAGACCGTGTTCACGCGGACCCCATGCGGCGCGAGATCCTTCGCCATACACTGCGCGAAGTTAATGTTCGCAGCTTTGGACGCGCTGTAGGGCGGATCCGTCTGCGAACCGATCTGGCCCGCCACCGACGCGATGAAGGTCATCGTGCCCGACCGCCGTTCGCGCAGATACGGTGTAACCACGTGCGCGACATTGACCATGCCCATGATGTTGACATCGAGTACGCGTGGCCAATCCGGCGGACTCAGGTTGGTGAACGGGAATCCGAAGCGGCCCGAGCCGCGCGCAGCCGCATGGACAAGGTGATGCACCGCCCCGTGTTCCGCGATTGCGCGCTCGAACGCCGACGCGACGCTTGCCAGCGAGGTCACATCGACGGCGTCCGGTCCGGCGAGATCCCACACGGCCACGCGCGCGCCCTCAGCTACAAAGGCCTCGGCGATGGCAGCCCCGATTCCGCTCGCGCCGCCCGTGATGATGGCGGTCTGTCCCGACAGTTCCAGGTCCATAGTTCAATCCGCGAAATCGCGCCCGGTCACCGCGCGCTTCTCTGTGATGCTGATCTCGAGTCCCCAGGCGATCTTGCCGGCCTCAATCGCGAGGCCCGCACCAACCTTCGGAGGACGGCGTGTCTTCACGGCTTCGAAGAAGTCGCGGTACATGAGCACTTCGTCCTCGCCGGCTGCGTGGGCCGCTGGAGGCAAAGCCCGCGGCTTGCCATCGGATCCGAAGAGTTGCAGCTTGGCGCCATCGCGGCGGAGGCTGCCCTTGTCGCCCAGGATAACGATGTAGGGTGTTTGCGGTGCGAACATGCCGTAGGTGTGCGCCAGCCGGATCCCGTTGGCGAACTCGGCGATGGTATGGGATCCGTCGCGAATGTCGCGGCCCTTGAAGACAAGATCCGCACCGGTTGCCGACAGCCAGACCAGCTTCGAGTCAATGATGCGCGTCAGCGTTCCATACATATGGACGGAGAACTCGAGCTCCGAGGATCCGATCGCGCCCTTGAGGAAACGCCAGTTCGCTGACTTGCCGGATTTCGGATCCGTGTAGATCCAGCCGCCGGGGAACCAGTCTCGCCGGTATTCGCCGGCGTTGATCAGGCGCACAGTGCCGACGTCGCCACGCTTGACCGCATCGTGGATCTCAGCGTCGGACCGGAAGGCGCGCTGCATGCCGACGCCGAGAATCCGGCCCTGCTTCTCCGCTTCACGCTGGATTTCGCGGGCGTGCTGGTAGTTCGTCGCGATCGGCTTTTCGAGCAGCACGTCCTTTCCGGCGCGCAACGCCGCCAGCGCCATCTCGTGATGGAGGTGATTCGGCGTGGCGATCACCACGACGCCGACATTGCGGTCGCGCAGAAGCTCGCGATAGTCAGTGTACGTCGCGGCTTTCGTGGACAGGTTCGCGTTGGCCGCGGTCATTTTGGCGGACTCTACATCGGACAGCGCGGTGATCCTGGCTTCCGGGAGCTTGGTCAGGGCGTCCAGGTGTTTGGACGAGCGGTTGCCGAGTCCGATGAACCCGATGCCTTGCGGTGCCGTCTGGGCCATGGCTGCCGCGGCGCCAGCGCCGAGCAGAAGCCCTCTGCGGGTGTGTTGGTCAATAGTCATGATCGGTCACTATCAAAATAATACTTTCAGGGCAAGCTGGATCTCGCGCGAGTCGGCGGCGGTGAGGATCTGTCCCATCCGGATTCCGGCGCTCACATTGCCATTCGGGTTTCCCAGGTTCACGTGGTTGAACGCATTGAAGAACTCGCCGCGGACCTGCAACCGCACCCGCTCCGTCACCGGGATCAGCCGGAACAGTCCAAGGTTTACGCCTTTCGCTCCGGGGCTGGTCAGGGGATTCCGTCCTACGTTGCCGCGTGCGCCAACCGCCGGTTGGACGAAGGCAGTACGGTCAAACCACGCGTTCACCTGGTCCGCGCGTGGGCGGCCAGAGGCGAGCCGGTGCTCGCCCACGACATTGGGACGCTGATTCGGAGTCCCGCTGCGCAGGAGATCCGTGCCGGTGGCGATGCCGAGCGGGAAGCCGGTGCGCGCCGTCAACAGTCCGTTCAACTGCCAGCCGCGGGCAACCGCGCGCGCGAGCCAAGGGGCGCCTTTTCCTGGACCCGGAATTTCCCAAAGCCAGGACAACGACAGCACGTGGCGCAGGTCGAATGCGGACAGCGCGTATTCCGAGCGCAGGTCCCACGGCCATGGCGTCCCGCCCGTGCCGACGGTGCCTCCGGAAAACAGGTCGAACGATTTGGACCACGTGTACGCTCCTTGCACCGTGAACCCGCGCGACATGCGCTTGCGCGCTTCGGCCTGAAGCGAGTGGTAGTTCGAGGTCGCATCCGCCGCGATCCTCAGGTTATTGCCGAAGCCTTGCAGCAAGCGCCGGTTGTTGATGTTGGCGAGCGTTGCGCCCGGAGCGAACGGCGCGGGATTGTCCGTGATCGTGCGCTGCAGCTTGAGTCCAGTCTTCCCCATGTAACCGGCCTGGACCACGAAGTCGAGCGGCAGGGCCTGTTGCACGTTGAAGCTGAAGTGGTGCACGTACGGCGACCGCATCGCGGGATCGAGGTAGACGATCTCCTGCAGGCCCACGAACAATGGATTCGCGAGATTCACGCCGAGCGGAATCGCGGGACGCCCTTGCAGCGGATCAGCCAGGCTTGCGACCGGCTGGTAGGTGAACTGGTAGCGGAACGGCTGGCTGGTGTTCTGCATCAAGTCCGCGTTGAAGGACTCATAGAACAGCCCGTAGGACCCGCGCACCGCGGTGCGGCCCGTGCCGAATACGTCCCAGGCGAATCCGAAGCGCGGCGCGAAGTTGTTCTTGTCGGTCTGGATCAAGCCGCGCGGCACGCCGCTATCACCCGGGAACAGCATGCCCAGTGGCGCGTTCCGGATCTTCGTGGACTGGCGTCCGGGAGCGAGCGTGCCCCACCAGTCGTTCGGGTGCAACCAGGGAAGGGGCAGCTCATACCGGAGGCCTGCATTCAACGTAACGCGCCGGTGCACGCGCCAATCGTCTTGAAAGAAGAAGTAGTAGGCGAAGGAGTCGCCGGTCTGTTCAAGCGGTGGACTCCCAACGTTCAACGACTCGGCGCGGCCGAGCATGAAGTCCGCCGCAGGGTCCGTCGACGCGGTCCCAGTGTAGGCGAACGAACCCATCGTCAGGAAATGTCCGCGATTCACGTAGCGCGGCTTCATGAATTCGAATCCGCCCTTGAGGGAATGCGCTCCGGCGGTCCAGGAGAGGCTCTCAGTAATCTGCGGATTCTGCGTCACCACGGTCGTGTCGGTTGAGGAGTTGGCGCCAAGCGTCAAGCGTCCCGTGATCTGCACGTGCGGTGGAATCGGGACTCCGATCACAGGCCAGGCCGCGCCGAAGCCGGCCAGGGACTTGCCGCTGCGGTTGAAAATGACCGAGTCCGAGCGGAGAAAACTCGCACGGAGCTGATTGAGCAGGCGTGGCGTGACCGCGTACGTGTGGCCCAAGGTCGCCGAGTGGACCGTGTTCGAGCGCGACAGAGTGAGGTAGCTGGGAATGCTGCCCGAAGGGACGCTCGGCTCCTCGGCCGAGTTGTAGTTGTAGCGGGCGTCGAGCAGGTGCTTTCCGCGATGATGATCAACGCGGATCAAATAGTTGGCCGTGTTCAGCGGATTTGGCGAAGTGGTGGTGAAGCGGCCGTCTCCGGTGTCTGGCAGCGGCATCACGGAGGGATCGGCAATGCGGCGCGCGGTGGGGTCGAGCCGGGCGGCGGGGATGATTCCGCCGGCGAAGAGCTGGTTGTTGAGTGGATCGCGGGGCGGCGTCCGCAGGTGCGAGAAGTTACCGGTCCGCTCGGCGGCGGTGAGCGGGAACGAAACCGCGGACAGCGCTCCCTGGCGCACGCGGAGTCCTTCATAGGATCCGAATGCGAACAGCGAGTTGCGGCGGACCGGCCCGCCGAGCGTGCCGCCGAACTGGTTTTGGATCAACTGTGGATTTCGTGACGGGGCGAAGAAGTTCCGCGCGTTCAGCTTGTTGTTGCGCAGGAACTCCCACGCCGCGCCGTGGATCTCATTCGATCCGCTCCGCGTGACCGCATTGAACACTGATCCTGAATTGCGCCCGTATTCGGCGCTGAAGGAATTGGTGAGGATCTTGACTTCCTGGAGCGCGTCCGGTGGCGGCAGGTTCAGCCCGCGGTTCCGGAAGGTCTGGCTGAACGACGCGCCGTCGAGCTGGAACAGATTCGAGTTGATGCGCGAGCCGGAGACGTTGAGCGTGGTGCCGAGATTGGTGTTGGTGGCGGCCTGCGGAGCCTCGATGTTGGCGACGCCCGGGAGGATGGCGGCGAGTGCGACGATGTTGCGGCCGTTGATCGGAAGCTCGGTGACACGGCGGGAATCGATCAGGGTTCCGACGGTTGAAGAGCGCGTGTCGACGGAAGTGAAGTTGGCTTCCACTTGAACCGACTCGGTGACGCCGCCCAGCTCCAGCCGCGCGTCGGCCCGCACGTTCTCGTTGGCCGCAAGCTCGATCGATCGTTGGCGGAGCTGCTTGAATCCGGCGGCTTCCACAGCCAGCTCGTATTGGCCGACGGGCAGGCTCGGGAACAGGAAGGCGCCATCCGCGGCGCTGGTGGTGGCCCGTGAGAGTCCGCGGCCGGTGAGCAGTGCCGTGACTTTGGCGCCGGACACCGCCGCGCCTGAGGGATCGGTCACCGTTCCATGGATTGACCCCGCCCCTTGGGCGACGGCCGTCTGGCAAAGCGACACGACACCTAGGGAAATCACGAGGGACCGCACCGAAGCACCTGCCTTCCGGGTTTTACGATATCAGATCCGCGGCTTCCCTGTAACCTTTGTCAATCAAAAGACACCATAAGCATGGGGCCAGAGTGAACTTTTTTTCCGTACTCGCAGTGGTAGCGTTTCTCTTGACGGGGCACGCTACCGCGCAATCCCCGCGTGTCCGGAAGGTGGAGCCGGTGGCCCTGCCGGTGCTGGTGGATTCCAATTCGCCTGCCTACTGGTGGGAAGGCCAGTTCCATATCATCCAGTCGTCGGGCGTATCGCTGCTTGCGACGGGGGCGAATCAGTTCTTCTTACACCAGGGCGAGGTGACGCCGGTCGTCACCGAGCCCTGGGAAAATCAGCCGATGTGGATCGAATCCACGTGGGTGGATGGCAACGGGACGGTATGGGCGTGGTATCACCACGAGCCAAGCGTGTGCCCGAACGGACTCACCGTTCCTGAGATTGGTGCGCTCGTATCAATTGACGGCGGCCGCAGTTTTACCGACCTGGGGATCGTGCTGGTGTCCGGTGATCCGGCCGATTGCGACTCGAAGAACGGTTTCTTCGCAGGCGGGCACGGCGACTTCAGCGTGATCTTCGACGAGGACAGTGGGTATTTCTACTTCCTGTTTACCAATTATGGCGGAGAGCTGGCCAGCCAAGGCGTGGCGATGGCGCGCATCGCGATCGACCACCTGCCGGATCCGGCCGGAGCTGTGTTCAAGTACCACCAGGGAGAGTGGACTTCACCAGGGCTGGGTGGTCCGGTCACGCCCGTGTTTCCCGCGAAGGTGTCTTGGCAGAGCGAGCGGACGGATTCGCATTGGGGTCCGTCGGTGCACTGGAATTACTACCGGAACAGTTATGTGCTCCTGATGAGCCGGGCCTGCTGTGCACCGCGGTGGCCTCAGGAGGGAGTCTACATCAGCTTCAGCACGGACCTGTCGCAGCCCGAGGCGTGGTCGGCGCCGTCACGGATCCTGAGCGCGGCGGAGATCGGGTACACTCCGGGTTGGTATCCGCAGGTGTTGGGTATGAATTTTGGGGACACGGATACTCTGGCGGGGCAGACGGCGAGATTGTACATCAAGGGGATCTCGCAGTGGGAGATCGAGTTTTAGGCGCGTTCGAGACTTCCATCAGCCTTGCGGGCGGCATTGCACAAGCGCCGGGCTGCGATGAGATAATAAACGGCGATGAGAATTCCACTGGCGTTCCCAGGGTCTGGTCCAACGCGTTCTTCGCGGCCACCAACTGTGCCGCGGTCACCGAACCGCACGGACCTCTATACCGACGGACCGTCTGACCATCACCTCGCGGAGAAGAAATAATGCGAATCCTGTTGCTGTTTGCCGCCGCGGCGGCGCTCATCGCGCGCGATCCCCTGCCTCAGCGGATTGCCCGGACGGATCCGTCCAAGTACCGGCAGGGCAAGCGCGTCCACGCGGGCGCGGGCGAGCTGCACTACATGGGCCTGTTCGACGCGCAGACCTTCAACACCAATGTGATCTTCCTGCACCGCGGCGTGATTCCTCCGGGAGGCGGGATCGGACACCACTTCCACAACCATATGGAGGAGATGTTCGTGATCCTGGATGGCGAGGCGCAGTTCACGGTGAACGGGCGGACGTCGCTGATCAAGGGTCCGGCGGGAGCGCCGTGCCGGATGGGAAGCTCGCACGCCATTTACAATCCGACCGATAAGCCCGTCCAGTGGATGAATATCGCGGTCGGCAGCATCAAGGGTAAGTACGACGCGACGGACCTGGATGACGACCGGGTGGGTGTCCCGCTTGATCCAAAGCCTGTGTTCATCTCCATGCGGCTGGACAAGGCGCGGGCCGGAGCGATGCGGGACGCGCAGGGGGTCCGCTACCGCCGGGTGCTGCAGCCGGAGGTTTTCTATACCAACTGGTCCTATGTGGATCACTATGTGCTGGCGGCGGGGGCGTCGACTCCAGCGACGGCCAGGACCGGAGTCGAGGAGTTTTACTATGTGATCAGCGGGGAGGGGAAGGTGACGATCGGCAAGGAGCAGGCCACTGTCAAGGCGGGAGACGCGGTGCCGGTGTTCCTGGGCGAGATGAAGTCTTTTGAGAATACCGGGACTGGGAAGCTGGAGATGATGGTGGTGGGAGTGGCCAGGACGAAATGGGTGCTGGACTGATTCTGGGTTCGCTCGCGGGACTGTCTCCGCCATCGCGCCAGCGAAGAACAGGAACCAGTTGTCCTTCAGGTATTGCTCATGCCCTCGGTGGGTTGGTTAGACTAGAAGCCGCCAGGTCGGCGAGCTGGACGTGTGCCGCAGCAAGGAGCGCGGCGGCGAATTCGGGAGGCTTCTCCGCGTGGCGAACAAAAAGCAGTTCCACCTCGGCGTAGGCGGCGGCCATTCCGGGAGGGGTGTGGCTCAGCGAGTCCTTGAGCGGCTGATCGCGCTGCTGTAAATCTGACGGGCGATTTGAGCGGTCGCCTGCAACAACACCACCCAGTAGGCGTCGGTGAGGTCGCGGCAGATGTCGTGGTTCTCGGCCGGTGTCCCGCGCTTCAGCCGGGCGCGCAGCTTGTTGAGAATCTTCCGGGGTTGTACCAGATCGGCGATGAAATCCGGTGCTATGTCGCCAGCCATTCCGCCGAGGAGCGCACCGGCGGCGGCAGCGGCGGTTACAGGTTCAGGCATGTGTTGTTTCCATCCTACCAGAAATGTGTTAACTGGGTATTTATCTGACTCAGGTTGGCCGGCGTTTTCCGCCTAAGGAACAGTTCGGCGCCTCGACCTCCGCACGACGCCGGAGCAGTGATCGGGAGGGCTCTGGTGCAAATTCCGAGTCGAGCCAAATTCGGTAACGGCCGACGTCTCGATCGAACCCGACTCCGATCACGCAGCCAACGCGGCTCGCCAGATCTCCGGCATC